>Ga0307515_10013312_pt1 | contig 15385 bp, 9 predicted proteins | sample 17_EM_MG_FD_194513 | JGI IMG/M metagenome (GOLD analysis project Ga0307515, IMG submission 194513) | Populus trichocarpa ectomycorrhiza microbial communities from riparian zone in the Pacific Northwest, United States - 17_EM | ecosystem: Host-associated > Plants > Roots > Unclassified | place... | reverse complement strand
ACAAGTTCCCTCTCTTTCCTCAGGAGGAGCTCAGCACAACAAATCAATAAAGGAGGGAAACCAAAAGGTAAAACCCTAAAACCAGAACTCAGAGCTCAAAACTCAAAACCTCTTTCTCTTTCAATGCTGTAAAATTCCTGAACTCTATTTTTCTATTTTCTATCCATACTCTTTGGTTTTTTTTTTTTTTTTTTTTCACTTTCTCTCCCCTCTCTATTTCAATTCCAAAACAAAGAAAGAAAGAAAGAAATTGTTTTCCATGGCGAGGCTTCTTCGAAACGCTTCGTCTCTGAGACGCGCTCTTGTTGCTCCCGAGGTACCTTATCTCTACATTTGTTGACTCCCTCCGTCTCTGTTTTTATGTTTAATTAAGGTTTCTGTTGATTGGTTTTCGCAGGGAATAAGGAGAGGGGTGTTGGGAACATCGACTCAGATATGCAATTTTGCTACAAAAGGTAACTGAAAGTTGATGACATGAATGAGTTTATTTTGTTTATCAAGTTGTGTCAAGCAGTAAAGGCATGGATTTTCTATTTTAATAAGGTAAAAGAAAATCCAAGTCAGATGGGAGCGAGTCTGGTGAAGAAAATATGTCAAAGAAAGAGTTGGCCTTACAACAAGCTCTTGACCAAATTACTAGTCAATTTGGAAAGGGAGCTATCATGTGGTTTGGCCGTTCCGAAGCTCCCAAAAATGTCCCAGTCGTGTCGACGGGTTCTTTTGCTCTTGATATTGCACTCGGATGTGGTGGATTTCCAAAGGTATAAATGAAGATTTTTCGTTCGACCATTTAGTTACTTTGCAAACAATATTCTGTTTTACAAAGCATACAATTTCTTAAACTATAAAAGATTTGACTGTTTACCGGTCTGGTTCTACATTGGTTGTCTTTTCTATTTTGATGACTTGAAAATGGAGATTGTTCCTGTATTTTTTAGTCATTGATATAATTTAAAGTAATGTTAGTTTATGAAGAGATCCATTTTGCATTTATTGTGCTTTAACCAAATGTTTATGGTTTGAGTTGATGGTTCATTTCTGGTTTCGTGAATTCAGAACTTCCATATCTTCAATGCAAGCAAGAAGCAAACCCCATAGTTTAGTGTGCGCGCGTGCATGTATGCTTGTCTGCTTATTACATATCTGGATTGGATTTGTGCAGGGTCGTGTGGTGGAGATTTTTGGTCCTGAGGCTTCTGGGAAAACCACTCTTGCTTTGCATGTAATTGCTGAAGCACAGAAGCAAGGAGGTTACGTCTTAAATGCCCACAAGATTTCTTTTAATTCTGTCGGCAGTAGTAGCTACTAGCTAGGACTAAAGGGGCTATTTTCCCTCCCATTTGGCTGTTAGGAGGTGTACACCCATGGCAACACTTATGTTTTCCTTGGGCTGAATCCCACAAATATGATATTTCTTATGAAAAAGAAAGAAAGGATATGATATGTCAATTTTCATACAATTTGTAATCATGTTGTCAAGATATTTTAATAGTAAGTTCGAAACAATTTGAAGAATTAATCACTCTAGTATTATGTACTTAGAATATTGGCTACAATCAATTGCTTCTGAGGATTTTTATGTCAAAGTAATTTTCTGATTTGTCGAGGACTCGACCTCAATTTTTCCATGGTATTAATATATCAGCTTCTTTGCAGGTTACTGTGTCTTTGTTGACGCTGAGCATGCCCTTGATTCATCATTAGCTAAGGCTATTGGGGTGAACACTGAGAACTTGCTTCTTTCGCAACCTGATTGTGGCGAACAAGCTCTCAGTCTTGTGGATACTCTCATACGGAGTGGTTCTGTTGATGTTGTTGTTGTTGATAGTGTAAGTAAGGTGCTTTATTGGTTCGTACTCTTACTTGCTATCAAATCCTCTTTTAGTTAGAGTTTCTTGTATTCAGCAGGTCATGGTTTGTATAATGTAATACTTGGTAAGATAATTTGTTCCCTTTTTTACTCCCTTCCGCCCACCTTCTTCTATGTCCTATGTAATGGTTATCATCTTAGGAGAGTTCTGTTAGCAGGTGTCCCTGCAGCTTTCACTGCAGATAGCACACCCATGCTTTAAACATCAATGCTTAATTAAATTGTTTTTGATTAGAGTTATCCATATTGTTGAATTTAAGGGCACAGTTTGGCTTGGAGTCTAGTTTTTATTTTTCTACTCTTATTAATGACAGGTAGCTGCACTTGTGCCTAAAAGTGAACTTGATGGAGAGATGGGTGATGCACATATGGCAATGCAAGCCAGATTGATGAGTCAGGCACTTCGCAAACTGAGCCACTCTTTATCGCAGTCACAAACTATTTTGGTCTTTATAAATCAGGTACCATTTTGTAGTTTTGGTCCTATCATTGATAGGATTAGGTTTTTTTGTTTACATCCGTTTATGAGATCGGTACTGATTTACTTGAAATTATAGTGCTTTATTTGCTCATTCATTTTAGGTTCTGGCTTAAAAGATCCTAAATTTATTTGCATTCAAAACTAACTAATGTTTAGTCATTTACCAATTATGGTTCAGATGTCATGCTGAATGCTTAGATTTTTGACCCAGTCAAAGAAACATCTCTTGGAGTTTTCATTCAGGCTGTCAATTTGGCTGAGCAGAGTATAATAATTGCATGCTAGGATGGTAATTGAGTTGATAGCATACTGTTCAAGTTTGGCTTGTTCAAATTAAAATCAAGTGTTGAACTCAAGTGTAGTCCTGCTCAAAAAGTGATCAGGCTTCCTTTACACCTCCTTGAATGAATTTGAGCTTGTACATGAACGTAATGATTAAATAAACTTAAACAATGCCAATATATTTTTTCCCTCTAAAATATATGTCTGCATTTTGAAAATCATTTGCTACTCTGTTCTTGTCTATCTTGTAATCATGTTTTGTTAAGAAAAGAAATGAATATTTAATAATACTTATAGAATTAATTAGTGCAATTTCCAAGTTTCTTCATGAAGCTAGTTGAATTTTAAATATTTACAAGTTTGGTTTCTTTAGGTAATGAATGAGCTTTACTGGTCATTTTGACGAGCAAACTTGAATCAAGCTCGAATAGTTTTGTTTTATTTCATGGTCCTACTTGATGCTTGTTGAGGCTGACTTGCATTGGAGCTTGAGCCAAGGCAAGTTCAAATTTTTGGTTGGAACTTGTGTATGCTCAAGATGGATGTTGGCCTGGCCTGACAGTTGTAAAGCAGAAAAGAAAACTACCTGGCCGAATGCTTTAGGGCTACAAACAGATAAAAGAAATTTGACTTGTTAGAGTACTATACTTTCGTAGGATGTTAGTATGCACATGCACTATCACTTTCTTTTCTGTGTCTTCAGTTCTGGTTTTCAAAATAAAAGGAGTCCTCATCCCAGCAATGATAGTCTAATGTCAGAATACATAAAGTTTTAGTACTTTCTTCTTTTTATCTGCAGTTTACATACATTTGCACATATTTGAGAGACTTCTTTTTCTGCATCTTCAGTTCTGGGTTTCAAAATTAAATATATAGCTGTTGAGGAAGGCACTCTGCATCCCAGAAATAATTGTCTGATGATATAATTCACAGATATTTAGTGTGTTTGTTTTATCTCTGTTTATATTTAGGTTGCATTTGGTAGAAGGTTAAAAATGAAAGGGGAGTTCTTACAAGAGTAATTGTTAAGGGTGTAAAAATTGGAGTTTAGGGATGTTTGGTGTATTAATATAGTGAATGGTAAATTGTTATTGTTTATTGAAAGAGAGAAAATACTTAAAATATTAGTGTGTTTTCTGTGAAAAAAGAAAGGGAGAGTGATGATAGGAGATAATAGTGGTTTCTAGGGGTGTTTTGTGTGTTAATAAAGTGAAGAGTAAATTGTTAGTGAAAATACAGAAATTAATTGAAATATTAGTGTTTTTCGAAGACAAAAGGAATAATATTGGTTGGGAGGTTAACACTACACCCATGGACAAAGGGTAAAACTTACCCTCCACAAAGACCATTTTGGGTTGTAATTATAACCCCTCTGCCAAAATAATGAACCAAACAAGGGTAGTTTTCCCCCAGTTTAATTTCAATCTAGTGAGCTGGACATTTATTAATTATAGGTTTGATGCATGGTTATGGAAATCCTGATTTGTATCAGATGATTTTGGATCTGATCCAAATCACCACAATTCAACTCCCACAAAAAAATTGTAAGTTTCTAAAATCATAATGGGATTGGCGTTTCAATTCCTTGGAATCATTAAAGTCCTGATTTCAGATGATCCCAATGCTATATGTTTTCATTGAGAAAACAATGAAAATACTGCCAGGTCTCTTAAATAGCTGTCTTCTAACTCCCTATCATCTCTCTCTCTCTCTCTCTCAAATTGTTTTTGTGGTGGTGCCGATGCCATTATCAGGCCAAGTCCTCTTTTTTTTGTTTCAATTTCACAACCCTGGCCTTCACAATTTTTCTTCCCTTTTCTGGTCTCTCTAAATTTCTCTCCATAGTTAATCTACCTCTTTGCACATCTGTCTTGAATGATTTGGTCTTGTATGGGTTACCTTAAGCAATTTACATGCTATATGCTTTATGGTATTGCTGGATTTGAGTTATTTTTTCACTTGTTCTTTGCAAATTTGTTGGGTTTGTTAACATTCTTGTCCTCTTTTCCCCTTGTTTAGAGTAATGAATATGGTATTCATGGAATGCAGTTTATTATTCAATCTATAAAGAAGAATCTGGACAATATTTCCTTTGATAATTCAAACCCTAGCTCGTATTGGACCTTCAGGCCCCTATGTTACATAGATCTGGCAGCATGCTATTCCACAATTGAATGAAAATTTTTTTGGAGAACATACATAATATGTCTGTTATTAGTTTCGTATATTATCCGGTGTATGACTTGAGATGGTGTTTTAATTTTTATTACATTCTTTATTATTTTTCATCCAAATTATATTATGAATTTAATTAGTACTATGACTTGTATTTGTGCTTTCATACATGTTATATTTATTATCTTTTTTTTAGAGTTTATGTAAAATCTTATGATTTTATGACCTGATCTCACAATTCAATATTTTTGACCCTCCATGGATCCTATTTAAAATCCTGATTTTAATAGCTTTGGTTTGATGTGTTTCTCTTATGCTGTAAAATCTGCATAAATGGCCTACTTGAGCTCTGCCTTTTGCTACTGCACTAAGCTGAGCTTGATCTGATTGGGCAAGGCCTGAGCCTTGCCCTTGGTCATCATTTATGATATCGTAAGCTTATCCTTGGCTGATAGCATAGTCAAAAGTAAGCAGTCAATATTGAGCTTACCTTTTCTTGATATTAATGTCTTCATACTTCAGAATATGAAGTTTATTTGCACTCTTAAATTCTTTTTGTGGTCTGCAATGTCAGTATGATAATAAAAAATTCATTTGGATCCATGTCATATAAAATTAGTGTGCTGACCATGAGTCCATTGTATTTGAGCTCAAGAATGGCTCTGCTAGTATTGGCACAAAGTCATACCAACAACAACAAATTTAATTTCAATTTGATATGTGGATTTATAATGCTTGCTTGTTGACTTTATCTGTCTATAGGTGAGGGCAAAGCTTTCAACTTTTGGATTTGGTGGGCCCACTGAAGTAACCTGTGGTGGTAATGCTCTGAAGTTCTATGCTTCAGTTCGCCTAAACATTAGAAGGGTGGGGTTTATCAAGAAGGGAGAAGAGGTACGGCTGTTTTATCTCCTCAATTTGTGAATTTGGACATTGTGCCAGAAGATAAGGAATTTTGGTGATACTTCTTTTCAACACTTGGTGGAATAGACTAAATTTGCATGAGCTATTGAACGTTTTGTTGGCTCCTCTAGACAATATATTCTTGGCTTGGATTCTATACTTAATACATTGTTTCTCAAGCAAGGGGCACCAGATATGCAACAAAGCAATAACACTTGCTGGTGTAAGGTTTGCTTGAAAAGGATATAGTCTTGACCTATAAAGGAAGCAAAAATAGGGGGAAGAGAGAAATTATAAAGGGAGGAATGGGTTCCTCTATCTTGCAATTCAATACATCTCCTTGCAGAGTTTTCTGGAAGTGACTGTTAGTCCCCTCGCCCTTTCTTGTCTTGAGATCTGTTTGTTTTAACCACCTCTGCATGCTTAGTTGTTCTTGAAGACCTAGTTAGAACATTGTTATTTGCAATTAATTTATGTCTCATTCAAAATAGGTAAACAAGTGAAATAAATGCCCTTGTATCTTGTGACTTCTGACTATACATTCTGTCCTCGGATATCGTGACCTACTGTATATTTGGATTGAAGCTGCTTTTGCTCTTTATTTATTTATTTTTGCGAACCACATTTCATAATATAATGGGTAGGTTTGGCTCTGGCACAAATGGTGAAAGGGATGAGGCGGGGAAATTGAACCTAGATCATTAGGTTCAAATATCAACATTTATACATTATTGGTTACAGAACTCATTATGTTGTCATCTTGGTGTCAAAGTGTCTTTTCATACTTTTGTGTTTTGCAGACAACAGGAACTCAAGTCCAAGTGAAGATAGTGAAGAATAAGCTTGCTCCTCCTTTTAAAACAGTTCAATTTGAGCTTGAGTTTGGAAAGGGAATAAGTCGTGAATCAGAGATCATAGAATTGGCGTTGAAACACAAGCTCATCAAGAAAAGTGGCTCATTTTATGATTGTAATGGTAAAAAATACCATGGCAAGGAAGCATTCAAGGAGTTTCTAGCTCATAATGATGATGTACAGGAAGAGCTTATGATGAAGCTTAGGGAGAAGCTACTTGAAGGTGAGACAGGTCAGGAACTGGGAGATGAGTCTACAGATGGAGAACCCACTCAAGAAATCATCTCACCTGATTCTACTGACGAAGAAGTTGCTGCAGCTGAAGCATAGCACGTGAATGACCGCAAAACTGTAGATGAAGTTTATTCTGCTAGATTCCATGGCATCGCCCAGTTTTCTATGGAATCCTGCAATCCTATCTCCTGCTCATCCATAGCATCTGGGTTTTCCAGTGGGGCACAAACTGAAGGAAAGATTCAAAAGGCCTTGGATTTATTATAATCACAAGCTACCCTTGCTCATGACCGAGCGAATGGTTTTTGATTGTGCTGTAATTGAAATGTGTTAATCGTTATAGTGCACATTTTGGTTATAGAATGGATGAAAGTCTTGCGAGGTCAAGATATGTTGCTGCAGAAAATGCAGGGCAATTGTCAAATTTCTTAAATGTACACTATAAGTTATATCTATTTTATTTATATTTATTTTTTTCTTTACAGTGAGGTCAAGGAGTAATTAATTGGATATTACTAATTATTAATCAATTAATAAATCAATTTCTTAAGTTTGTTTTAGCTTATAAACCTAATAAACGCAGGTCAGCAACTCGAAAATATTTCGGACATGAATAAACGCTGTGGCTTGCAGAGTCCGATATAGAGTAAAGGTTAACTGAACAATTGATTAAAAGAAGGAAAACAAGTAGATCCTTAAGTAATTTGCATAGTTTTGAAACTCGGATTGGTGGGTCCACCCGAGATCCGGCCGATCCGGGGCTGGAACCAGGCCAGGTTGAAGATAAAAAATAGAAAAAGTCATAACCTGGTGACTCGGTTGACCCGACAAAACCTGGTTGCAACCCGTTGATTTTTTTTTTTACTAAAACGACGCCGTTTTGAATTTTTTTTTAAAATAGGGATTGACCCGGTCAAAACCCGGAACCCGGACCTTGGACCGGGCCGGGTTTAAAAACTATGGTATTTTGCATTTGGAAACGCGGTTGTACCCGTATTTTCAAAAAAATTAAATTTTGTTTTGCTAAAAATTAATTTTTTTTTATGTTTTGAATTGTTTTGATGCGCTGATCTCACAAATGATTTTTTAAAAAATAAAAAAACATTATTTTGATGTATTTCGGCACGAAAAACACTTTGAAAAACAACCGCAACCATACTCCCAAACATGCCAGAAGAATTTTGGCTCCTGAAAGGTTAACTCTATATATGTGATTTTCACGAAAGAAATCAGGAAGTCTAGGTTTTATTTGTTAATCCTGTTTTGAAGTGTTGTTATGGTTGCAGTTGCTTTTTACTTAAAAATACATTAAAATAATGTTTTTTTATTTTTTAAAAATTATTTTTGATATCAGCGTATCAAAATGATCTGAAAATACAGAAAAAATATTAATTTAAAGTAAAAAAAAATAAAAAAATTCAAATTTTTTAAAAGATATTTTTGAAACACAAAAGTAAAGATGGAAGGATTAAAAACTTCATCATTTGTTTTTAAATTGTTAAGAGACGGGTGTCAATTTATCTAAAGAATTCAAGATGCATTTTGAGGGTTTTTTATTTTTTTTTTAGCCAATGCTCCAAACATTACGTGGCAAAGCTATGAAGCATGGACACGGATATGGAATACGAATATAACATGATATTAATATGATGATAATCCAATCTAAGAAAAATCCAGAATACCATATGACATGATATGAATATGATGATATAAGACAATTTCAAGAAAATCAGAATAAGATTCGTGAGGGATAGACTATTTTTAAATTATTTTATATATTATATAAAAATTGTTTTAAAAAGTAAATAAAAATATATGAAAGAATAAACTATATTCATGTTATTTATATTTTCTTTATAATTATAAATAAATTTTAGAAGTCTAAAAATTAATTTATCTTGAAAAAGATTGTAATAATTATGAAAGGATGGATCACAATTTCATTTTTTCATTTTCAGCTACTCATCTTTCTTTAATTTATCATTTATAAAAAAAATAAATATATTTTTTATCTAGAAATAATGATGTCATCTCTTATTATAAAAAAAAAATATAGAAAATAATGATGCTTAAGTTTTACTTGAATAATTCTTATGTAAAAATATGATCACCATCAATCATAGTATTGTATTTATTTCATTGATTTACAAAATAATAAACAAGTTATTGACTTTTGACTATATAATCCTTGAATATGAATCGTGTTGAGCTTTTTATTAAAAAGTTTGGTATCAACTCTATGTCTTGTAGGGGTTACTTGTACATCTCTCTTGGTTGGCGACTTAGCCTATTGGTTTGGCTAGTGCTTGAGTATAATATAATATTTTAATGGCGATATTAGGTAGATACACCAATTAGCTATTTTGTTTTATTTTTGTTAATGTAACTATCTTTCATTGTAATTTATATGTAAATTGTGTATTATATTGGATGAATATGAACTTGTGTGAATGATGCATAAGAAATTGATGGATTAAAACGCTGTTTGGTAATGTGGTTGCGGGTGAGGTTCACCCGTAGCCACATATACTAGTGTTTGGTAACAGAAAAAAAAACAATTTTTCTTGGTAGGACCCACCAATTTTCGCTGCTGTGCCACAGGTTTGGAGAAGCAGCATTTTGCTGCTTCTCGTGGTAATTTTCCAATTAACAGCATGGCTCCATTGTTTAGTAACAGTGGAGCATGCGTGGTGATTTTCCAATTAACAGTGGAGCATGGCTCCACTGTAGCACTGTTCACTAAGTGAACAGTTAGTTTTTTTTTTTTTGGAAAACCAGTGTAGTTAATTCATTTTACTCGAACTGTTCACGTGAACGTGAATAACAATTTTTTTTTTAAAAATTAGTTTAAGGTGAATTAAATTTACTCGTACTGTAATCTCAATTTTATTCCTAATAATATTTTACCTAATTTTATTGCACGCTCAAAAAATCATGAAAACTGTAGTTCTTGTCGAATGAATTTTGTACGTAATGAAATTGTAATTTTTTTTTAAAAAATTGAGTTTTACTTGAAAAACTAGTATTTAATATTATTTAATAACACTACATAAATTAGAAGGATATTGCATGATGACGTAACATTTGTGGAATTTGATCGCAATTCCAATTATGTTTTTGCCGGGTTCGACCCAATTAAAAAAAATTCAGTTTTTATTTTAATTTTAATTGTGTTTTATTAAAAAAATTAGAAGGATATCGCTTGATGACGTAACAAAAAATTCAGTTTTTGTTGTTGCGTGCTTAAGAAACCATGAAAAATATAGTCATTGTTGGATATATTTTGAATGTGATGACATTGCATATAGTTTAATGGAATAATAATAAAAAATTTGATATCAATATTATTTATTTCATGATGTAATAATAGTAGTTAAATCTACAATATTTAAATTAAAAATATATTTTTTAATTATTTTATAACCTCAATTTGAAAAGCATTTTTTTAACCAAACACATTAAACTACTTTTTGTTCAACTTCAATTTCAACCACAGTTTTAACCAAACACCTATTTTTTCAAACCAACCTTAACTAAAAGTACTTTTTATAAAACAACTTTTTTCAAACCACAACCACAACAGCTACCGCAATACCAAACACACTCTAAGTTGCCTAAGGCCAATACTTGAGAATTGATTGTTGTGATGTGGGAAATTGAAACTTCCATTGATTATTATACAAGTATTTTAGATGAAGGAAAAAATATTTAGAGATTCAGACAAAGAAAACTCTATCAAAATCTCGATAGGAATTAAGAGATATAAATTATCATTGTATGAATTGTAGTGGGATTAATTATATATATTAAAAAAAATTACCCTATTTTTCTTTGAGTTCAAGACTTAAAGGGTGGTTAAATTCTAGGTTGCTACAATTCATGTACCAAATATCATATCACTCTACTTGACGATAATATTTTTATTGGGACGGTGGCTTAGTAATAGTATCTATAAGATTCTTTTTAGTGGGTACTCACTCTATCTTTACATGTTTTCTTTCTATGATTCTTTAATCAAATAAAATTATCTAAGTAAATTTTTGGATAATTGATGAGACCTTGGTTTCTTTGCTTGTGCAATGACTCCATTGTTATCATGGTATAGGGCTACTGGATCAACAACGCTAGGAACCACTCTTATTTTAGTGATGAACTTCTTGATCAAAACGACCTCTTTTGTCTCTTCAAATGTAAAGGTTTATCTAATTTTAGTTGTAGAATCTACTTTGATCTTTTATTCAGGGTTCTTTTAACTTATAACACCATTATTTAGAGTAAAAACATAACTAGACTGGATTTTCTGTTTTTAATATTTGATTGAAAACTAGCATCCAAATAACCTTGAACTACCAGTTCATCTCATCCATAGACAAGAGTTCTTTTCAACTACTAAAGAATGTTTTTAACTATCTTTTTGTGACCTTTACCTGGATTAGATTGATATCTACTCGTTATGCTTAAAACATAAGATACATTTGATCTTGTACATAACGTTACATACATTATGAATCCTATATCCAAAGTATATGGAATCATTTCCTCTCTCAATTTGTGTTTTAGGGAACATATCATTGGAGAAATGTATCCTATGCGAAATAAGTAAATATCCTCTTTTGGATTCTTCCATGCTAAACTATTTTAACATGTCTATATATGTGGATTGAGACAATCCAAGCAACCTTTTCGATATATATGTCTATAGATGTTTATTTCCAATATATAAGTTACTTCTCTTATATCGTTTATGAAAAAAATTCTTGGATAACCAAATCTTTACTAACTACAGTAAAAAATATTGTTTCCTATTTAATAATATTTTGTCTACATTTAATATTAGAAAAACAACTCTACTTCCAATAACCTTTTTATAAATTAAATTAGGCACATAACATACTTATCAATCACATTTTTATGACTCTTAGATCATTTAGGTGACAACTCTTTATCTAAACATATCATATATGTTTTTCTAACCCCTCTAATCTTATATGATCAAAAGTAACTAATCTAAATCATATAAGTTAGTTATGTAGGACTCAATTTTATAGCATTAAACATATTCAATTTACGGTAACTTTGAGTAGCTCAACATGTTATCCATGAACAGAACTATGGTTTTATGCATATAAAATAAAAAGGGAACAAATCATGTTCTCAACATGTACTTAATATATAAATGAGAGATTTATTATTTTAATTAAGTCTCATTCCATGGCATAATGATGTATCATACATAACAATTATATATAAATATATGCCTCTAGCATGCTATTCTAATTGAATAATTATAGACATATCTAAACTAATTTCCTCTAGCCATCAAAGGGAATTAGGTGGTCAAAACCTAGGTAGCTGCTACAAATTTTTATAAGTCCTTTTCTAGCACCATGATTATAGCTTTTTTTGTTGTTCTTTCTTCGTCTTGGATTGCAAAATAATTTTTCCTATCTAAATTCCTATATTTCTAAATTACATAACATTTACATAATTGAATAATAAACCTCGAGTTACATTCGAGGAGAATTAAATGAGAAAAGAATCTTACAACCTTATAAGAAAAATAGAGAAAAAACAGAATAAATAGATCCTATTTAATATTACAACAATTCAATCATAAAAAACACAATCATATTGGTCTTTAAATATTCATAACCATCCATCATGCATAATAACGTATTAATATGCATACATAAATATATTGAATGCTTCAATTCTAATTATTGACTTTATGTAAAATTTTAAAAAAATATTTCTAACACGTAAAAATATTAAATCAAATCCAATTTGATAATTTTTCAAACATAATAAATTTTATTTAATACAATTTTTCTTTGAAAAATAATATTTTTAAAATTTAATAAGAAAATTAATAACATTAAAATTCTTATTAACATTCTAAACTATTTTAGGATCTATTAAATAAAACTTCTCAGCTTAGAAACTCTTTTCATTTAGAAAAACCATTTTCCTATTTTTTAATTAAATATTTTAATTAAATCTTAATCCTATCATGATATTACAAAACTCAATAATTTTAAATTAAACATTTTAATTCAATCTTAATCCTATTAGAAAAATTGATTCTATAATTAATTTAATTTTGGTTTCAATTTTAAAATATAAAATTAACATTTTATATATGGAGGGGCAGAATTATAATTCTATCATATATACTATATTGTAATAAGGAATAAATTGCATATCTAAATTCATAAATTACACCCCAAACCCTATTGTAATAAGTTGTAAGGTACAATTCTACCCTAAAAAAACTCTAAAGAAGGCTCTAGGGGTAGAATCATAATTCTGCCCCTTATCTCTTCTTTTTTCTTAGAGTTTTTTTACCCCATAAACTTTATTTTTACTCTAGATTCACTAATCAAATATTAGATTTATTAATAAAATATTTGATGAATATTAAATATAAATAACCCTTTACTAAACATTAAATATGTTTACATGAATAAAGTCAATGCCACGTGTAACCAACCAATTAACAATAGTGTATATACACTAACAACAAGTAGAATCCCCACCTTTTGTTTTTATCCAATTGTCTGCATAGTGATCATTTATCAAAGAACAACTCTGATTATCAAATGATTGAAAAGCTAGGAGCAATTTACTTATGATACTTAGTTGATATTCATTAAAAATATCTACCGAGTTGGTAAATTGTCATTCTTTAAAATAGACAATGTATTGTATTTTATATGTTTGGTTATAGTTGGAAATTTCTTAGATTTTATAAAAATGAATAACTGTAGGATAGAGTATTAGAATAGAAAAATTCATTAGATAATGAACTCTTTGTTGTAAGTTATTTCTGTTAACGAGTTAATAATTTAAAGTGTAAAATTGAGCACCAAAGACTTTCTAATAGATCTTTTTCAATCACTGATATGGCTACTGAAATTGTGAGCATCAACATGTGGGTTCCAAATCCAAGTGGTAGTATCAAGACTTCAAGTAGTGGGTATTATTTACACAAAAAACAGACATCCATATATCAATCTTACAAGAAAGTTAATTATTCACTATTGTACATGTAAAGATAAGCTGTTGATCATGAGTTGTATGATCAACCAAGACGTTCATGATCGACTAGAGGCAAGGAAGACAAGATAATGATCAATTAAGAGGAAACAATCTACTATAGGAAGAGTCCACATAATTGACCAAGATGAAGTGATCAACCATGAAGGAAAAATTCATATGATCGACCAATCCAGGCCTAAACAGAATATGAATCCTTAACGTGTATAACTAGTTAGGATTCATGTATTTATATATATAAAAAGAAACTATGCTTTATTTTTAATATAATTTTTATTAGGATTCCATATACAAATTCATTATCTTATATGAATTGTTTTTATAAGATTAGGTTTAAAAGATTACTTAGGAGTTTAATATATTGTATTAATATAAATAGGGCTATACAACTATTATAAAAGATGACCAACCCCACATATGCAACTTCATTCAATTTATTTCTCTTACTTTTATTTACAACTTTTCTTTATTAAAGATGGTCAACCCCACAGGTCAACCCCACAGATGCAATTTCATCAAATTTATTTTTCTTACTTTTATTTACAACTTTTCATTATTACTTTCTTTATTGCTTTTATTATTTTCCAATACCTTTTATTTTCCTTTCAATTCCCCTTTCTCCTCCTCCTCTTCCTCCCCCTCTTCCTCCCCCTCCCCCTCCTCCTCCTCATCATCATCATCATGCTCTTCTTTTACAAAACATTTAACCTTTTTTTCTTTTTAAGGTATGGTATTCCCACACTCCATTTTCTTAGACATGAAGAATTTGATATTACTTCATCACCATAAATTCCTAAAGATCAAACAATGGTAAATGTGACACGAGAAGGATCTTTAATGTCTAACTCACCCTCACAACAAAGAACTACTTATGAACATAACCTATTAACTCTATATCGCCGATAACATTTCCACCTCTTCTAACCACATCATTACCACCAACTATAAATTGACATGTAGGTGTATCTATACCTTAAACACTACCATGCACATATTCCTTTTATGAGTTAGATGGAGTTATAAGGTGGTCACAACTAGCTGTGATAAGTTCCAGACAACCAGTCATGTCTGTTCTTAAAGAAACATCTTTTAATCAGCCTTTAAATATCTTTAATCATGTTATGAGGGCCATCTAGATGAATATGGAAAATATAGAAAACACAACTTACCACAAAAATATTATGGTAATATCTAGAACAATGTATGCCAAATCTGATCAATTAAATTAGATTTAGAATCAAACAATGATAAAGTAGGTCTAGAGTTTCGTGGGTCTATAAGCTTTATAAATTCCATAGCCACAAGCACTCCAGTAAGGGTGTTTGAAGCTACCATAACTTATGTGATAAGACATATACCAACATATAAGACACCACAACAACAACCCAACCTAGGCATGATAATCTTTAATACACCAATTACCTTATACATACAAAACAACCACATTTATATGGCCCCATATCCATGTTATCTTAATACCCTACAAGCTATTTTACAACAAGGGGACCTCTATCCCCTTGCACAAGAATC
>Ga0307515_10013311_pt1 | contig 15386 bp, 10 predicted proteins | sample 17_EM_MG_FD_194513 | JGI IMG/M metagenome (GOLD analysis project Ga0307515, IMG submission 194513) | Populus trichocarpa ectomycorrhiza microbial communities from riparian zone in the Pacific Northwest, United States - 17_EM | ecosystem: Host-associated > Plants > Roots > Unclassified | place... | reverse complement strand
TCACATCAGATGTATAACCACGAATACCATTATTATGTTATCTCCATGTCTCGTGGCCATTTTCAACAATTCGGTGGTATTTATGGGTAGAATATAATGTTTGAATTAATGCCAGGCATCGTCGATTTGGAAAAATAAACCGAGAAAGACATGCATGATGAAGTTGATGAGTCGAATTCATCCTTGCTTTCTCTCACTTTCTCCTGACAAAATTTCTCTTGCTTAATGATAAGGTGATCCTCAAATGGCGCAGATTGATAAACAAGGTACAAAAAGTTGGGCTGGTTAATTTCCTAGCCTCGGCTGGTTAATATATTTAACTCTACTGAAACCCTAAACTGAAACGAGGTTCAATTATTAGCTAGGTAGCTTGTCTATGGTTAATTTCCACCAATTGATTTTCACCAGACCAATTAATCTGCATCCTAATTTCGAAAATCATAGTGTAAACCCCACCATGTTTTGCCAATCTCCTCTCTTTTAAAAGAAAAGGGTTGTTCGTTGCAGTTGCCATCAATTTCTAGTGCTGTTATGGCAATATCATCCTTTAATTAGCAAGACGTACATGAACATATATACCAAGAAGTCGAAGACAACTATATATATAATTTCAATCTTTTCTGCGTACCCATTAGTAAAAAATAGTGTTTGATGATTTACTAATGCTTTGCTTTCTTATTGAAAACAAGGGATATTTGGCTTTGATTCAAGAAAACGAAAGAATTTCAAAACTAGTTGAGGCAGCCACATGATCCTCATGCGCCATTTCGTATGATTATAAATCAGGTCCGCCTCAAGGTTTTGGGACTTATCCCTTGATATACCACCTGTTAACTTAGGTCCCCTCTCTCTGTCCTTCTGCCATGACTACTCAACACTTCTCCTAACTTTGACCTCCAGTATATATCCTCTGCTGGACATGGTCTATTTGCTTCGATATATTTTAATATTAATATTAATAGATCTTAAAACCTCGAATATAAAGTCTATTAATTATTACCCATTAGTTGCTGCCTACATGTCGGTAATTCATTAACTTACTTGGAATTTAATCTAAATCAAACTCATTAAATTATTTGAAAATTGATTTGATTAAACTTGGTGATCAATGAATAAAATCAAAGATGAGAGATTTGACCATATTAAATCCTCAAATTTTTAAAGTTTTTGTTCAAAATAAAGTTATTTTTTGGATGGATAAATTAAATCAAACTTGGTTGACTTGTAAATTGAATCGGTTAACTCGGCGATGTGGGTTTAATTTTTAACAAAGTTAAATGTCAAGCCAAGTCTAATAATAATTATGGGTGCAACACATAGAAAAATTAACAAATTAATCCAATACATGAGCATTTTTCATAGAAAATAAGGCAAACGATCCCTTTTCCTTATTTGGGTAATAAAGGGAAAAGTTCTCATTTTCTTAATCATAATTAAGTCTACTTTTCCTCGAATAGAAATAGTGGACTGACTAAACTAGCTCACATGACCAAATTCTTGTCATGAAAAATGTCCTCGAATGGAAATAATAGTGACCTTAAGTCACACCAAATTCAAGTTACGAAAGGCCTCACTATTCTTTTTTCTTTTTTCTCGTGAAAGCCATATGTCATCTACCAGAGAAATGTGACCTTAAACCGAGAAAAATAGTGCTGCATTTCCCCCCTCGAGGCAGAGTAATTTATTGTTGCTACGCACTCACCAAATCAATTCTCTTCGACATCATAGACTCTATATGATCTTGATCGTGTTTATATTAAAACAATTTTTTTATATAAAATAAAGAAGGGACATATATCTCTTTCATAACTAGTTACATTTTAGTTGTTTTTCTAAGATAACATGCCTTCTGTTTTAAAAAATAGGCTTGTTACCAAATAAAAAAAAAAAAAACAGAAATGGAGCAAGAATCTCTAAACTTATATGTATCCTTGGCACCTCTTTCTTTCCATTAAATTAAACGAACTCCTTAAAAATTTTAATTACACGTTGCAAGGCTTACTTGGATCATAATCACCTTGTAGAGAGAAAACACGAACTAAGATTTTCGAGGGTTTTCAACACAAAAGCAGCATGTATACATAGTTTTCTTTTTCTATATATGGCTCTAATTAATACATGATCATGCACATTCTACAGAAGAAGAAGAAGAGGGGGGGTAACTTCCAGACAGGACATTGCCGACACGAGTGTTAGAGTTTACTTGCTGCCACTTTCCTATCCCATGAAGCTAGGGAAAAGACGCACAGGAGAAACAAGCAAAAGAGATTGGTAGAATCTTTAAAAGATAGTTCTCACTTGTCTATCAAAAGTCAAAGAATTATTTTCTAAGGAAATGTGCGATGAAAAGTGGGGATTAATCCCCAAGAAGAATTGTGTTTTGTGATAATATTATTGATGATTAGAAATTAGTCTATAGTTATAGTGTATAGTATGTAAGATTAGATTCCTAGCTAGGCGTACAAAGATTTGATTGCATGAGAGACGCCATTGGCCATTTCTTTGAAGTGTGGAAGCTTACCTAACATCTGAAATGACTTCAATTATGCGTGACCTAAATCAACTATACTAATCACACTGTCTATAGTAATCACACTGTCCGCACAGCCCTTGCACTACTGGCCTTCTTGGGAGCTACGCTGCCTTGGTAATTGTAGCCTTGCACAATAATAGAATTGAAGCACTTTGACAAAAGAAAAACAAGAGAGCAAAAGGTTTTTTTCTCCATTTTTTAATTTGTGTTTTTTAAAAAAATTATTTTTATTTTTATTTTTATTAATTGTTTTGATGTACCGGTGTTAAAATTAAATTTTAAAAAATAATATTATTTTGATATATTTTTAAACAAAAAATATTTTAAAATACAATTATTATCATAATATTAATCACGCTACAAATATTTTTGAAAAATTTTGAAGGTAATATATATAAGAGATAAAAAGACTATGTGTGCTTAAATTAATCTTTAATAGATATATTTTTAAAATTACTCGGAAAAAGATAATTAGTTCAAAAATAATAAAAAGCTTTCATACATAATCACTTCAATTAGATTTTTAGAAAAAAAGTGCCTCGTCCCCATAGAAAATGCTTTAGTGGCGAAACTAGAATTTATAGGTCGGGGGGCCATGGTTTAACTAAGATGGTATGGAGGTGCCATGACAAGGGCTGGCTAAATAGAATTTTGTGAGGTCATGGCACCTATGGTACGTTTAAGCTGTAGGTCCGTCCCTGGTATACCATGCCATAATTAATTGATATATTATATATATATAAAAAAAGAATCCTATAATTAATTACTACATTGTGTTTCAAAATTCAAAAAGCAAATTATATATTTAATTTTAACTAAACTTAAAGCTAATTAAGTCATGATTGTTTGTAGGATTAATTTGAATTTGAAAATGGATTTTTTTTTATTTTTTTTTGGCTGATAAAGATTATTACTCATAGTGGGATTTGAAGAATAAAATAAAATTCTTTCGGTGATCTATGAGGCTTGAAACATCATTACGAGATCTATCCTATATCTAATTGAAAATCAATTTATTTATTCCTTTTCAGCTAAAAAGCACAAGATTAATTAACAAAGATAGCCTAATGAAACCCATGTTTGGAAAATGATTAGTATTAATTTGCAGTAAGTTATAATTAATGTGGTCAAATTAATATATAGATATATATGATAAGACTGTTTAATGAATTGTAATCATGAAAATGACCTCTGCATGTCACTCAAATGGCCCTTAATGCATGATTGCGTGCACATGAATATATTGCTGATTAACTTGACTAAGATTCATAAGTCAACAAAATCAATGATTAATGCCAAATAAGTTTGTCAACACTCAGAATTAGATGGCCATCTTGTTAAATGATCCCACCGGATGATCATAATCTCTCAATCAACATCATAACCTTCTGATTTATCACTATCCTCAGCACTGTGCATGCCCTTGTAAAATCCCAGCGTCTAATTAATGAAACACTAATATTCTTGATGGTCATACATGTTGGCAAATACCTAGCTAGGAACAAAAAAGAAAATCACATGATAAAGAACATATCATGTGGATGTAACTCCTTGGTGCCCTAATTATATATAAATCTGCACACCCTCTTCCGCCTGGAGGTGCCGTGGTGGGGGTAATTTTGACAGGGCCCTGAGGTTTCCTATGATGGACAGAGTAATATGCAAAGATTAGGACAGAAGTCTTTCTGTGAGGATTTTGCAAATCCTCCATGAGTTTTCATACACTTCACAAGACCACACGTTTTCAAGGATAGGTCCACTCCTACAAATTCAAGAATCAAAAGGGAAAAATAATAGATATATTTGTTGGATTCTATGTGTCAGAAGCTCACAGTTGACACACACGCTCACGTATATAGCCATGAACACACATGCCCACAAGGGCCAAGAAAAATAAAGAGACGAGCGTGCAAGGACAAGAGAAAAACATTGAATGGGGTGTGAGCTAGGAGACAAGAGGGTACATGGTGTTCCTCATGAGTTTTAATCAAAACGTTGGTGACACATGAATCTCTCTCTACAAAAAGTCCCATTCTCCAAGTCTTACTATATTAAGACCTTGTAGCTGTAAAATAGTAGGAGAACATCCTTCCATACAAAGGGCAGTGCATTTAAGACTATATATCAATTAACATTTTACCTTGCTTGCTATTAAACCCACTCTGCCTTCCTTCAGAAAGAGGAAATCCTCTCTTCTTATTCTTCGCATGGAGCCTCCTGCTAGATCAGAGGCTTGTCTCTCTGAAACTTCAAGCATAATTTCAGTTTCAAATGCTCCCCTATCTCTGAAACCCTCAGTAATAATGAAGAGCCAGAAGGAGGTGAAGCAACTTGAAGAAGATCAAGAAGAAGAAGAGGAAGAAAGGCACCAACAAGGGGTAGACACCAACTATGGTCTTGTACTGGATCTAAGCCTCTCTAGCAAGGATTCCAAACAAGATTCGTCAAAACCACAACTCAATCTCATCGATTCTTTCGATATGGATCCGTCAAGAAAGTCCTTAGATACTCCCCAAGGTAATGAAACCGAGCCTCGAGTGTTTTCGTGCAACTATTGTCAAAGGAAATTCTATAGCTCACAAGCACTTGGGGGTCACCAAAATGCACATAAGAGAGAAAGAACACTTTCCAAACGTGGACAAAGAATTAGTGCTGCTTCTTTTGCTCTTCTTCAACCTAATTACTCGCACCAAAACGGATACACTAGCATGGCTTCTCTTCCTTTGCATGGCTCCTTCAATAGATCACTTGGAATTCAAGTGCATTCTATGATCCATAAGCCATTTAGCACTAGTTCTTCTTCAAGTATTTACGGGCAAAATGGATGGTCTAGAAAACCTATTGATCAACAACCTGCAATTGGGAGGCTTGCATCAGACAAGTTTCAGATGGCAACAAGTATCAAGGGATCATCATCCAGTAATGGGGTTGCAAGGTTTGAAAGTACTCGGAAATTTTCTCCGGTTAGTACTGAAGGAATTGGTGGGTTTTGGTGGGATGGTGGTGTTAACCATTTGAAGACCAAACAAGATGATTTGCAAAAGCTTGACTTGTCACTCAAGCTCTAAGCAGTTCTTAATTTCTTTTTTTGTATTTTTAGTTCAATCTTTTATGTTCTTTTCTATATATATATATATTTTATTTTTTTTATTTCTTACTTTCGTTTTATTCTTGTTTACTAAGTATTTTTCATCATCCATTCTTAGTTGGATCTCTTGTAAATTCCTTTTTCTTCTTCTTCTTTTTTTGCTATAGAAGAACGTGAGAGATTTTGTTTTCTTTCGCAATTCTTGAATTGGAAGTTTGCCAAATTCTATAGGCATGATGCCAAAAAAGAAATCGAACACTGAAGTTGCTTTGTGCTAACCAATTAATCATCTTTATTCACTTTAAGATAGTACTTAGTTGACAAATTAAAACTCCTTTTGACTAACATTATAGAGATAAGTTGATCTACTCTTTACAAGTTTTAAAAAAGCAGCTTATGATCTTCCATGGTTTTGGTGGGAATTTCTCAATGTAAACTTTTAGCTGTTGGGATTGTTGCTTCCACATTGATGGAATTATATAGCCAGGGTCAGATTGAATCCCATCTTCATTAATTCTCTTATAAACCAATTCAAGTTTCAAATTCAAATCATTAGAACAAGATAGTAACATGGAGAAAGGGAGAGAGGATATTTGATAAAGGTGTAAATGCACATCAAAAACTGTTCTTACATTGATGACTCTCATATGTGCAGCAGCAGAAGTTGATAACACTAGGGACAATTTGGATGTTTGTGATTGTCATTTCACAGAACTGTTGCTATTATTGTTTACAACATGGTCCACTTAGCTTGGATATACATCATGTTGCACACCATATTTGTACAAAATTGGATGGCCGGATTGTGTGGATGATTCCATATTTGACCCACCAGCAGTTGAAGAAATAGACCATCTCTATTCGAAAGTTAGATCAGGGGGGTAGGTGTAGCTAGCCATGTGAAAATAAGCACTTAATAATGCCCCTCAGCTATGCTATCTCCATCATTTTCCTATTTTATATTGTGTTTAATCTGCGGTAACCTTGATTTCTTACCAAAGAGATCTCACAGATGGGGTCTACGGATTTGTGGGCCAAATCAAACTGATGTATACAATTAAGGACCATGCTAATCATATTCGCACTTAATTTTCCTAGAATCAAGATGTAAAGTAACGGAAACTCAATGCTTTGACAGTTAATTACCACAGAAAGCTTGGATTACTAACAGAGGATGAGGATGAGATAGCAGGGATGACATTTTGTGTCACACAGTCCTCTGTTTCTTTTCTTTTTTTGGCGGAAGTGTCACACAGTCCTTGACTACAGAATATGACATTTGGTGGGGTTTTGCCACGTGTTGCAGTTCAGCTCTGCTGTCCATTTTCTTGTGTTAGCCTGCCTTTATCCCCCTCCCTATTTTTTTTACCATTAAAAGAATTGGGAACCTATGATGTTGCTTCTTATTTAAGAAACACTTAAAAACATGGCTAGAAAGGGATTCATGAAAAATCGGGTAGCTATCATTTTTTATGATTTCAGCTCAAGTGAAAAAATGAAGCAAGAAGTGGCCATCACTCTTAAGATCTTATAATTATAAAAGTAAGGTTGTTTTGTCCACATTCATGTTTAAATATTAAGGTTAGATCTTTTGTGATCTTAGACCATTGTCTTTTTTTGTTCATGGACAGATTCAAATCCACCATCAATCATTTCTCTTACTTAGTGCATTGTAATGATACGACACTAAAAAATGTTGAGCTATCATTCCATGTGGTGCTGAAGAGAGAAGGTGAAGAAATAATCAAATAAAGCAAGAAGTGGTCTTCTATCTTAAGTTCTTATGATAATCAACTGCTAGTCTTCTATCTTGTTCTAATCTGCCATCATTAGTTTTGATGAACTCAATAATCTAAAACAGGTGGGACAAAAAGAAAATAGCAGTAAATATTTAAGTTTTTTTTGTTTTTTAAATGTGTTAAAATCATGCTCATTTATTTCAAATTTCATCATGTCTCTAGTAGTTCGATAAAGAAGCTTGAAGGAAGACGATGATTTGGTATAATAAAAACAAGTCTGATATTGTAATCTAATTCATATACTTTCAATCAGAACCTCCACTTCTTTGCCCCTGATTTTCTGCATTTTACAAGTAAAAAACTCTTTCATCCATCACTAATATTGCGGTTTTTAAAGAAGAAAATTGTTTTTCTTCAAGTTAATTTAAACTACAGCAGGTAAAACGAGACCCCAGAGAAAAAATTCTGAACCAATCCAGTTATAGTCTAGCAATTTGTTTGTAGAATTTCCCTTTGGGAAGCAACTATACAATCAGTTACATTACCTCTGCCATTCAATAAAAGCCTGCTGGCTACCGACCGGACAAAATCTGGAAAACCCAGAATGTTTAATTTGGAATTTCTAAACTCAAGCCATTAACATGTGTTAGATGAAGTGATATTGTAACTTCAACCTGTAAGCCCAAAAGATGAAGATGGGGGAATCTCTCCTTCCCACCGTAAGAATGTGACCTCATTCACCATTAAGTAGCCTGTTTCTGTTTCCCTCTGAATACATACTTTATCAGATTGAAAGATAGGCGACACACAACGGTTCGGTTCTTATCTGCACAGAAAACTGCAGGTTACGGTTTAAGGGTTCTTGCAATTCCAACACCATACAGCAAAACAACAAGATGCTCCCACAACACAACTTTGTGTCAGTTCAATCAAATACTATTAGAAAATTCTCTCTCATGTCGCAAAGCTAATTAAATGTTGCATACTTGGACAGGACCCATAAATTACATACTCCATTACAGGTCCTTTAACCGATACATGTAAGAATAGACAATCGATATCGGCAAGATCATTTTCGAAAAACAATCCCTACTTACTCTCAATGTAAGATTTGACAGTACCCATCCACCTAATGAACTCAGTTTTACCTTTGTTTCTTATGTATTCATGCAAGAAAATTGCCATTTCATCATTGATACCTCTTGCCTCCAAGAATTCATAAAGTGTATCTTGCAACTCATCATCCAATTCCCTGCGAACAATAAACCACAACCTTCTATCAAAGGACCAAACAACACAATCAAATCATTGGCAAGGAAAAGAGAAGCAAAGAAAATATACTGCTATTTGAATCATAAAGTTGTTACTATCTGGTTGTTGGTATGGTTTTCTTTTCTTTTTCGAAATAGAAAAGGAAAAGGTGGGTAAACTCAACAAACCAAGAAAATCATATTAGGTTCATTAAAGTATTTTCTTTATCAACTTCAGGTGTCTTAACTTTTTGATGTTCTTTCTTTTCCTCTAAGTTCTAAGAAACCAAATGGGCATGACAAAGCAGGTTAATGAATTATCATACTTGAATTCAGGACCATCATAAACTTGATGTGAGGTCTTGTTACTCCTGCGTATGAAAAGCTTTGTAATTTCTATGCTATCTGGCCAAGCTGAACACAAAATCTCTAAGACATCACCATCACCCTTTAAGATATTAATAATCAAAGTAATATGAAGCAGCATGTCTTCCTTTATGCCAGGCACGTCAGATTTTGGAATTGGAACAGCTCCATCAAACATGGTTGCTTCGACCTTAATCTCTTCGTTCTCCCTGAACTTTCTTTTCAATCTAATCCATTGCTCCCCTGGTAGGTCCTCGATCGTGAAGGACTCGTATTTGGTTGGAGGCTGTAAATTGAAGTCTTAAAATCAGATGCTAAGCTAGTGTTTGATTTCATTTTGCAAACTTATAAATACTCAAGACTTATTAAACAGTAAAGAACACATTATGGACATGCTTGGTTAAAATGTGGGTTGGAAATGGAAAGCGAGTAGGATCCTCACTGCGATTCCAAATGGGATTCGCATTTTACTCTCGTTTGAAACAGAATCTAATTGTATAGATTCCATATACCACCAAAAAAAAAGAAGTAATTATTTCATTCAAAATTAGCATTAGGCAACTATTATTCAAATACATTGATAGGATAGTAAATTAATTATTAAGTACAATATAATAGAGTACAAGCTTAATTGAAAGGATTCCAAAAACTTATTTTTTTGGTCAAGTAAAAACACAATAAAAATTGACTGGCCTTTATTCTTCTCAATGGCGCTTATTTTTTTACATAATTCCATCAACAGATTCGAGAAAAAGCTTCCATGTTAAATTCTCAAGCAATTTTCGAAACAAAAATGTATTTGTATCATGCCAGTGAATTATTATTAAGACTTCAGCTAAGCCAGTCATCAATAACCTGATTAGCTAATAGTTTTCCTGTAAACCCATTTTCCAAATCCAAATCCTCACCCTAAATCACACCTTTTTTTCCACTAACGAGTGCCAAAAACTCAAAAAAAAAATATAGCTTTCAATCTCATATAGGCTCAAAAAGAGAGACACGCATATAAAAACACAGAGAGAGATAGTAGATAAGCATTGAAATGAAATAGAAGCAAATAAGAAAGAACAGTACTTGTTTAGGAGGGGAACGATCGAGCTCATACTGGATTTCATTACGAACGAGCCTGAGAAGGTTATCTTTGAAAGCAGATTTTCGCGTTTCTGACATGTAATTTCTTCTTATTGAATTATGGGTTTGAGAGATAAGAAAAGGATTTATTTCCTCTCCCATTTTGTTGTTGTAAAGAAGATGAGAGATGGGGTTTTGTAGAGGAATTAGGGTTTGGGGAGGATTGATTAGGGCTTTTCTCAGAGGTCGAATTAAGCGTGCCACTGCCATGTCTGCTGGCAGAGAAGCGTGAAAAAGTTTTTGGTAGGGTTTAAGGAACAAGAAGTGGAATCAATGCTTCATGGGTTTAAGGGTAATAAAAATTGGTGGGTGTGGTTTTTGACGTTTGTGTGTAGTGGGTTTGGGCCTGGTTTTGACATGGAATAGAGCTTGGGTTTGATCTTCCTTCGTTTGGTCTTAGCTAAATAGAAAATGGGCTAAGAACAATTTGATTTTGAATTAAAAAGTTCAATTCATTACCAAATTTCCCTGCCATGCTAATTTCAATTCTTGAAGATAGAAAATGAAGACTGGAAGCTTTCAAGAGATTCGTTAACTTCACACGGATATTGAAGGTATCTGATAGTTTTTTTTAGTTTGTGTGGTGAGCCATGTACAAGGTGTTTCTAGTTGAAGAAAAATGGCAAATTAAGAAATCATTTGGGAGAGTACGTTTGTCTGTGAAATTGAAGAATGAAGGAATATAAAGTAAAAACTTCAACTGATCCGCCGAGTGACAATTTGAAACCATCCAGTTTTCTGCTGCAAAACTTGATACTTGTGGCAAGCGGAACTTGAAATCCAACATGAAAAGAAATGATTCTGGTGTGCTTAAACTTCTTCCTTTCAAACATTTGAATAAATACTTCCAACTGTACTGTTAGATAGTGCACCTATCTAACCAAAACTAGATTTTAAAGGTGAAACACCTGATAGATAGTTGGGCAATGCGGGCTTGGTGTGTTAGGAGCATGCTCTGTCAAAAAATGAACTCTTCTACTTTCTACAGAATTTAGCAACATGTCTTCTATCTCTTGGCATCCGGAGAAGTTCCTTCATTTTGGATCTTGCCCTTCTGAGAAGAATCAGGAACTGGTGCTGGTTCCAGACACTTCTGTATGCTAAGATGGTCTTTCCCCACTGATTTGCTCGATTCTGATATTCTGTTGCTAGCTTCAGTTGATGCGGGTTTTAATGTCTCGCTACTGTCTTCCTGGACCTGGGTTTTTTTTACACTGCCACCTGATTGTTTCCTTGATTCAACTGCAATTTCCTTAACAACCTCCTCTAGTTTACTTAGTCTCTCTTTCACTTCTAGGAGCTCTGACTCGGACTGAGCCTTCTCTTCAATAGCTTTTAGTTCCTCCTCTTTTGCTTTCTCCTCTTCTTCTTTCTTTTTCTTCTCTAGTTCCTGGGATGGTCAAAGAATCATCAAATTAAGACCCTAGATACAAAACAAGGGTATTGCTAAACTTCAGGCCGATGCAAAAGAAAATGTGGATAACGTTAGAGTGATTGTGTCCATGGAAAAGAACTGTTTAAAAGCAATTTATGTTGGATTTAAGGCATCAATTATCCCTCAGGGTGGTTAGTGAGACCACTAACAGGAGCTATCACAAGAAAGTTGGTGCCATAGAGCAGCAAGCTTGATGAGAGACCACATAATAAAGAAGCATTTTAAGACTTCAAAGAACCCTATTTTTATGCGGATAATCTAAACAAAATAACAATGAATTGAGATGAAGTACCAAGTTTTATCTGCAGTCTTTAGATCAATTTACTATTTAATTATGACGTTAAGTGTCCAACAATATAAATTAAAATTATCCTTTATGCGTGAAAGATATTGACATTTGTGAGTCAAGTGCAAACATTGATATTGCTAAAGTCTTGTTGGCCCTTAAAAGTTTAGTATACCAACCTATAAACAATAATGAAACGAATGTGTAATTTTCTGATCAACAACTAGAAACGATGATTTTTAGGAGACACCAATTTAATGCTTTGAGCATGAGAAGTTTTTCTTCCAAAGAGTCCCTTGTGAGGATCCGACCATGCCATGATTGGCATGCAAACATAAGATTTCGAGACCACTAGAAAAGAGGAAAAAGGGAAAACAGTCTGGGAATAAAGAGAGGCAAAATGACATAGAATTTAATTATCACTATTGACAAGACAAGAACATTACCGCATCCATTTTTTTCATTTCATGTCGAGCGTATTGAGCCACCAAATATACAGCTGTTGCCAAAAAAAAAGGACAGAAACGAATATGCATTCTTTTAGATAGCAACAACAAGACAAGGAGTAGGACACATTTAAATATGTATATGGCAATATGAAAAACATGTGAACTGATACCCAATGAAGGCAAGCAGATGAAGAAGAGTTGTACCAGATGGAAATCAAGCCTGAACATAAAAGACATGAATGTAAGTACAGATCACCGAAAAAACTAAAATGAAGATGTCAGCAGGTTCGAGAAATATCATTGATCAGTGTATACGTACATTACACAAATAATCTCAAGCATTTCACTCAAATTATCATAATCAACACTTCAAAATGCATTTCGAAAAAAAAGTCCTTTGAAATGCAATTCTCCCTGATGGGTCTCCCAGGACCCAGAGTTCCCAGAAATTGATCTTATTCTGATGTCTTCTAGTGCATAACACTAATGTCTTGGTCCTTATCAAAATGACCACTCACTGTTCTACTTGTCATGCTATGAGCTAAATTAACTACACAAATTACATCTTAAAGTTTCAAGTTTAGCACCCCATAAGAAAAGCGCAAGCCGATCACATGTTCGACAAAATACCTAAAAGAAACCCAATAAGCAATAGCTATCAAACTCCTTGACCCAATTCACATAGATAAAAAGGCACGAGAAAGAAAGAAAAGCAGCAATACCCGAATTTCTTTTTCTTTGGAGGGTCAGTGAAGAGGATTTTAGCAGCTTTCATGAAGTCAAGATTGTCTAGTTGCCTATACACGTCATCGGATTTGCTCACATTTGATTCTGTTTTTTCACTGATGCTCTTGTTGTTGTTGTTGGGTTTGGTGGAGCGGTTGCAAAATTGCTTGCTTTGAGGAGTGAGTTTGATTCGAGCCAAAGTTTGTCTGGCGCGAAACATTGTTTTAAATTTTTGTTCTTGTCTAAAACATCATGAGATTCTGCGATGTTGGGTGGCATCAGTTTTCACTTTCAAGTTCATCCCAGACAATGTTTTGATGGGCAATCACAGAGCTTGGATTTTAGTACATGCAAAAGGAGCTTTCTTTTGGGCCTGGCAGATTTGAATGTGGCTGGCAAAATAAGATGCTTCTCTTGAGGTATTGTGGTATAAAGTTTTGGAGTAGATTCCAGGGTCCAGAATTTCCCTCCGAATTGTGATTTACAGGCTGGGAGTCTATACTTCATTTCATATCATGGACCTGCAAGTTAATTTGCCAGGCCCTGCCTTTCATTATCTAATTAACTAAGTGCCGTTTATTTACTAGAAAATAATTTATTTTAAAAAAATAAATTTCAGGAAAGTAAATTTCAGAAAAGTGAATTATTTTTTGATATTTAATAATGTAATGAAAAATAAGTTGAAAAATATTTTTCAGTGTTTGGTAATGTCATGGAAAATGAGCTGGAAAATGACTTATTAATGTTTTATTTTTTTTAAGTTTATTAAAATAATAAGAAACAAATCTTATAAATTAAAAAGATGAATGAGAATGAAATTGAAAAAAATATAATTTCATAAATTATCTCAAATAAAATAAATAATAATCAAAATAATAGAGATTAAATCTAAAAAATAAAAAAAAATTAAAAGATGAAGAAATTAAAATAATAATAATTAACATTTCATAAATTATTTCAAATAAAATAAGTAACAACAAAAACAATGACGACCAAATTTGTTAGATAAAAAATGTCAATTACAAAATGATAAGGGAAAAGCAAATAACAATTATAAAAATGAGGACCAAACTTAATATAAAAATAAAATTCTAATAGATGAAATTGAAAACAAATATTCAAAACAAAATATATATAGCAATCAAAAGTTTGAGGACCAAATTTGATATAATAGGCAAATAATATGACATTTCTAAATTTTTCACAACTTCCGGAAAGTGTTTTCCGTCCAAAATAAAAAGAAAACACTTTCCTGAAAACCAAGCTAAATTTTCCGTTGACCAGAAAGTGTTTTTCATTGACCAACTTTTCTAATAGCAAACAAACACATGAAAGTTTAGAAAATAATTTTCTGAAAACCACTTTCCAGGAAAGAAACATCCCCTAAATACACATAAGTAAAACATTTTGCATGTGCTGCTCACTTTTCATCTTCTCGAGCTTGATAATTATTCATATCACTATTTATTACGCAATTTCCTTTACATGTCCCTTACATATGTTGTTCCTTTTGTTTTAGTTATTGACCTTTTTTGTTATTTAAACGTCAGAAGTTATGTTGCTGATTTTAAATTTTGGAATTTCTTTTTTATTTGCATGTTCTTGTATATACGAGATATCATACGCTATGAAAGATCTATTTTACCAAATATAATTTTAGATTATTGTTAAATAATAATAATAAAAGACTAAAATTAACATAGATAAAAAATACAGCTCTGTTTACACCATTCAAAAGATGCGGAGAATTTCAATTTATTCCCTCAACTTCTTATTTCTGCAAATTCAGTCCTTGTTCTTTTATAATTTTAAGTTTCATTCCTAATCTTCATTTTATTCATATTTCAGTTTTTTTTTAATATTTCATAGTTTTATTTTGTTTAATTTGATTTTCAATTAATGTCCTCTCTCATTTAAATATTAATAAATATTCTCTCTCGTGTATCAAATTGTTTACTTTAACTATTTTTAAAATATTAATATGTTTAGATTATTTTTATAATTTTATAATGTATTTAAGAGGTTATTGTAATTTATTTTTAATTATTTTCTTATTAAATTTAGGACAAAATGATTTTATTTGCATTGTGTATTTATAAAAACAAAAATCACATGTACTTAGCAATCGTAGTAAATCTCTAAAATAAATAAAATAAAATGTATAAAATGAAAAAGATATTCAAGGTAAAATATTTTTATTTGTATTTTATTTTCCACTTCTTAATTGGAAAATTAACTTTCCATGCTAGTGTTTAGTCACCTTTCACATTTTTTTTATTTATCAACTGGGGGGGGGGGGGGGGCCGGGGGGGGGGGGGGGGGGGGGGAAAAGGGCCCCTAGCCCCTACAAAAAATTTTAATGGACAACGTGTAAAAAATTTAA
>Ga0307515_10013310_pt1 | contig 15387 bp, 1 predicted proteins | sample 17_EM_MG_FD_194513 | JGI IMG/M metagenome (GOLD analysis project Ga0307515, IMG submission 194513) | Populus trichocarpa ectomycorrhiza microbial communities from riparian zone in the Pacific Northwest, United States - 17_EM | ecosystem: Host-associated > Plants > Roots > Unclassified | place... | reverse complement strand
AAGTTCCATTAAAGTATAAAAAACGTTAGAAATTATAAGGTTACTATAGCCTACTTCTAAAGCTTCCTAGTTTAATATAAAGGCGTAAAAGATCTTAAGGGTAAGGTTAATAAGACCGAATAGCTCCTTATAGATATAGAAATTAAGGACTATTTACCTAACTAATACTTTACTAAGTATAGTAAGGTAAATGGTATATAAACCGTTACTATTCTTAATAACTAATCTACGCTCTATTCTATTACAAAGTTAGATATCTTTAATAAGCTAAAGAAGAGTTCTACGTTTTCCTTTAATAACAGATACTTAGCAAATATCTTCTATAGTATTATACCGGATACTAGAGCCGCAGGAGTATCTATAATAGGAGAACCTTAAGTTTAAGCCCTTTAGTAGCTTAATAACTCTATTTAGATTAACTATTTAATGGCAGGTTAACATACAATTTATTTTAGCAAGGGTACTATAATCTCTTTTAGTATAATTAGGGTTTAAACCCCCTTAGGGTATATTACTTTTTATATTATTCCCATAAACACCCTATTTCTATTTTGCATTAAAGATATAAATAAACTAGGCGTTAAGCTTAATAACCTTAAGAATATGCTTATATAGGGAGATAATTAGGTACCTATTATACGTAAATAGGGTTACCCTTAGCTACTCCTTTAATAACTAGAAAAGAGTATTGCTTAAAGCTATTTAACTAAGTTAGAGTTACGCTAACTATACCATCGTTTTAGTTACCTATCAGTTTACTAATTACTTAGGGTTCTTTAGCAAGTAGGCCATAAAGTTAAGGTTAAGGCAATTAAGTATCTTATAAAATACTACTACTACTACTAAATAAACTAGAGGTCCCCTAGCCAATTTAAGTTTACCCTTAAAGATAACTATAACTTTAACTTTTATATTATTATTAACGTTATATATCTTAGCGGCAAGCTAGTACTCTAAGTTATTAACTTCTTAACCTCCTTTTAAGCCGTATAATTCTTAAAGGATATATTAGCTAGGAATGTATAGGATACCCTTTAGTTATACTAGATTAATATCTACCTAGGACCCCCTAATTAAATCGTCTATAATATAAAAAAGAACTTCTTATCTATAGAGTTTTAATAATAAACAAAGGCAATGGCAATTAAGGTTAAGGAAGTCCCCATTAAGGTATATAATAGTATTAGAAAAGTGGAGTAATATTATACGCTATTACGCCGCGTATATAAGATTATCTCTTTAAAACTAAAGGATACTAGCAAAGAACTTACCTTATAAATAGCTATTAAAGCTATTAATAATTCCGCTAGCCCAAATAGACTTATACCTATATTACTAGTCTTTAGCGCCTACCCTTAAATAACTAACGATTTTCTACTATTTTCCTCTATTATATAATAAGCCGAGGCTATTTATAAGGCAATAAAGGAGGTGTAACGTCTCTACGCTATACGCTAGGTTAATAACGCACTAGGAATAAGAAATAGCCTAAATATATTAACTATACTTAATCTACTACTCTAGTCTAAAGTACACGTATAGCGTAAAAAGGGAGAATAGTTAGGCCTATACTAACTTATTGTAATTAATAGCTAAACTTATACTATTTAGATGCCTTATAGACCCACTTAATTCCGTTTAACTGTTATTAAGCCTTACTATAAAGATAATAATTCTAAGCCTTTACAGGATGCCCTAGAAAATACCCTAAAAAAGAACCACAATTAACGTACTCTAAAAGGCGACTATAATCCCGATACAATTATAGTAGATACGCTATAACTATAACGCGGTAGAGGTCGCCTAAAGGGATTACAAAATTACTAATATCTTATTAATTTTAAAGAATAATTTGTTACCGCCATTAAGAATAAAGTTAAGTTATTAATGGCCTTTATAATAGCTAAAGAGAAGGCTAACTTTAAGCTCGCAAAACAGCTTTAAAAGGAAGGTTATATTATAACCCTAGGAGCTCCTTTTTAAGCATCTAATAAGTAGGAGATTAACAGTCTTATCGCAAGAGAAGTCTTTAAATTTAAGAAGTATAACCCTACTAAGTTTAATAAAGTTTATATCTTTAAGTTAAGAATAGTTAACAAGATTAAGAGCAAAGCTACTAATACCCTATTTAAGAAATTAAGGCTTATTATTTAAGGCTACAAAATAATAATAAGGAGGTAATTCTTATACAGTCTCCTATAATTTAACGAGCTAGTTAGCGAGTTATTATTATATTAGCTCCCTCCTTAATAAAGGATAGAATGGCGGTTTATTTATAAGATATTACTTAAGCCTATACCCAATTAGAGACGCACCTTTAGCGCTTAATATTAGCATACCTTCTAGAGTAAATTCGCTACTAGTATCTTAAAGATACGATTATAGTTATACTTAAGCTATTATATAGAATCGCAGAGGCAGGAACTTACTAGTAGGCTACTTATAGCAAATACTATAAAAAGAAGCTTTTAATAACTACTTTTATATTTAATCCCTACTTCCTTATTATAACTACAGGAACCTTATTCGGAATTGTCGGTATATAAACTAATAATATAATTATCTTAGGAGACAACTAATTCTTAACTCTTAAAGAAGATAAGCTAGTAAAGATAAATCTTATAATAAAGCTAAAGGAAAAGCTTAATTTAACAACACCATTACTTTTTAATAAATGCACCTTCTCCCTAAATAAGGATTCTATTGCTTTGCGCCAGAAGGGTTAAGGTAAGAAGATTAATATTATTAACATTAATTCCCTAAAGTAAGGATATATAGAGTAACGCGCTCGTAAAGCTTATATTACTTCTATCTATTAACCTAAGGCTTTATTTAATCTCTCTATTGCTACCTAATACTAGAAACTAACTAAGGATAATATTCTTGCCCTAAATAAATATCTTTCCTAGTAAATAAACCATCTTAATTAGGGACTACTTTACGTGCCTATTAACCTTCCTACCGCTAAGCTCTTTATATTTATTAATAGATTATTTATAAATAATAAAGATTTTAGCTCTTAGCTAGGATATAAGATTATTATTATAAACAAATCTACTAAAGAGAATAACTTTATAATTTACGGCAATCTTATCTATTAGAGCTTAACTAAGAGTAAATACGTTACTTAAAGCGTTCTAGCGTTAGAGATATATAGAATAGTTAGCGGAGTTAATATAGCAATTGCAATTGGAACTACCCTAAAGATAATTATAGATCGACTTAAACTTCCTATTATCCCTATAATCGTATACACTGATTTATACTCCCTTTATAAGTGCCTAGTTAAGCTTAGTACTATAAAGGAAAAGCGCCTTATAATCGATATTATAGCACTTTAGCAATCCTACAAACGGCAAGAACTCTTTAAGATTTGGTAAATTAATGGCTAAAATAACCTAGTAGATATAATGATGAAGGTAAACCTAAATAAGGCTCTAGAGATATTTATTAATATAAACACTCTATATATATAAGTTAAAGGTTAGGTTAAAAGGGAGTAGGAGTAAGACTTATATTATAATAGTAATAGGTAATAGGCACGTACTATACGCTATTAGGGCTTAGCAGAAGTTAGCAGAATTTTATAACTTGGTAGAAGTTGGCAGAACTCCACGGCTTAACAGAATTTGGTAGAAGTCTATAACTTAGTAGAAGTTAGTAGAATTCTATAACTTAGCAGAAGTTGGCAGAACTCTACGGCTTAACAGAATTTGGCAAAAGTCTATAGCTTAGCAAAATTTGGTAAAAGTCTATGGCTTAGCAGAATTTGGTAGAATTCTATGGCGTAGTAGAATATGGCAGATTACAGCAGGTGTAACGGCGCTATCGCACGTTACCTACTGAATTCTGCTATATTCTGCCGACCTACAATTAGCCCGCCCAAAGCTAGCGCCTTAGCGGCTTACCCTATATATTTATTTACATTAGTCCTAGCGACCCCTTTTCCTTCTCTTTAGCTTAGTATCTTTATAAGATAGCATTCTATAAGCTTTGGTTTAGAAGCATTTGTATAAGCCGTTACATTATACTAAGCTCTCCCTATATTGCCTGGGAAGGCCTTAATAATATCCCACCCTAAAAGAAAGAAAAACTTCGTCTATAACGACGCGTTAACGCGCTATACTTAGACACTAAAATAACTCTATATTGCCTGGGAAGGCCTAGATAATATCCTACCTTATAAGCTAGACAGGACTAGACCTATACCCCTGGAATCAAAACTAAAGTATATAATATTAACGAACCCTAGGAAGCTAACGATGGTACCTAAAGCAAGCTTATTTAAGAGAGCTGCCTCTACCTAAGAGGAACCTGAGATCCAATTAGGATCAGAAATTAAAGATAATGATAACGTCGTAAACGTATACAAGCAGATTCGCGCCCTTACAGCTAGCTAGGAAGCCAATTATCTTAAGGTAAGGAATATATAAGAGACCCTATAAGAGATCCTAGAAAGCCTTACAGCCCTATAAAATAGCCTAGCTTCCCCTTCTTAAAGCCCTAGCCGATATGCTTACTTTACCAAATGCGATATACTAGGGAGTATAGATATAATAACGAAGTAAGCAAAGTCCGTTAAGCTCCCTAACCCCTAACCACTGTCTAACGGGATAAACCCTACCTTTAAGAATTGGAGGATTTAAGTACGAGGAAAACTCCGTATTAACTATAACTATTTCCTTTCTAAGGAAGCCAAAATGCTCTACCTTTTTAGTCGAACTACTAGGGACGCCTAATAGTACCTTTAAGCTAAGTTCGAGGACAATTCCCCTGTTTAATTTATATCTATTAATAAGATAATACGGTACCTAGCGGCTATCTATATTAACCCGAATAAAGTATAGGACGCCTAGTATAACTATAATCGCCTAATAATAAAACTAAACCAACCCTTTGCCGAATTCTAGACTTAATTCCTATACCTTATAGGAAAAGGCTAAGTTCCCCTTAAGAACTACCAATTAGACTTATATAATAAGCTAATAATTCGGCTATAAGAGAAGATCGCTATAACCTTAAATGACCTTCCAATATATAATAGACTCGCAACTTATTACCTATTACTAGATTTAGAACTAAAGCAAATTAACGCCCGCCCTAATTGGCAGAAGTAACCCCGGAATAATTAAAACTTATTAGCTATACCTACAGGAGCTAGAGTAGGAAGATAAGCTATAACCGCCCTTATACTAAAAGCGGTCATATTTACGTACTAGTAGGCCTCGCCTGACTAGCTACGTACTATACCCCTAACCAGTATTCGTCGTAATATCCCAATCGACCCTGCCTCGGCCACTTACTATAACTATAATAAGGAGGGTTACTTTACCTTATCTTGCCTAGAGCTAAAGGATATAGGCGATATTAAGGAAATAGAGGAAGGTAAAATATCTAATAAGTTAGGAAAAGAAGAGCCCTAGGAAAAGACTCCCCCCTAAGGTACCCTATTAATCTTAAAAAGATTAATCTTAGTTAGTTAATAGGTGGAAAGTATTTTACTGTTCTATATATAGTATCTTAAAATAGATATAGAGTAAATATAACTACCTTTATTAATACTAGAGCAAATAGCTTCGCCTTTATAAATACTGCCTATATAAATAATATTGCTAAATTTCTAAATATAGAAGCTATCTGACTAGAGAAGCCTATCTAAGTAAAAGGCTATAATGGCTAAGCCGGTTAGCCGGTTACCTATATTTTAAAGTTATATATTTGTAAGGGATATTATTGCGGACACCTTAGGTTGCCCTTAGGACAACCCCCGGACGCCCCTTAGATGGTCGCCGGTTACGTGCTAGAGGCACATGCCCGTAGTATATAGTCTCCACAATCCCAGAGGCCTTACCTCCTTAAGGATTCGTCTCTCTTACTAATCTATCCTATTCCAATCGTGTCCTTATAGCCCCCTATCTACAAGATCCCCTTATATTTAAATCCTTCCTACTCTTTTTAGAAGGGTAGTCGGCCTTAAGGACCAGATTGTTTATTTATATCTTTTATTTACAACTACTATCCTCCCTTAAAATCTTATAATAACTTAAACGGAAACTCCACGGATACCTTATAAAAAGCCGTCGCGTAAAGGCAGGAAGGTCCCTCTAATAGCGAGAGATTATAATAATATAACCCTCTAGGCAAGACGGCTAAATAAGCCCTAATACCTAGATGCTCTAGGAGCTTAAAGACTCTTATATACCTATAATTACTGCTAAGGAAAACGTAGACACCCTCTATAATAGTTATAACGCTGCTAGAAAGTAACTAGAACCCCTCCGGCCCTACCTAGGCTAATTAGAAGATTAAGCGCTAGAGGTAACCCTAAGATCTTCCCCTAAGCTAGAAATGCTAGAGGAATACACTAATATATCTAACTAGGGACTTAACCGGAACCCTCCCGGAAGACCACCGGCCTATAATTAGTATAGTGGCGGTATATAGACTGCTTATAAGCTAAGCGGGCCTACCCCTTTAGGAAACTAAACCTAAACACTAACTTAAGACCTAAGGCTTATTGGGAAACCTATACTAGCCACTAGTGCTAATACTACCTCTATAGTAGGAGCTTCTTTAGGCCTAAGTTTAGAAGGTTAAGAGCCCTATACCGATCTCCTTTAAGATGGATATTAGGAAGCTGTTATAAGGCTCTTAGAAGCTATACGGGAGGAAGCCACTAATAAATATATTAGAACCCTTTAAGGGCAAATCTATATCTAGTAGGGTTTAATCTAAGCTAGGCAAATTCTTTTATAACCTAGTTAAGGCTAAGGGCTTCCTAGGGGCTACCTAGTACCTACTTAAGAAGGTGTGGAAGACTTAAAGAGGTACCTACGTAATAAATGAAAAAAGGACATGGACTAACTAGCTAAGGCCTTTAGCAGTCTAGAACTTTGTTATAGACCCAACGCCTAATAGCTGGACGATTGGGTTCGCGAGGTAGACAACTTCTTTAAGATGCTGATAATATAAGATAATACTAAAGAGCGTATACGCTAGATTATTAGTAAGATTAAAGACCGATTACTAAACTAGATTACGCTTAATTAACTTAATAAAGAGTAAATTATAACATGGCTATAGCTATAGACCTTCCTAAAAGGTTGGACCTAAGATCCGTATATTATATAATATAATAATACAGAATAATTCTGGAATGGTACGTAGCTGGACTGTTAAGACTTCCGCCAGTTTATAAACTTTATGGAAACTTATGCTTAATAGATAGATTTAGAGCCCTTTAAAAACAAGGACGGCAGCGTTTATAAGAAGGAGAAGATCGGATTTATCTGGGCTAGAATTAAGCTAGTAATTTGTGACGAAATAAAGCGCGTAGGAGCCCTACTACAGATTACCGCATATGCGGATTTTAAACGAGCGGTTCTAAACGCTGAGGATACGGTAAGGAACTAGACCTCTTCCGGTAGGAAGCCGGGGGGTCATTAGAAGTGTAGATACTCTAGTAGTAATATAGGGCAGACCTAACCTTTAAAAAAGCCATTCTTAAAGAGAACTTTAAAAGGGTTAAAGTTAGGAACCTTAAATAACGGGAAAGACTTTTAGGGTTAACCTAATACCCATCTAGCACCTTTATGGGAATACTCTAAAAAGTTAAGAGAAAACTTTAAAGGTAGATCCTATTAGAAAAATAAGTAGGGTAATAACCGCACTAATAATCTAAAAAAAGAAAAGCCCTAGTTATAGACCTTTCCTAGCTGTAACTAGGGCAAGATATAGAAGAAAAGACTCTCTATATTGCTGTTAAGCTAAAAATAACACTCCCTATAAGTAAGGTATGACAGTTCTAAGTACTATACAATAGTGGCGCTGAAATTAATCTTATACAATATAATTTGGTAAAAGAGTATAAACTTATCCTATTATAAAGGTGGCGAAAACCTATTATAGGCTTCCTAGATAAGCATTAGATTAAGCTATATAGTGCTTATAAGCTTATAGTGTTAGTAGCCAACATACATAACCGCACTAAGGTAGTCGGCCCATAACCCTTCTAGGCGGCTAACTTTATAGGTTATAACCTTATCCTTAGATATTCTTGGCTTACGGAAGTAGATCCTAAGATACGCTTTAAAACTGGAGCCTTTAAATAGTAGAATAATAAAGATTTAGAAGGGCGTATATTACTAATAAGCCTAAAGGATATTCTAGAGAATGTAGCCCTAGGTAAAATAGTATACGCTTTATACCCAAAGGAGTATTAAATCTAACCCCTATTTAATAGCAAGATAGGTATAGAGCCTAGTATAGGTAATAACCCCTCTATAATAGAGACCCTATAGGGAACTGCCGGATAAGTTACGGAGATATTATAGGGAGGCGGCGATCTTAAGGATCTTATAAAATACTTTAACCGCCATAGGTTACTCTGGCTTAAGCAATATACGGAGAGTATGCTATAGTATCTTAAACGCTGCGTTAAGGAGTTCCCTACCCTTTATTAGCTACCATATAAAACGGTTTAATATACGGTGGTAACTATATATAAGTAACCACTATAGCGCATAACGCTGCCCGCGAGCATTTTAAGGGAGCTCTAGGACCTACCTAACGATAACGCAGAGGATAAACGCGACCTAGATTTATTAAATATTCTAGTAGGCCTAAGGGACTTACTAAGGGTATTTTTAGGTAGGAGAGCTAAAGTCCTACCATAGAACTCGGAGTATAATTATGTAATTAATCTGGAAGAAGGCAAGTAACTACTAAACCTTCTTATCTATAACCTCTCGCGTAAAGAGCTTAAGATCCTATAGGAGTACCTTAATAGCTTACTGGAAAAGGGATGGATCTAGCCTAGTAAGTCACCATTAGGCGCGCCGATCCTCTTTATTTTAAAACTAAATAAAACTATAAGGCTATATATAGACTATTATGGTCTTAATAAGATTAAAATTAAGAACCGTTACCTATTACTACTAGTTAGTGAAATGCTAGATTAACTATTTAGGGCGAAGATCTTCACGAAGTTAAATCTATAAGACGCCTATTATAGGCTCCGTATTAAAGAAGGGGATAAGTGGAAGACCGCTTTTAAGACCTAATACGGCTACTTTAAGTATCTAGTAATACCTTTCGGGCTAGCCAATGCGCCTACGACATTCTAATTATATATTTATAGAGCCTTAGGGGGACTAGTTAACCGTATATACGTTATTTATTTAGATAACATTTTAATCTACTTAGAAGACGAGGATTAATACGAGCAATATATCCGCGAAGTGCTGGAACGTTTGGATAATTAGGGCCTCTACGCTAAGGCGTTAAAGTATGTCTTTAATACTAAGTAGGTTAAATTCCTGGGGTACATTATAACGCCTACGGGTGTAGTTATAGACCTAGTAAGGGTATAGATAATCTAGAGCTAAAGAGCTATTAAAATATTTAAGTGTTCCTAGGCTTTACTAATTTCTATAGGCGCTTTATTTATAACTACTCGGACGTTGCCTAATACCTATTTAACTATGTTATAAAAGCTTTCTAAGACCCAACCTAAGGAGTAAAAAGCTTAAAGGCGGTAAGGAAGAAAACTAAGAAGGGACTAACTAAATAGTATAAGCTATAGTTATAGCCCGGAAAGGTTTAGGAGGCCTTTTAGAAACTTCGCGTAAAGTTTATAAAAGCTCTATTGCTGCGGCATTTTGACCCAGATTAGCCATTAATGATAATTACTAATATATTGAATTTTATCCTCGCTGGTATCCTACTGCAACCCAATAGGCATCTAGACGCTACCTAGCTCTATTAGAGACTAGTAGCATTTTATAGCAGAAAATTCTAGGGACTTAAAGTTAGGTATTATACCCACGATAAGGAACTGCTAGCTATAGTCGACTGCTTTAAATAGTGGCGACACTACCTTAAGCACATAAGCCATACTACTTATATACTCTTAGATTACTATAATTTACGCTACTTTATGACTATAAAGGAGCTTATACCTTAATAAGCTAGATAGGTAGAGGAGCTTATATAATTTAATTTTGAGATTAAATACAAGCTAGGGGAAAACAACCCTACTAATGGACCGTCACGATGGCTAGACTATGCCAAAGGCTTTAAAATAGGAGAAGGAAAATAGATAATAGATATCTTACTCCCTATATTATAGAACAAGCTCTGGGTATAGGATGCTTAAGTACCTACAGCTCTATATACTGAGTTTTAGGCGGTATAAGCCCTATTGGTTTTCATTAACGTTTTAGCTAGTACCTAGTCCGTTGCTAATAAGGGTCCGAATATACCTAAATAGGACGTCCCCGATATATTCTTGGAACCTAGTAATATACTATCTCTAATTACTAAGCTATCCCCTTAAATAAATAGCGAAGCCATAAAGCAATTAGAACTCGGAGTCCTGTAATAACTAAAGGACTTTAACCTTATAGCGGCCTTCCTAATGTACGCGTATTAAAGAGTTATAAGATCTATAGTACTATCTAGTCTTATACTTAGAGTAGTATAGGATAAAATAGCTTTTACCCGGGAACTATCCGAAAGGTTAATAGATCTTATCCGTAAGGTATAATAAAGGGACGCTTCCTATGCTAACCTTAATACGGAAGTAGACCGGAAACGTGACGGAAAGGAAGCTACTAGGCGCCACTATTGGGAACTAGACCTAATGGGCCTACTATATAGAGGTAGTAAGGTTTAGGTGCTATAAGAAGCAAATTTATAACAGAAGATTCTTATAAAGAATTACAATAATCCTTTAGGCGGCCACTATGGTTAAGTAAAGACAGTAGAATTACTTTAGCGTAAATACTATTAGCTAAGGCTTAATTAGGAAGTAAAGGAGTATATCAGCTATTATAAGAAGTGTTAAGTATATAAGATCCGTAGGCATAAGCTATAGGGTCTGCTTAAATTAGTTCCCCCCGCTAGTAAGCTATAGCAATATTACGCTATAGACTTTATTACGGATCTCCCGCCATCTAAAGATAGCTAAGGACGAATATACAATTTAGTCCTCGTACTTATTAATAAGTTTTTAAAGTACGTCTAATACCTTCCCGTTAATAAGATGATTAACGTATAAAAGCTTGCCAACCTAATTAAGGAGAAATGCTTTCTTAAAGTAGATTAGCTATACTCTATTATTATTAATAGGGGCAGCGTCTTTATAAGCTAATACTAGTCGGACTTATGCTTTTATTTAAAGATAGACTACCGGTATAGTACGGCTTTTTACCCGCAGATGGATAGGCAAACAGAACGCTAGAACTAGGAACTAGAGTCTTATCTATGGATGTATTTAAACTACCAGCAAGATAACTGGTGTAAGCTACTTCTATACGCAGAGTATGCTTACAATTTAAAGTAATATACATTATATAAGTATGCACTAATCCAGATTACCTATAGCGTTTAACTATTTAGGTTTAATAGTATACCCGACGATTACTAGCTAAAGCCGTATAATTAGTTATAGGATCCTACTGGGAAGTCTAAGGACATCTACTAGAGAGTATAAGGATACCTCTAGGAATAGGAGGAGTAATAAAAGTATGCGAAGTAGAGCCTATAAGATACCCAAGAGTAGTAGAGACTTTAGTATAACCGTAAGTACCAGAATAAGCATTTTAGAGTAGGCGATAAGGTTCTATTACGTTTAACAAATATTAAGACTTATTAACTATTAAAGAAGCTTAATATAAGATACCTAGGTTCCTTCTAAGTTAAGGAACGAATTGGCAAGCTAGCCTATTATCTTTAGCTACCCCTATTTATAGCCCGTGTGCATTTAATATTTTACATAAACCTACTAGAGCTATAGCATAGACTACTGTTGGAAAAGAACTTCTATCTAGGCCCAATTAAACACCTTAAGGTAGTAGGCAAGCGGTACGAGGTTAAAGCTATACTACGCTATAAGTCTATTAAAAACAAGCTTTAATTTAAAGTTAAATGGCTAGGCTAGCCCGCTAAGGACTCTATATAGGAACCAGAGGATTACCTTAATTATTGCGAAGATATTCTAAAAGAATATTAGGACTAAGGTCCATAATCTATAAATTATAGAAAGTGCTCTAATACTATAGTGTTATCGCGACCTATAAAGAAGGCTTGCGAAAAGAGTAAATAGGTTAAATTAGATATGGAATGGATAGGCTCCGGAAACTATAGGGATAGGGCTACAGCCTAAGGCAGGACAGGTCCTTAGCCTTTTTACGTACATAGTATAGAGTTAATAGGGCATTTTGCTAGAATTGCATTCCCATTTATTTATTTATATTAGGAATATTGTTCCTAGGGCTTCTAGGCCCTTTCTGAAAGCCTTTTAAGGCCTTTTTAAGTACCTAATTAAGGTCCTTAATTGCTACTATATATAAGAACGAATCCTAAAAGTCTAAACCATAAATGCCCAATCTAAAAAGCTACTACGCCTTATTATTATCAGGAGTAGGATTAGTGTCCATCGGGCTACTAAGTGATAGCTGATGAGAATGGGATCTAGATGCCTTAGTAAGTATATAAGTAGGCATAAAAATAGGGGCAGGATGATAAGGTATAGCTAGAGCAGAGACTCTTAAACGCTTAATACTAATATTAGGTTTAAACCAATACTAACGAAGCTCTTGTGGCGTAAGCTTATAGTTAATAAAGATACGCTTAAGCCCAGAATGAACAGAGACGTTAGCTGGCTGGTATAGTCTAAAACCACCAAGACCTTACTACGGCAACTGTTAGTCACCTATTCGCTAGGTACCCGAAGGGTAACCTACCTAATACTATATTATATTATGCTCTTTTAAAACTTAACGCGTATACGCGAACTCCTTCCTATAGTAAATAGCGACCTTCTTCTTATTACCCCTATTACGTACCCTATCCTTAGTATACTAACCTTGCTCTTATATTAGGCGTTACTAGCTAGCTTACTAGGAATTATAGGCAGTATAGATAGCCGTAGTATAGTCTTAAATTCGGCCAAGTTGTTTAGCATTTGCGCTAGAATAAGAGAGAGCCTAGGTGATGTAGTAGTTAAGGATATTAAAGGAATATCGCCACTTAGGCCCAGGCTATTAAAGCTTAAAGTCAGCAATGGAAATCTATTAAGGATAGAAAAACTTACCTTAATATAACTACTGCTCTTAGTACGTATGCATTGATTATAAGGACTAAAGGTATTAGATCTAACGCAGTGTGTCTTATTATAAGCCTCCAGAATCCTATTATTAGATTTCTAGTCTTTTAAAGACGTATAGGCAAAATCATTTAGGTAGGACTAGCACCAGTTATAGGTTAGCAGGGGTTAGGGTTCTATATACAAAGGCAGGGCCAGGATACGCTGTGGAATTTACTTAAAAGAGTAGTTAGTAAGAGAACAAAGAGTCATATTAAATTAATGATAAAAAAAAAGAAAATCTTAATAATATATTAAAGATACGTCCAAAATTGGACGAAGGTTAATAATGGGAAAGTAAAGTGTTAAGGAAAAGGAGCAGCTTAATAAGTAAAGGTGTCCTTATACTTCACTATCTAATACCCTTCTAGTAAATAGCCGCAATCTTGCCAATATAACTCCGTTATAATAGCGCTATTTAGAAGAAAGGAAACACGTGTATAAGTTATTTAACCATTACTTCCTTATAAAAACTAACTACGCGGCCGGGGGAAGGCAATTAAGACGTTAAATTAAAGACGTATATAGGTTAAATTAGACCTAAAACGATACTATAGTATTAAAGAACAACGTTATAGACGTTCTTAATAATCGCATAATAGCTACAATTGCTATTGCAAAATATCCCTATTTACTAGGCAGTAGAGCTACGCTAAATATACAGTATAGGACTACTAGATTTAAAACCATATACACTAAATCTTAAGAGATAAGTCTCTTTAACTAACTAATTAATACCTTAACTGCATCTAATAGCCTAAGGGCAAATGCGGGAGCAATGCGTTAGTGACGCAGAGGATTATAAGAAAAGGATTATAAAAAAGAATTATAGACTATATCTCAGCAGTTAAAGATAATAGCAAGCTAAGGCTTTATATATTAAATCCCATACCAAAAGGTTCTACGGAACTATACTAGAACACTAAATTACTTATAATACTCGTGATTAATTACAGACTAGCATAAAGGCTTAGAAGCAGAGTTATATAAAAATCCCTATATTAGCCCAGGTAGCTACTAGCATGCTTTTAATAGGCTTCTAATAGGTCTCCTAGTAATCTTCGCATTTTTTCTCTAGTTATGTTTTTTCCTTATTAAGGTTTTTTAGGAGTTTAAAGCAGGGGTTAGATAAATAGATAATATATAGCGGCATACCAATACCTCTCTAATATCTCTCCAAACCTCTTCTAGGACGAGCCCTTATAATCTCCCTACTATAAGGTAATGGCGATTAGAGGCCGACCGTAAGAAGGGGGGGGGTAATGTAAGGGATATTATTGCGGACACCTTAGGTTGCCCTTAGGACAACCCCCGGACGCCCCTTAGATGGTCGCCGGTCACGTGCTAGAGGCACGTGCCTGTAGTATATAGTCTCCACAATCCCAGAGGCCTTACCTCCTTAAGGATTTATCTCTCTTACCAATCTATCCTATTCCAATCGTGTCCTTATAGCCCCCTGTCTACAAGATCCCCTTATATAATACTAGTATAAAAGCGTACCTATAACAGGTAGTTGCCTATAGTTAAAATAACTAAGTAGATTACCTCTTACTAGGCGAATTTATAGCGAATAATTACGTCTTAACTACTATAGGACTTACCCCGTTCTTTGTAAATAAGGGTTATTACCCCTAATCTAGTATAAAGCCACCAGAACCTATTAATAAGAAACTGCTATATAGAAAACGCCTTAAGATGCTACTTGCCGACTAGTATATAGACCGCATAAAAAATCTACTTAACTACTGTAAGGGAGAAATGGCCTAGGCTTAAGTAAAGTAGGCCTACTTCGCTAACTATTATAAAACGCCACCACTAGAGATACGTGTTAGCGACTAGGTATAGCTAGATATACATAATATCTCTATATAGAGGCCTATAAAGTCACTTAATTATAAGAACCTTAGCCCCTATTTAATTAAATAAGTTATTAATAAGGGAGCCGTATATAAGCTAAAACTCCTACCTACCCTAGCTACCCGTGGGATATAGCCCGTATTTTACCTATAGCTACTACACCTCTATTAGCCTAACCCCCTACTAGGGCAGATATAGCCTAAACCCCTATTAGTACTAATCTAAGATAAGAACAAAGATAAGAACTATAAGAAATAGACCATTAAACAAATTATTAACTCTAAATACTTTAGTAAAGGCAGAGGACGACGGCTTTACTATAGAGCTATATACACAGGATTTAACATAAATTAGCCAGAATAGTAACTATAGGAAGACTTTAA
>Ga0307515_10013308_pt1 | contig 15388 bp, 9 predicted proteins | sample 17_EM_MG_FD_194513 | JGI IMG/M metagenome (GOLD analysis project Ga0307515, IMG submission 194513) | Populus trichocarpa ectomycorrhiza microbial communities from riparian zone in the Pacific Northwest, United States - 17_EM | ecosystem: Host-associated > Plants > Roots > Unclassified | place... | reverse complement strand
TGTGACAAGAAAGTGAATTTTCAAATCACCAATAAGTTTTCTATGTACTTCAATAGCTAAACTATTGGGTGTTTGGATTTATATCTCTTCTATTAAGTTTTATTAGAATTTACCGTTATAATGTGTTCACACAAAAACTCCTTCAACTATTACTCATTTTGAGTTACACCTAATATATATATTATTTTAATACCTTAATTATTAGATGTTTGGATTTCGACAAGACCCTCTATTAGGATCAACTACTGATGAGACCAATACCAATTAAAAGATTTTGCTACCATAAGCTCATTCATAAATAATAGTAGAAATTCAATCACGTACTTTTTGTTATTTTAATATAAAATTTTATAAGCCCAAGTTAAGTGAAATTTCTCATTTATTTCTCAATTGTATCTATTGCACATTCCAATTTGAAAAGAAAAATTAAGTTTTCTTTATTTCTCCATTCATATGTGTTTCATACATTCTATGTTCATATATGAAGATAGATAAACATTTATGTAATTCTATAAATAGAATATCATTTTTATCAATTCTGGATTAATTAATATAATTGGATGAAAAACCCAAAATTTTATGTTTAATTTTGAGTTTTAAAATGCATTTTGATTTTGAAAAGTAATTTGTAAAGTTAAAAGAATTGTTTGGTGATATTTTAAAAATATTTTGGTAATAGTCCTGGTGATGAAAAGTGATAGAGGGTGTCCTCATCCATGCACCCAAAAGTTCATGTAATAACATCCAAAGAAAAGAAAAGAACTATGGGCTGTGTAAATAAAAAAGATCAATAGTTCAAGTTTCTTTGTATTGAGATTATTATTACCTAAAAGCTCATATAAAAGCACCAGTCAAGGGTTATCAACTCTTAATTTTGATGGACTAAACAAATAATTTAATCTAATTGAGATTATTATTATTATACTTGAAATTATTTAATGTTATATCTAGCATGTGATTAAGCTACATGGAAGCAACATGAATATTTCAAATATATATGAAAGCATAAAAAGAAGACTAAATGATTTTTGAAGTAAAGAAAACATTATCTCGAAGAACATTTCCTAAAGTTCAAAGATTGGAGCCTCTAGTGATCCAAACCTTTAGTCTAGATTTTGCATTAAATTGTAATATAGCTAAATATGTATGATTTCTTCAATAATGATGCTCTCAAAATATCATAGTAGAAAAGATCTTAGAAGAACTATCCATGTTGGACACAATCATAGAGGTCATATGAACCTAGCTAGGTAGGAGAACTTTGATATAAAAATCAAGTTTTTGAATGAAATTTGAAGATGAGTAACATTTTATATCCTAAAGACTTGGCGCAAAAAAATTAATAAAAAATATATATTTATTTATAAAAATACAATTATACTTGAAATAATAACTATGGAGCCCTAAAATAAATAACAAAAATATGACCCCAAAATAACAAGTTCAACCCTAGCCATCACCATCTCATCTTACTCCTAGGTCCTAACAACTACAGCACATAACACGTGTACATAAATTCGGTCACTTTCTAGAGCTTTTAGGAAATAAATAGAAACATGTTGAGATCTTTGATTGTGTTCCTTCCAAATCAAGTAAATAAAAGAACACCAAGCAATTCTCACGGTACCAGTCTTGAATCTTTCTTCTGCAACATTTTTTTGGCCCCGCAAGACTCAAAATCCCAATCTTCAACTGCCCCGCCAAAGCCACCAAGTTGAAGAATTTGCTGTCAAATCCCCTTCGAGAATGGTGGAGACATATAGGAGTTGTTAGAGAGCTGTGAGTGGTCGGTTTTGTCTTTGGACAGTGAGATGAGGGATATGAGTTTTCGAGGGAGAGAATGTGAGGTGGAAGAGAAAGAATAAGTGCTGTGATAATAGTTAGCTTCCGTACGGTGTTTTTAATATATATTGGGGAATTATGATTACATTATTAATTTTTAAATTTTGTTTTGATTAAATTGCAAAATGTAATATTTAAAAAATTTAGCTGTAAAGTAAAAAATTATCAAACCACAAAATACTAAAGTAATTAATTAAAAAATAAAGCTTAGGGTGTGTAAATAAAACAACTCATATAGTTTAGGGGACTTAATTTATACATACTGGCCATAGTTTTGACATATTCTTGACTCTCACTATTTATAAAAACGCTAGTTTAAAGAGATTGAAGTTGAAGTTGAAGTTGAAGTTGACATTTGTGGTGAGTGGGGAAATGAAATTAAGACTAAGGTTGAGTAAAAAAACTAAAAAATTGATTAAACTGGGAAAATTGAAAAAAAAACAATTGAAAAACCGAACCGTGAAAAAAAACCGATTAGAATTTTTAAAAAACCGACTGGTTCGGTTCTATAAACCTGAAACTGAAAAAACCAAATCGAACCGAACCCAAATAAAAAAAAACCAAGCCAAACTGGGAAAAAACCAAGCAAAACTGGAAAAACTGAGCAAACCGAAAAAACCAGTTTGAACCAGTTTTCGTTCTAAAATAACCGAACCGAACTGAAACCGCTCTGTTTGAACCGGTTTCGGTTTTTTTTAAAAAAAACCGGTTTAATTATTTTTTTAATAAAAACCATACTGGATCGAAAATGATCACCTCTGATTAATATTTTAGGTGGTTTAGGAATAAAAATGGTTAGTTTAAAGAGAAGTAGATCTTTAGACAAGATGGATGAGAGAATTCAACAAAACTTCACTCAAAGCAATGTTAGTGTAAAGAGAACTAGATCTTTTACAAGATGGATGAGAATTCAACAAAACTCTAACCCTAATTTGCTTTGAGTGAAACCTAACTCTAATATTTTGATTGGCTAGGATGCAAAAGCGTTTTTTCACTGATATGTGCTGAATTTTTCTAAAAGATACTCTAGGATTTAGAAGTTTGAAAACTATCTATTTATAAAATCAATAGGTATTTACAATATTCTTAATGCTCAATTGTTATTCCATATTAAAAAAAAAAAAAAAAACCTACTCAAATCAAATACTTGTAATATCTTTTTACTTGTCATTTTTTACAGAGATGCTGGTAGTGTCTTTTTAATACATAATTATACTTATATAAATATTTTCTTAATGAAGATCATATGCAATAAAAAATAAATTAACATAAATCACTATTTTTAATTAATATTCGAATGCCAAAACTAATGATAAATCGGGGGTTGTTTGAAGTGTCTAATGAAATAGCTTTAACTTAATTCAAATTTAACACTATTTGAATAAAAATAAATTTTATTATTGTTTTTTTTGTATTAAAAATAAACTATAAAAAAGGAATTGTTTAGAAATTTCAAAAGACAGTAGAAATGTCTATTGATTTAAAATAGTTCATAATCTACCGTTTAAATGTCTTCCACAAAATTTAGTTGTTATATTTAATTTTTTAAAATTCTCAAGTTATTGTTTTTATCACTAAACAAGTTTTTATTTTTTTAATATAGTATACATAGCATAACCATATTAATTATTTATATAAAACTACTAAACTTGCTTCAAGTTAATATAGAAAAGCCCTTGATAACGTGCTAATTAAGCTCGTCCTATGGGAAAAGCTAAGTCTCCTTCATCACGAAACTTTACCAAGAGTTTTATTAAAGCTCTTAACCATGACAAGCGCAAATAGCTACCACCTAGACGAGGCACTCGCTATGCCGGGTGTGTGTGTTTATATATATATATATATATATATATATATATATATATAAAGCAATCAAGATAAATTTTTTAAAAATAAAAAAACAATACAGTTTAATTTTCAGCCAACTAAATATAAAAGGATGAAATTGGATAAAAAACCTAACCCGAGTCAACCCAAGTTAGTATAAAAAACATGAACTTAGATAATAAGGGGCGAGTTAACCCAAGTTAACCTGTCAAACTTGCAGCTTAAGTCATAAGAATAAAATAACCCAATAGAAAATAAATCAAAGAAAATAAAGATTTGGAATGGCCAAAATCCATTTTAAAAAAATATTGAACGATCAAATCTGAAGAGAAAATAAGTTAAGAATTATGTCAATCCACGTTAATTGTTTAAATCCATGACCCATGTTATTAGACTGTAAGCACAATACATGGAAAAATTGTGAAACTCAATCCCCAACCAATAAAATATTGAAGGGTTAAATCAAGAAAAAACATTATACAAAAGGATATAAAACAAAAAATAACAATTAAAATAATGTGGATAAAAATTAAAATTAAAAATAAATTAGAGGACAATATCGGAAAGAAGAATCACTTTAATAAAAATACAAAAAATAAGAACTAAATTGAAAAAAACAGTATACCATAAATTTGAGTTGAATGATGAAATTGAAAACTAATAAAACTCTTACAAAAGGGCTAAGGAAAAAAAATTAAAATTAAAAGAATAAGGACCAAATCAAAAAAATAATATATCACAAATTGAAATTGAAGGATGAAGTTGAAAATAACTAAAACTTTTACAAAAAAGCCAAGAACATAAATCAGAAATCAAAAGAATAAGAACTAAAGTTGAAATATCAACAACAAAGATGACCAACTTATAATTTTCAAGGGGGAAAGAAGAGAAAAAAGCCTCACCGGTGATAAACCTCCTCATCTCCATCAACACACATTATACCAACAGGAAAAGGACAGAGAGTCACTTCCAACGACATAACGGAAGAGCATATGTGGCCACCGGGAGACGTCGCATGTGCCACCCAAAATGCATAGATGTCTCCTACGTGCAAACGTATGTGTCATCGGTAAGCCAATAACTTTTTTCCATTTAAACAATAATTAATTCTTATTAAAAGATCAAATTGCCTTTAATTACCTTGATAATAACAAAAAAAAATAGAGTGAAAAGAACAAAAAGCCCCAAGATGCATGGTTTAATTTTTTTTAAAAGGGTAAAATCGTTATTATATTTTATTTTAGAAAATGAAAAGACAAATAGCCAAGTATGCTAATTTTAAGAATTTTGACTTGAAGAGTAATTAGGTCATTTTACTATGCTTAAAAATATCAAAAAGATATATACATCCCTGGTCAATTCTTTAATGATAAGTGGGTCTTGTGAAAAAACCAAAATACCCCTAACACCAATTGATTCAAATTTTTAAAAAGGAAAATGATAATTAATCTGTAGCGGTAAATAATAAAATATGCCTATAGCCATAGTAAATTTGCCTTTCATTTTAGCTTTTTTGTTATCATAATAATAGAATAAAAATCATAGTTCACATCCCCGTAACTCTTTAAAGATCATAGTTATCAGCATTGAATTGATTTAGAAATGAGCTTGAATTATAAAGTCATTAGATTAACCGATGGATCATTAGATCAACACATTAAGTCAATTTAAAAGTTCAATTATCTATAATGAATTTAAATACGCCTCAATTTCAAATTTTTAACCTCAGTTTCAATATAATCTTTAATTAATCCAAAAAAATAAAAATTTAAAAATTCAAATTAACAAACATAATTTAAATATCCAAAATACAAACAGAACTTAAAGTTCAATTATCCAAGTAACGATGACTATATTGTGTTCTTGGGTATCTAAATCTAGTTAGGTTTAACTAGGTCATTTGAATCACTAAAAACCTAACCGAATCAAAGTTTTCTGATAAATCAAAGTCTTTACCAATTCAATTTGAATTTTGATCAAAATTAGGATTCGAGCTTTGGTCTATAATTACTACCAACTACAAGAGAGGAAGTCCTCATGCAGTGGGATTTCAAGTGGGAGTGGGTTGAATATGGAAACAGTAGTATACTTGTTAATTAATATCTCTCAACTCTTAAAACAATCAAAAGTCCATATCATACTTATATATGGAGCTAGCTAGTTCCCCATATAGCTCTACTCCTTCGTAATGTGCACAAGAAAAAAATCACATTAAACAAAAGCTAATTAGACATGGAAAAACTCTATAGACATATAGCTATTTATAATGTTCACTAGAATAATATAATGGAATATTTGCCCTTTACACCTAAAAATATTGAACTGGCTATTGGGGGTATTGAGGTGTTTTCTTAAGACGCATTATTCATTACTAAATTGATCAGTGACAAATAAGTATTTTTTTTTCCATTTCAAACCATAATGCAATGATTAAAATGCTCTTAAAAGCAAACATTTTAAAACTAGCATCCAAGAACTTTTTTGTTTTGTTTTTTGTTTTATTAAGTCATTTAAGTAGAATTTGGTATTTGACTAAATATATATATATAAAAAAAAACAAAGGGCATAGTAAAACAATCAAAATACCCTTAAAAGCAAAAAAACTTAAGAATGATGCCTAAAGGCTTTTTATATTTTTCACAATGGTTTTTTTATTATTATCAAGTCAGGTGAGGGGAAATTTGGTATTTGACTATATTGTTGCAATTTCACGGTGACATAAAAGAATTACCCTAGCTTAAACAAACAAGATAATATAGAATAAGAAAGGGGTCGATCCCACGAAAAAGATCTAGTTCAGGTCTTTATGCTAGATTATTCAAATTTGGGGGGTTTTGAGGTTATCTAGGCTATATTATGGTTAACAGAACAAACTAATCAAGCTAAGTTAAATAAATCTGAAACTTATCAAGAGAAAAACCTTGGTCTCAAGTAAACGTCTACCTATGAAAATAAAAAATGATCATTAAAATGATACATGAATTTATATTCTAAATATGTATCTTTCCTTAACATTAGTCAGTTAACCAATTTACAGTTTAACTAACTCTAACCATTAAACAACCACGGTATCCGCACTAGTAATTTAATTCAATGGCAGCCTTAAGAACTAGATAGGTTGATAAATCTTAGAGAACATAATTGTCTGCAATATATTGTCAATTTAGTTTGATGTTTTCCCTAAGATGAACAACATAGATCCGCCATAATTATTAAACTTAGTCGCTTTACAAGTTCAAATATCATAACTCCAGTTTTGATAGTAAACTTAGCAATAGATTGGTTTAGAATAATAAATTAGAGTCCGCTCTAACAATTAAACTAAACAATCATACGAAATAAGCATAGGAAAACATTCCTACTCATCATATAAATTGAAAAGAAAAGATAAAATAGATCTCACAGTTTTTGAAATCCGAAGGTTTTTGTATCCTTTCAACTAAAAAAAATAACTTAGCCTTCCATGTCTATTATAAAACTAATGAATAGAACAGATGAGAACATAATTTCGGGTATAGAAGAAAAGGGCAGAGTTTTTCTTCTTCTTTCTAACCGCCTCCTCTCTTTCTTTCTCTCTTTATTTTTATTTGACAGGAAATCCTAATCCCCACATCCCTCCAATCCATTAGTATCCTCCTAAAACAAATAAAAATAGTCCTTTTCAAAGTGGACAATCAACATTTAAGTAAATCGGACTTGTTTCTTTACAAAACCTGTATGCTGGTAGAATTTATAGGTTGTCTTAAACAAATTCATATCTCTCTCTCATATGAGTTCTTTTGCAGCTAATATTTGGTAGGAATATAGGCCTTTGAGTCAGGAATCTAAAAAAATTGAGTTTGCATCAAATAGACTTCTCTAACACAAGATATTCAAGTCGAAATGATCGAAGGTCAAAATTGGCAGAATGTGATACTTGTCTTTGAAGGCTGCGATTTCGATCCTCTTTATTTTTCTTGCCATATATGTATAGAAAGGTATGGATTTTAACTTTCTAATGCCACTGAAATCACTTCATTTCAACCTCTACAACTTAAGTTCTGCATAAAATATCAATCAGATGTCAAATCTATCAATATTCGACATAGGTTGGAACATAGTTTGAATTTTATCTTCAATTTACTCATTTTCGAATCTCACATCCAAAAATGCCTTCAAAATATTAAAAAAAAAGATTATCAAGGCATTTTATATATAAAACATGAACAAAATATTAGGTAAATATGGATAAAACAATCAAATAATATGGTTGCATCATATATATATAAAAAGTGCTTGTCACCTGCAATGTATGTGCTAGTGTGTGGGAGGTGCCTTCACTCTCCAGGCGACGCATGCAATGCCTCCTAGTGGCTAAAATCCCTCTTTTGCCATGTCCTTGGGAATATTATGGTGTCCTCTTCTTATTTGGGCGACGTGTATGGTTGTTGGTGGCATGATTTCCACTTTTATCCTTTTTTTCTCTCTCTCCTCCCTTGATATGCATTTTGGTCTTTCTTCTTTTGAATTTTGACAGTTCATAATAACAACTTTGAACCAATGGTTGAGATCATTCCAGCTTGAATCAAGGGCCAAGATTTATCTCTAAAAGAGACAAAGTGTCCCTCTTTCACCATCTATAAATAGAGGTGGATTTCATGCCTTAAAAATCAAGAAATCAAGGTCCAAAATTGCCAAAAAAAAAAAAAAAAAACAATTCCCCCTACCCCGTGATTTCTGTTTTTCGTTTTCTTCCAACTTTCAGCCATTCCCTTAGCCTCGTTTCAACCGTCATTGTCCCCACCAACCACATGCTGGACTTCCCAGCACTACAAGGAACACTACCTACAACTCTTCTTCTCTAGCCATGTGAGACTTCTTCTTCGTTTTCTTCCTAACCCCCCCTTGATGGTGGCCATTACATGCATAATTCTTTATGCAATGGCCAAATAATTAACCCTATGGTCACTGCGCTGGTCTAGTGACCATGTTGGTCAGCGCTTGACCTTGCCTATAAGGTTGGGCCGGGTCCACCCACTTAAAAAAAATGTTGTTGGGCCTTAGCCGGCCTAACTAAACTGGGCTTGGGATTAGAGCCCATGCCTGTATGACTAGGTCGGACCTGGCCCAGACACCTAAAAAAAAGGAGAGATGCCAAGTTTGTGACTTTCTCGCATGTTTTTCTACTAATTTTATATAATATTGGGTTGTATATTTACACTGAAAAATACAGATTTGGTATTAAAATACTTGGTTTTCTTTGAAACGTTTCTTAAATAAAATTAAAAATATTTAAAAAATAATTTAAAAACATTTTAAATTAATTTCCTCTTTAAAAAATTATTTTTTTTTCTTGCATACCACCAAATCCTAAAACTTTTCCAAGCATATTTTTATATATAAAAAAACAAAAATGCATATTTCTTATGTTTTAAAATGCAAAAATAAATATTGTAACTAGTTTATGATTATCCCTTAAGGTTTGGCTAAAATATCAACAACCCTTCACCAATCATTTTGTTCACTTTATATTTAAAGTATTAGGGTTTAGCTATAAACTTTAATATTTAGAGGTGTAAAACTAAACAGTAGAGCATACCCTTAGGTATTAAAGATACAAAGAAATAAATACGATGCTAAAATTTAAACTTTAGAACGGTTAGGATTTAACCAAATAAGGTAGAGACTTTTTCATGAAAGCAAATTTACCTTAAACCTTAGACAAGATCAATGGAGAAAAATATGACTTAGAATAACAATCAAACAACAATGTAGTTTACCTTAGGTAGGGTACAATAAAGGTGATGCATCTTTCCTTTGCACAACCAATCCCTTACCCGGACTTTCACAGACCATAGGTTTTCTAGTAACCATAATACTAGATGGCGACTCATCAACTCATAATCATAACTTTATGATTATCCCTAAAAACCTTTCCTTTCAACACCTCTTAGGAGGCAGACCCGTCATCCATGATGTTGCACACCTCACGACAGTCGTAGCTAGGATCACATCATCCCCTCTCTCCTAAAAACGATTTAACCTTGAATCATCACCTACATCAAACAAAGAAAGATCAGAAACTTTGAATATAAAACTAACATTATACTAACATTATAGATCCACTTTGTAGGCATTGAGCCTTTCAAGGAATTTGAATGAACCATCTCTTCTAAGCATCAACTTTGATTTCCTAAATCCAACAAACCTCTCAAACCCTTTATCCCAGTTTGAAGACAACCTTTTTTCATCTTTCTTTTGCTTGGAATGTATACTTTCTGAACATATTGTCATACCTTCTTAAGAAATGCTTTGTTTGGAATGTATTTATACACTTAAAACTTCTTGTTATTTGTTTTATCACTAATTGAGAATCTCCTAAAATTTGGACGGTCGTGACTCCTATATAAATTAATATTTCCAAACCAAATATTAATGCCTTGTACTCTGCTTTATTTCTTGTGCATTTTATTTGTAATTGAAAAGCCATTTTAGTTATGGTTATTTTTTGGGATTGAATCCTAACATAGAGTTATGAGTGATATTAGAATCATGAAAGTACAACTTCCATGGAGTAATTCCTATTATTAGTAATCCTGTTAGCAATTTGTTCCTCTGTCTAGTACGTTAGCAATCTATAGTTAGTAGCTATATTCTACTTATTCATTTAAAGGAGTCTTCCTTTTCCTTCCAAGCTCTTCATCTAATAAAGGCATTGTTAGGAAAAAATAGATTTCATCTTCAATCTCCTCAATCTTGACAAAAGATCCTGGTTTTATAATTTTAAATGTGCTTCATTTCCCATTGTAAATTATGCCTCTAAATGATTTGAACATGTAGTGAATGGCTTTATATGCATGTAGGAATTCAAACTTATCTCTGTTTTATAATAGTAGCATCTGATACAAAGTTGATGGTATTTAACCATTTGCATGAATCCAATCTCTACCAAGTAGGACATTATAACTTGGCATTGCATCTATAAGAAAGAACATTGTTTTTGTAGTCAATGAAACAATTTTTAAATTAACACCAATCATCCATTTTATTTGTAAAATTTACCTAGAGAATCCATTAATCACAACTTTAGTTGAAGTCAAATCTTCCATTATTTTCCAAATTACCTCTAACATGCATAAAGGTAAGATGTTTATAGTAACATCATTATCGATGAACACTCTTCCAATATCTATCACTTCAATGTTCGCCCATAGATATAATGGTTTTAAGTGCACTAGTTTAATGATACTTGGTTTCCCAAATAGAACCTTGATAGCTTCTTCATAGTCTATTTTCCCTATTCTCTTCTTCAATTATACTCTGGTTACAAGCTTTAAAATCCAATTGTTATGTCTTTTTTGTCACTATCTTTTATGGAGTCGAAGAGTTATCAATGATATCACCTTTTAATTATGTAATCCTTAAATTTTAGGTTGTAAGCTGTTTAGGAATTAGAGTTATCATATTGCATTTATCCACTTTTTCCATAAATAAATCACCTTCATCATTTAAAAATAAAGCATTAAACATGTTTTTTCTTATTTCCTTTATAATCAGTCATATACCTATCATTCCTTTATAACTTTTTATGTTGCCTCTTCTTATCCAGTTTTCCTTAAATTCTAATTCTCTATCTTCCATTTTGATAATTAAGTTGTCATTTGTTTTATTAATAATGAACTCTGAAATCATTCCCTTACCTTTTCCATTGTTTATAGCCTTTTTCCTTCTAACATAATTACGTATCACATTTGCTCTCCTTCTCTATAAACACCTTTGCATAGTCCTTACTACACTCTTCAATCATTTTTTTCCTCACATCTTTCCTATGAATTTATGAATTTTGGATTTAGATTTAACCTATTCTTCACTAGCTGGTTTGGATGACAGATTTCTCTTGGGATATTTCTTATTTGGATATATGTCCATCTACTTTAACTCTACAACCAAATCTTTCTGGCATGTTCTACCCTATTGTTGGGTATCTTGTTTTTGAATTCTGCAATTGTTAAGTGATCCTCTCTCAATGACTGCTTGTAAATTCCCTTTTATGTTTAGACCTTAAAATGTTAATTCTTCATTCATCATCAAATTGCAATCACTACACATGGCTTTTGAAATTGGCTGCATGTTTTTAAATAAAACCTCAACCATTGGTAACTTAGTAACCATATTCTTTGCTAGTCTTTTTCTTGAAATGATTGCTTCTCTAGAATTTTCTTTTGAGTTGTTAATCCTATCTGGATCTCATTATCCCCTTTAAATCTATCAACTCTAGAATTTGTATTTGTTCATCAATAAGATTTATAATCCCTTTCACAGCTTTACCCCATACAAATCTTTTAAAGTTTGCATATTTGTACATAATATGACTAGCAGTCATATGCCATCTGCATAATCCTTCAATATCTTAGGATTTATCAATCACAACAAATCTTAACACTTGATTTATTACTAAGGAATCAAATAAATCATTGGTTGTGATGGTTGTGAAGGTAACTTTCTAAGAAAAAAAATAATACCATCACTATTAGCAATAGTCATCATGTTGATAGATAATGTATTTATTAAAGGGAAAGGATTTTTGTCATCTCTCATTGTTTCATTTTTGTCAAGAAACCTTATATGTTTTGATTCTATTAAATCTTGAATCACATTTCTAAAAACTATATAATTCTTAGTTGAATGGCCAACAATTCTATGCCATTTACTATAACAAAAACTATATAATTCTTAGTTGAATGGCTAACAATTCTATGCCATTTACTATAACATTTGCCTTTTAACTCTTCTACATTTTAATTATTTATGGTTCCCTTTTAATCTAACTTTTTAATTAGTCGATAACCAATCAAAATTGCATCGTCTTGATTTATATCAAACGAGTAATGTCTTTCCTCATTCGATTTTAAGAACTTTAAAGCTTTAGCATTCTTTTTATTCAAAATAGCATAAACTATAGGTTCGCCATATACAAACTATATGACATCAACATATATTGTTTCTTGATAATAAGATTCATAATGTAAAATCCCTAACCTTTTTTGTTAAACAAAAAAAAGGATTGAAATTGTATAAAAAAAAAGGAGTAGGGCCGAATTTTAGGAATAATTTAGGAGGGAAGCACCATACTTGGAAAATAGGAAATCTAAAGACAAAAAAGAGAGAAGTAAAAACAGTTGTTAAATAAAAATAACAGACACACGAACCTGAACTTATTTTCTTTGTGAAAAAAAACTTGTAGCCTCTAAAGTATCATTGTATGGAGAAAGTGGTGATATTATAGGAAATTCTTTCAAAGAATAAAAACACTCACTAAAAGAAAACCATAAATATTTCAAAACGAAATTCAAGAAAAAAACAAGAGGAAGCAAAAGGATGATGAAGGAGAAGAAGAATTGATCAATTAAGGTTGAATTGACATGAAACAACTTAGTAAGGCATTCTAAATACCTAATCTTTGTATTATTGCAAGAAAGAGTGCAAACCTCCAAATTTTTGAAACAAGGGTTTATGTTGAATTGGAAAATTTGAGAGTGTTTTAACACAAATGGTTGTGTTAGTTTGTAGAGAACTTAAGTTAGAGGGATTGTAAGATGAAAAAACATAAAGTATTAAAGAAAAATCCTAGGAGTTTTAGGGGTGGAGAATTCGGACAAGAAGAGAAATTTAAGGGGAAAGTTTTTTGTTTGGAATCTTGATGAATTAATGATGCTTATGTAATCAAAAAGGTGTAAGGACAAAGAATTTCTATTACCTTAGAGCATATAGGAAAAATGCTAATGTTAATTTTTAAGATTCATGTTCAGAGTTTCGATAACATTGGGCCTATTTTGAAAATATACCTAAATTATATTAGTATAAGGTTTAATTGTAAGGAATAGATTGATTTGTTGAAAGAAAAACCCTTCATACCATAAAGAGATAGGCTCGGCCAAGACAAGGATTTCGTAGTGTGTATTCTTTGTTGAAACTTTTTCATGATTAATGTTAAGGGAATATCTTTGATGAAGTATAAATAGTTATTTCCATGAAACTAGATTGAAGGATAAGTTTCTTGAATTCTAGGGTTTTGAGTAATGTTGGGAAAAATCATGATTCCTAATGAAATTTTATGAATAGGAAAAATATTTGAAATTAAGTGTAATTTTGTGTAAGATTTGAAAAGAAACCCTTAGGGATAAAGATGGGGTTTCGACCCCTATGAGTTTTATGGGGAAAAAAAGGATTTGTAGTAATTGTGCGTGTGTCATTGAAGAATTCAACATTTGATGTGTTAGGTGCCGTGGCGATGAATGGCTAAACTCGGTGAAAAATAAATGTGTGCCTCCATAAGAGGGGTGTTGTTGGGAAAGAAAAGGTTTTGGGTTTAATCATAAAATTATGATTAAGGTTCAGGAGTTGTCACCTAGTATTATGGTTACTAGGAACCTATTGTTTGCGAAAGTCTAGGTAAATGACTGGTTATGCAAGGAGAAGACGCATCACCCCTAGTGCACCCTACCTAAGGTAAGCTGCATTGTTGTTTTATTGTTTTTCTAAGTCAAGTTTCTATACATTGGTCTCGTCTAAGGTCTAAGTCATATCTCCTTTCGTGAGAAATCTCTACCTTATCGGGTGAAGTCCTAACCGTTCTAACATCCAAATTTAGCATCATATTTATTTTGCACTTTTTATCTTCAGTACCCGAGGCTGTATTCTATTGTGTAGTTTTACACCCCCATATATTAAAGTCTACATCTAAACTCTAATAGAAAAATGAACAAAATGATTGGCAAATGATTTTTGACATTTTGATCAAATCTTAACGGATAATCATAAATTGGTTACAATATTCTTTTGTTTTACTTTTTTAAGACATGAGAAAGATGCAATTTTTGTTTTGTTTTTGAAAATATGCTTGGAAAAATTTTTAGGATCTGGTTGTATGCATGAAAACAAAATATTTTTTTGTTATTTTTTTTTTTTGAAAAGGGGAAATTAATTTAAAAGTTTTGAGATTTTTTTTTGAATTTTTAAATTTTTTTAAGAAATATTTTGGATAAAACTATGTATTTTAATACGGGATCTGTATCTTATATGTAAAACATAAAACTCAATATTATACAAAATTGGTAGAAAAACAAGCGAGAAAATAAAAAATATTTTGAAATGACCTTAGGAATTTTTATTTTTTTGATATATAATATTATAATATTATATTATATATTATATTCTTGTTAAATATATGGGTTGGGACTGGCCTAGCCTTATAGGTCGGGCTGACACGAGTCCAGCCTAACCTCAAGAGTTAATTAATTTCCCCCCTCTCCTTTTGCACGTGGAACGATAATTCATTCTGCATGCAAGAGGACGATGGCAAGAGAGAACGAAGAGTAAGGAGGAGAAGGTTGCCTGGCGTAGGGGTCGTGGCCGACTGGTCGTGCCTAAAAGACTGTCGTGAGACTGATGGTGGCACCGCTGCTGAGAGGGCCAAGTTGTTTGGGTTGCTACCAAGAGAAGAAGTTGATGTTGGTGGGGATGTTATAGTTGCTAGAGAGAAGATGAGTTAGTGGTGGTTGTTCCTGTCATGGATGAGAGGTCCTACATGAATATTATGGAAGTGTTGGTTGCCTATATGACATGCAGCTAGTTGTTAGAGGAAAAGGAATAAGGTTCGTAGAGGAGAGAGAGAGAGAGGGGACCTCGGCGGCGCACTCATCAGGTGAGGTGGTCGGGTGGTTGTTTGTGGTAGAGATGG
>Ga0307515_10013307_pt1 | contig 15388 bp, 17 predicted proteins | sample 17_EM_MG_FD_194513 | JGI IMG/M metagenome (GOLD analysis project Ga0307515, IMG submission 194513) | Populus trichocarpa ectomycorrhiza microbial communities from riparian zone in the Pacific Northwest, United States - 17_EM | ecosystem: Host-associated > Plants > Roots > Unclassified | place... | reverse complement strand
AAGAGAGAGCGAGAAAGACAGAAAGATAGAGAGAAGGTGGCAGAAACCGAGAAGATGCTGATTTTTTGGCTTACTTTGGACCTGATTTTCTCCTCCTTCAGACCTTGAAATCCACCTCTATTTACAGGTGGTGGAAGAGGGTAATCTTGTCTACACTGTGGAAAAATTGCAGCCCTTGATTCAGTTGGGAAGGATCTCAATCGTTGGTTCAAAGTAGGCATCCTGAGTTGTCAAATATGCAGGAAAATGTTGACTAAGTTGGCCTTTTTAGGCCAGCTCCGACATCGATGGGTTGTCATTCAGCCTGAACAAGTCATATAAGGCTACAGAGAAATTGCAGGGGATCATTTGCGTGCAAGATTTGTCAACTTTGATTAGCGTTGGATTCATTAAATGCACCTACAAAGTAGCTTCCCTAAGTTGTCATTTCAAAGAAAATTGAAGAAGAAGATAAGGAAGGGGATTCGCTTAGAAAAGAATTTTAGGAAGTCATCACAACCTGAACAGTAGCAGAGTTCTATTTTTATCAAAGTTCAATTCAGTCCTCCCTCTTTAAATTTGATTTAATTGCACCCCTAATTGACCATATACTTTTGATTTAGTACAATTTAGCCCCTGCCGAACTTGAATTAGAACCCTAAATTTAAGCGTTTTTTGCATTGTTGTCCTTGGTCTCGGTTTTATGCAATGTAACCTCTAATTCATCCTAAAACTTCAATTTTCTTGCAATTTGACCTCTGATTTCAATCAATTAACTTGGTAAAAATTAAATTTGATCTTTTAAAATTCTAATCTTCTCAATTAAACCCAAATTAGGCTCCCAAACTTAATTTTTCACCAATTAAGCCTCAAATAAAATTAATTTGACCCATTTAAAATATAATTAAGTCCTTGCACTTAATTATATCATTCAATTGTACCCAAATTAATTCTTAAACATAATTAAAATTTAATTTGGCTCATGATTAAATCAAATTGGCCTATTAAAAATTTAATTATGTCTTTGGACTTAATTTTTATGCAAATTCATCCAATAATCATTTAATTTAACCTTCAATTTGTATTTTTTTTCTCTATTTTTTGGTATAATAGGGTACAATTAAGCCTTAAAATTTCCTCTAAAATTATTGTTCAATTTCCCGGTCTGCTTTCTTCATGTTGCCAGTCTTTATTTTATTTTTTTGAATTTTATTTTGAAAAAAATAAATTTAAGAGAATAATCCTAAATTGGGTTATGAGTGCAACAATGGGTTATCCATATTTGGAAGCATAAAACTAGAAATTTGGTTGTAGTTGATGGGTCTTTTTCAATCCAGCGACAAAACCAAGCCTCAAATGGTACAGAACAGAACCAAACATGAAGTTGAGATTTTAAATTAGCAAAGACAGAGTTTGCCGTCTCTTAAGAACCCAAATAGTCAACAGTCAACACCAATCACAATTCCCCAAGCTCCTTCTCCAAACCTTATTGGTGCATAGATCTCAACAACCATGACATAACGAGAGAATAAGTTAATAACAAAAACAAAACAAGAGTTTACGTTCTCCGATCTCTGTCTCCTGTAGGCTGTAGTCTTGAATAAAACATCATATCCTCCAAATGAACAGCGCACCAAACCGTCATAGTTTATGCTCCCTACCGTCTCCTTCCAAAAAATAGTGCTATCGCATCGCATTATTTTAAGCACATTGTTGAAGAAATCAAGTCTACGAGCTCTGTCCTCTCCTACATACACCTTTTCCGTTCTGTGTCGAGCAGAAAATGACCATTGAAGGATCAGAGCCAAACCAGGCATCAGATCACATATTGGATTGGCTAGAGGATTCAGTATCATTCCTACCATCTTTCTTGGATGATCCGTACAACGCAGCCGATATCGATCCCTATCAATGGTGGGAGCAAGCAGAAGAGATTTGCCAGGATCTAGCCAACACCAACACCAACACCAACACCAGTCTCAGCAGCAGCACGACCACAAGCACCATCACAAATATCAATACAACTAGCCTAATATCACCGAATAATCCCACCATATCTAATCATCCACCAACGTCCACTTCAAACAAGAAGCGGAAAGATCCTGAAGACCTAGTTCCCAAAACATCCCAGAATCATAATCAGAGAAGGAATCTGAATCATCGGATAAACAAGGAAGACCAAGATGGTGAAGCAGTAGTTGGAGAAGTGGTGGCAGTGAAAAAATCAAATGGAAACAAGAAGAGCACCAACAAGAGCACAGGTAATAACTCAAATAACGGTAACAAGAAGGAAGGAAGATGGGCAGAACAGTTACTTAACCCCTGTGCAGCTGCTATTACTATTGGAAACTTGTCACGCGTGCAACACCTTCTCTATGTACTCCATGAGCTAGCCTCCCCAACTGGCGATGCTAACCACAGGCTAGCAGCTTATGGTCTTCGAGCGCTCACACATCACCTATCATCCTCGTCAACTGTGTCCTCGGCATCCATAGGAACCGTTACTTTCGCTTCTACTGAGCCAAAGTTCTTTCAAAAAGCTTTACTCAAATTCTACGAGGTTAGTCCTTGGTTTGCCTTCCCTAATAACATTGCAAATGCCTCTATCCTTCAAGTTCTTGGACAAGAACAAGATCCCACGCGAATCCTTCATATTCTTGATATTGGGGTCTCCCATGGTGTGCAGTGGCCTACACTTCTTGAGGCCTTGACTCGCCGGCCTGGAGGACCTCCTCCTCTAGTACGCATCACAGTCATCACTGCCACCACTGAAAATGATCAAAGCACTGAGCCCCCCTTTTCAATAGGTCCGCCAGGAGACAATTTTCCCTCAAGACTACTTGGTTTTGCCAAGTTCATGAACATCAATTTGGAAATCAAGAGACTTGATGGCTACCCATTACAAAAACTTAGTGGAAGAATAATAGACGCCAAACCTGAAGAAGCCTTAATAGTTTGTGCGCAATTCAGACTCCATCATTTAAACCACAACACACCAGATGAAAGAACTGAGTTCTTTAGAGTTTTGAGAAGGTTGGAGCCAAAAGGCGTGATACTCAGCGAAAACAATATGGATTGTAGCTGCAACAGTTGTGGGGATTTTGCAACAGGATTCTCACGGAGAGTACAGTATTTATGGAGGTTTTTGGACTCAACAAGCTCAGCTTTCAAAGGGCGAGAGAGTGAAGAAAGACGGATGATGGAAGGAGAGGGTTCAAAGGCCTTAACAAATCGTGGAGAAATGAATGAAGGGATAGATAAATGGTGCGAGAGGATGAAAGGGGTGGGATTTGTAGGCGAGATGTTTGGAGAAGATGCCATTGACGGAGCTCGTGCACTGTTGAGGAAGTATGATGGTAACTGGGAGATGAGAACGGGAGGGAAAGATGGGTGCGTGGGGCTATGGTGGAAAGGGCAACCTGTTTCTTTTTGTTCATTATGGAAATTGGATATGAAAGGAAGTGACAGTTAAAAACATTACGAGTACTTTTGCTCACCTTCTTCATGTAAATGTTCCGTTTTTTTTAATTTTTCATTATGTAAATTTAACGAATATAATAAAACTATATGTCGGAGGCTGGTGGTGCAGTCCTGTGTTTTTGTACTACATAAGGGAAGCTAAAATCATTTGCTTATTTTGGGCAAAACCAACGCCAACTTAACCAGTACGCACATGAAATGTCCATGGAAGTTAAAAATCAGAGATTATGGAACCTATTTGAAATTATAATTCCTTGCTTCTTAGACTTCTCATCTTCCTTTCTTGTTTTTCTTGTCCAGCGACCATGTAAAAAACACTGACAAAATCCCCTCCAATCCAATCTCGACCTTCCTCCCATAATAGATGGAGAATGAAGTACGGACCAGTCAATTGGTTCTCGACTGTTTTTTCCTGATCGAGATGGCTGATTTTGATCTTCCAAGGGGAGCGCGTTTGGCCAAAGCAAACAATAACAGGTCACAAGTCACAACAGAACAGTTCTACAGCAGAAAATATGTTGTTTCTAAAGATTGTTCTGCAGCTAGACAGAGTAACAGCAAAGCCGCCCCCCACCCCCCCCCAAAAAAAAAAAAAAGGTTGGAGTTGATGAAACATTTGGCTAGACAAAAAGAAGAATGTCTAGCTGATGACAAATTGAGAACAATGAGAATTCGATGAGAAGACAGCAAAGACCCCCCCCAAAACCCAACAAACAACAGTATAGAAAACAAAAAAGCATTGCATCTTGTACAATAATCAGCAGGACAAACATATTTAAATCACCTCGCAGTACACAGAGAAGACTTGTTCCAAACACATTAAGACCACGCACCATTGTCATTAGAACTCATCAGCATAAAATGGTAGGTCTTCAGCCTTCAGGGTTTTTTGTTTTTTTACAAGTCATTTTGGGTTTTTCCCCGTGTAATATTATCAGCCTTGTTGGGGTGTTTAAAAGCAAGCAATATTAGACAGCGCACCATTCCATGAAATGCTAATTAATTGAGCTAACCTTATCTACCATTGATATACCCCTAATACAGCATTTTGTTAAAAAAACAGTAATTCTCTGTCCCTCAACATTCAAAAATCCTGATAGAATTTCGAACTGCCTGCCTACAGAGAGGGCATTTGGGTGATACCTCACTTTCAACTGATACGGCACAGGTATGACAACATGCAAGATGCCCACAGGGAATGAAGGCAGCCCGTCTTCTCCTCATCAAGCAGATCACACACAACTGCCCCTCAGGCACATCTCCAGCATCCTCGTTGTCATCAATTTGAGAGACATCTTCATCACTGGTAGTGTGGATTGGCTGCTGAGAGCGTCTTTGCCTCCACGCTTTCCATTTATTCCAGTTCCTAAAGACACATTGTTCTTAATGATTATGAAGAACTACATGTGATAGCTAGAAACTTGTTTTGTACCCGTGCTCCGCCATGGGTCCATTTGTTTTTCAGGAAAAAAATGAATATGCAGGTTTTTCAATGCATTTTTTATTTTAAAAAAATTTTTAATCATAAATTGAAATGCATATATACTAATTAGATATTTGATTAAAAGATAACTAAGATTAAGATATTTGATCTCGTAACACAGACCATGTACTAAGTTGTGTTCAATAACTAAGTTTCTTATAATATTTTTTTATTTAATCAACCGATTATCTATGAGAATGAAGGGTAAGAAAAAGTCTCAAACAAAAGCGAACTAAATCAAACCATAAAGCTCAACTATAAAACAACTCAATATTAAATAATAAAACTAAAAAAAACCATGAGCACATGATTGGGATAACCCCATAGAAAGAAAAGAAAAGAAAAGAAAGCACGAATAACAACTCTAAAAAAAATATTGAAGGATGAATCTGAAAAAAAAAATTAAAAAAGATGAAAAAATCAAAGTCAACTAGTATTACCCTTCAACACTCGTGAGCGTGGTCACGAGTCAGGGACTGACCACGTAGAAAACAAACCCAAAAAAACAACAAAGCAAAATTCTCAATGAAAAAATGTCAAGGCATTAAACTGAAAAAATAAATAAATTATAAAGCAACAAAAAAAACTCTGAGCCAACTCAAGTTAATGCACCAACTCCACGACCATAGGCATGAGATTTGAATAATCCTATAGAAAGAAAAGGGAGGGGGGGGGGGGGGGAAGGCAATTCCACAAAAATCAAATATTAAATGAAGAAAAGAAAATTATAAAAGGAACAAAAAAATATCAAAGTCAATTTGTGTTAACTTTCAAAACTCGTTGCTAAAAAAAAATATTGAGGGATGAAATTGAAAAAAAAAATGCAATAAAAAAATTTCCAAAACTAAATAAACATTAGTAAAAAGAATGAGAGTCCAATTCGATATGAAAAAATAATTAAATCAAATGATGAAGATTGAAATTGAAACAAAATTTAATTACTGAAAGGATTAAAAAATATCAAAAAAATAAGGACTAAATTTGTTATAAAAATCAAATGAAACCTAACGATTAGGGATGAAATTGAAGAAAAAAACAAGAAAAAATAAAATAAAAAATATATATATAGCAATAAAAAAAATAAGGACTAAATTGAATATGAAATATAAATGGTAGGACACTCTCATACTTTGGCCAACCACTTTTCTTTTTTTATTAATATTTTATATTTATGAAAGACCAAATTCTCCATAAAGTTTTGTTTCTGTTAATTAATTGATTGTTTCTTTGGTTTCATAATTCAGCTCTAATGGATAAGCATGAGATTTTTTCCCTGTTGTCAAGTGGCTAATAGAAATCCAAGTGAAAATATATGAACAGGGACGAACTCTTTGGAAGAAAATACTATACCTCATGACAGCAAAGCCAAGGACTCCAATAGAAAGTGAACCAAGAACAATACCACTCCATAGCAGTATTTTCGCCTTGAAGGCAAGATCTGCCACCATTTCATCTTTGGTCATGTCAGCCCTGCAACAACCCAGAAAAAAAGTTGTTTCATTGACAATGCCCATATGCAAGGGGAAGATGTAGATCACGATTGTTAAGGTTTAGCATGTCTAACTACAAAATCCAACAGCCTGTGTTCCAAACTGAGTCACTTACAGAAAATAGGGAAGTTCTTTGCAAGATTTTATCTCTGGAATTCCATCTTTAGAATTGCATATGCCAACAGCACTGATACACTTCCCTAATGGAAGGATTTTCTCCTCATGAAGCACCCCAACCTTCACAACAAAACAGATTATGCTATTAGACCTAGCAAGGACATCAAAAAACCAAAGGAATGCAATTACATAAATAAGGCAAAACCAAAAGCAATGTGGGTAAAAGATGCATTAAAGTCTTTGATGGAAAGATAAAGCAGCACACCTAGAATTAACAATTTTAGAACTCACAGGGTATTCATGACCAAAAAGCGCCTGAATGAATGTATAACGAGAAGCAACAATGGGTTGCAACTGATGATAAACCATCGTAAGAGGTAGGGGGTGACTTGATCCATCCATGTTCACGATAACATAATCAGATTGTGGCCATTGACCACCTTCAACAAGCGTAAAAGGAACCTATAAAAAAAAAAAAAAAGCAATACATAAGGTGTTTCCTTCACATCAAGTCCACCAAATAACCCACTTGACAGACACTCAGCCCACTGAACAATCAAAGAGAAGCAAAAATCTCCATAAAATGACCAAGTAAAGAGAATTGACAAGTTCAAACAATTCACCGTTCTTAAAAAGGTTGTTTCTTGTTCTTTCAAAGATCTTCCAAAGATAGATCGTAAGTCGGAAGTCCATCCAAAAAAGCCCTTCCATTCGTTGTATATACACTAGACAAACATAAACCAAAAACAAATACATTAGCCTTTCTTTCAACTTGAAAAATAATCAAGAAACAATCAACAAGACTCCCATCCAAGGCTTTCGCTTCCAGTTCCAGCAAATCAGTTTCTGTTAATCTAAACAATTACAAAAAAAGAAGAAGGCCCTAAAACAAATGCAAAATGTTTAGTCCATCATGACCAAATAATCTACTAATGACTCAATAACAATCTAGACCTCCCTGATATACACAGAATCTTACAAACGTTAAATTTACGCCTCAAAATTTCTTTCTTTTCCTTTTATTTTTTCCCTCTAAAGAAAAAAATCAAACCCACAGCAGACTACAAATTCTGGGTTGCAAAAAATAACCAAAAAACAGTAAATAAATAAAAGAACACGTACAGTTTGAGTTCTTTGTAGAATAACAGCCTTGTCACCAGACTCATGAGAAAGCAAAACATTAGAGTCCCTCGAGCTCTTCTTCCCGGACCCATCAACGGCTGATTTAGCCTCTACTTGTCCTCTGACAATCACGAGCTTCTGCTCCTGGTCCTGATGGTCTTGATCATGATTTTGAAGGAGAGAGCGGAGGTCGGAGACGGAGAGAGTGGGTGCCTTGCGGATTTTGGCAAGGGATTTAGAGTTTGCTGTAAAATTGAGAAATGAACGTACAGCGGCGTAGGCAAGAGCCGCGCCAAGAATTGCTCCGTCGAAGGAGAGAGCAAGATGGGATAGCATGGCGGCCAGTGCTTGCTCATGGGCACGTGATGCCATTTTTTTTTTCTCTCTTTTTTGGGGTTTAGTACCTAGTTGTTCGTGTTTCTCCACTTCTTCGTCGTTCTGGTGGTGGCAGAGGGGCACACAGAGAATGGGGAGCAGGTGGAAATGTTGTTATTATTATTATTATTATTATTATTATTTTAAAAAAAGCACTTTCCCAGCAAAGTTTTGCGAAAGTAGCCTGGCAATAATAAATAAATAAATAAAATAAACCACACGGTGGTTGGAATTATTTTTTAAAATATTTTTAATATTTTAATATAATTTAATAAATAAATAAAATGTTCTCTGTAGCGCATTTAGTATTTTAGTATAATTTAATATTTTAAATAATATTTATCCTTTACCGATCAAAATAATATTTATTTTTTGAGTTGTTACTACCCATTAAAACATGTTATTTTTTCAAAACTTTTATTTTTTGAGTAATTTTATTTTTAAAAACTCCTTTATTTTTCTTATTTCTTTCTTATTTTTTATTTTGTTTTCTTATTGAATTATTTTTTATAAAAAAAAAATTGTTGAATTAGTTGATATTTCTTTCCCTTAAATATTTCTTTAAACTAAGGGCATTAACATCCATGCTCTTTGTATTTTAGCTAGATTTTAGCTGAAAAACTATTTTACATTCATGTTTTCTAAAATATAGAGTATTTTATTATTATCTTTTGATATTCAAATTAAATAAAAGATGAAAATTCATGTGTATGTTTCTCCTTCGCTAGCCTTGCCAGATAAATCCCTATTTTCACTTCACAGTCTGCTTCAAGAAAAACGATGCTCTCTTCTTCTTCTTCTTCTTCTTCTTCCTCGTCTTCTTCTTCTCTGTTGAAGAATATTTGATCTCTTTATAAAGTAAATATTGGCTAGAAACAGCAACAGCACAGTTGTACCTCTTAAGAAGATTCAACAGTGATGCTCTGGGATTCAATACCAACAACCAAGCCAGATCATTGAGGACGGTGGAGGCACAAACATGGGCAGCAAGGAGAATCAGCAACCCAAGAATAATGGATGGCACCACCGTGTCAACCACTACCAATGACCAAGTTCTTGACATACTTCATTAAGGTACTTGCCTGTGTCTTTTCATCAAGCTATTGGGGGCAACCACACCATTTTTTACTGCTATTTTTGCTTCCTTGATGACTGGCAACAAAGAACTTGCTGAGGTTTACTGTGCACCTTTGCCCGTGGTTTTTGGGATTGTTTTGGCTAGTAATAGTGAGCATTTGTTTCATTTATTTGGGTTCTTGGTCTGTGTTGGTTCAACTGCTGGACGTGCTTTAAAATCTGTGTGGTTCAAGGGATGTTGTTAGAATCAGAAGCTGAGAAGTTACATTCTAGGCGAGAGTTGACAAAACCCGCGAAACACTTCTTCATTCCCTCTCTGCAGCTCCACAACTAGAGAGTGCCACAGAGGGCGAGTACTGTAGACAAAGCCAAAGTAAAGAGCCCTTTGGAGAGCATCAATGCTGCGGGTAAAACATGTATTTGCTAGCTATTATAGCTAAAGAACTTAGTCAGAGAACAACAATGAGGATGCTCTAAAGAGCAAGGAAGACCTCTTTTTTATTGGAATCTACATCAAGGAAAAATAAAAGTGTTTAGTCTACATGAGCAAAAAGAATAATACAATTTAATTTGTTGCTGCAACTGATACGTTTTTTTTAGTGCTACGGAAACTTTTTTCTCACCAGGATAAAGCTTACTCTAGATGATGCTGTTATTTCCAGGGCAAACAACAACATTAAACTATTTGTTATTATCCTCATCATATAAAACTTCTTATGTTTTTGATTTTCTGTTCAGAATATTCAGTCATTTTTTTTTTTCACAAATCATGTCATCTAAATCTGGGTCCTTTTTATGATCATCATGATTTCAACAGACATCATGTAGGCAAAAATGAAAATCAAGGCAAGTTTTCTTTTTCTTTTTATCCTTCTGACATATATTTAATCAAATTTAAACATACATCATCTAACCTAAAATCAACATCAACTGGAGGGTTGTTACCATCCGGAAGAAAAGGCATCAAGATCAATATAGTCATATGTTTTTTTGAAGGATCATATGTGAAGTGATGATGGAATCCATGGGGAAACCTGTTGATGTTTTTTTTTCTGTCTAAAGGAACACTACAGTGACTAATTAACAGGAAAGAAAGGTCAGCAACTTGTTTATCATTGCATACCTAACTGGTTGATGGTGAAAAAATATGTTTATGAAACTATAGCACGTGTATTTATAAGAGTGGTAATGTCTGCGGTCATATTCATCATAGCAATCATCATTTCAAAATTGGAATGACTCATTGTCAGTTGAGTATGTGCATGAGCAGTCATGACAACAACAGTGGAATGAATCAATGGCAACAAAAAAGAGTATGTGCATGGGCAGCCATGACAAAAACAATGTTATTTGATGAAAAATTAGATCAAAATAGGAAAAAGTGTATAGAAAAACCTTTATAGAGCTGCTGCAGAATGTTTTTGTTTCTTGGTGTCTAGCCTTGATTCATCAGGGGATTCAGAGGTTGTTCAGTCTCTACTGGAGTTTGAATAGCATCCTTGATTTCAGCACGAGGAAGTTTGTTGTTGGGCAAAACAATGTGTTAGGTAGAGAAATCAAAGTGCAAAGATTACTGGACAAAAAGGTGTTGTCTGCAAATAAGCGAAACCATGTACGACTTGTATCGAATGGGTCAATAGTGAAGTCTAGCTTTCTCTTTGAATCTAAAGAGCTAGCTTCTTTTAGCATGGTAGGGTGCAAAGAAGAAGATGAACTGCCAGCATGTGCTGCGATGGTAAACCATTAGCTAACATATAAACGAAGACCTTTTCAACAACCTACGCATGTATTTCAATGCACCAAGTAACCACGTATAAAAACACGGAAAAAGGGGAAAAAAAAGTATAAATCTAGCCAAATACACTTGTACTTGTTGAAAAACATTGTGCAAGTTAACAAGCTAATAAGAAGATCAGTAATCAAAAACAACAAGAAACTGACTAATTAATCTGTTTTTTTTTCTAAAAAAAGCAACCGACAAAGCTATTGTAAGTGAAAAATCATCTAACATAGTTATGAAACCCAGAGGAATAATGAGAATCGAATGCGACAAAGCTATTGTAAGCTATCATAAGTATAGAATTGGAAGTAAAATAACAACTAAAGAATAAACAATTCTAAACTGATGAAGCTGTTTATACTTTTAATTGTATATGAATAAATGTCCAAGGGGGAAATCACCAAAAAAAGAGTGCAAGAAGCTTGGCAATGAAGATAACAAAATCAAGTAAAGAAAAAAATTATAATGATGAATATCTTCCATGAGAGACTAATAGACAAACTGAATGATTTCATCATGTAATATGAGGATCTTAGCAAATCCACAATCAAAGGTCAAATCCATACCCAGCATGATCTTTACAAAAGCAAATTGGCCCAACAACAGAACTATATGGCCTTTACAAAAACTTTTCCAGCCAGAGCCAGTCTCTTTGCTAGCTTTACAAATTTTTTTGGCAGATAGCAGCAGGTCTTTGTTTAACAATGTCATGTGCTTGTTACAAAGTAGCTCTCGTGTCCAAATATGATTGTTATACCCAAATAAGAGAAAGAGATGATTTGCACCTTCTTGAACAAGGGAGGAAAAAAAACGACCAAAACCTCCACTGCCCAAGCAAAGAGCATAGCCCTGCACACGAAACCTCTCTCAAAAAATAGCCTGAGCAGGTTCCAAAATCAAAGACGCTACATCAGACCTACAAAGCAAGTCAAAAAAGCTCCAGGCATCAGGTAACGAAGGTAAAACCCCAAGATACTAACACAAATGAATCATGTATACAAAAGAAGAACCATCGACGAACGTCCTACGGTAGAAATTGAAGCTCCCCCCCATCAAACACTAAATCATGCCATCACAGGATCTCGAAACCCCACAAAGCATTTCCTTCCTAAAAAAAAATGACATAAACACTACTGGCTAGCCTAACAAACGAGCAGGCTTCACCACAATATTGAATAACCAAACAACAGACCACAAAGAAATAGCATGGGAATACCCATTGACTAGGATAAAGCAACATTGAATAAAGAGAGAAAAAAAATTACAAATCAAAGGTGTTCCGGAAAAAAAAACAATGGCCAGAGCATGGGGGGAAAACCCACCAAGAATCTTGAACAAGCAGGAAAAACAAAAATTAACCCCTTGCAAAGCAACAAAGAAGAAGAGAATAAGCATAACAGCAGAAACAATCCAGAAGCAGGGCAGGAAAAAACAAACACCCAAATAACATAGAAAGCCAAAAGAAAAAAACACTGGAAGGCGAAGCATACAAAGATAATCATTCGAACCTGGTAGACAACACAGATGAGCAGAGGGTAAAAGAGGATCCAAAACCCTCAATAGACCCTGGAAAAAAAGTCAAAACTGCTTAAAGCAACAACAAAAAATTGAGTTAGAATGCAACATGAATCTGAGCATAGTTTACCTTCTTATCAGTTCTCCTCGGCCTATTCTTGGATAGGCCTCCATCCCCTTCTAATTCATAACCATTCTCCTTCCTTTCCTTACTCTTCACCTCTTCATTTCTCAATTCAGTTTCCTTCTTTCCAGCAAACCTTTCACTTTCCTTGTCTCCTTCACCTTTTTTCTTCATTTTTAACAAACTTCACCTTATCCTTTCCCCGAACACCCATTTCTCCAATCTCTTTCCCTTCCTCATTATCCATCCCTTGATTCCTGAACTGACCTCCCGTCTTTCCCCTCTTCCCATCAAATTCTCATTCCTTTCTAATTTGATATATTTATTTAATAAAATAAATTAAAAATTATATGTAATAATAATCTTTAAAAAGAAATTTTAATACTAATTAAAAATTAAATTGACACAAATTAAGATATTTGATTTTATAATATAATACAAATTAAAATTAAATATTTTTAAGAATATTAATCATTTGAATTTCATTAAAATAAATTAATTTACTAGTATAAATCTTTCTTTTCTTATTAAAATTAAATATTTTTAAGAAGATTAATCATTTAAATTCCATTAAAATCAATTAATTTACTAGTATAAATCTTTCTTTTTCTTATTAAAATCTTTAATTTTAACAAAAAAAATCTTACTTTTTGTTCTAAATCATTTATTTATTAAAAATCAAAAGCAATTATAAAACATATTAAAAAAAATTAAAAAATATATATACACACACGCACTAAACCCTTTTTACCCCATTAATGTGCTCAATGCTTTTGTAATTTTTTTACCAAAAAAATTATTTCCTTTATTATATTTCATCATTCTAAAAGCAAGATTCAATTATTAACAAAAATAACATTATAATAATTTTTATATGAGTATAATAAAGAAATAAAATAACAGTACAATATTCAAGTGTTGACGCATAAAGTTTTGAGCAGTGTTATTAAACCCAGCTCAACAGGTTATCTTTAAAGCCTTCTAAACCAACTTTTTATGTAGCTTAGATATCAAATTAAACCATATAAGAATTAAATTGATATGACTCAATTGATTAAACATGTTCAAAGACAACTCAGAATACTGATAAGAACCTGGTATGAGTATAAAAAAAAATTAAAGAAGACATATTTTTTTAATATCAAGAAGACAACATCTTGAAGAAAAAAACAAAGCTAAAAATATGTTAGTGTACGCGCTTGGATGGCCTTGTATGCCAGTCCAGGCTTGTGTAGATGACCCTTTTTATTTTAAAAAAAATTAAACAAATAACGCGTAAGGCTTGTGTGTGTGGCCCTGCAAGCCAGGCCAGGCTTGTGTTTGGTGTGCTTTGGATTGGATTAAAAATTTTACCTTATTTTTTGTTTTGTAGACACTAGACGGGACTCGGCCAACACGAGGTTTGGACCGGTTTGGGATTGATCTAACTTGACACGGTCAATTACTCAGGTCATTCTGCGACCCGATCAACCCAAGATAAAACATAGATAAAAAAAAAATCCATTGACTTTTTATATATGTTTTTGTTCAAAACGTTGTTGCTTTGATTTTTTTTTAATTTAAGTCAATTCAAGTTGACCCTCCCAACCCGTGACTCGGGACTTATCCCGGGTCAATCCTAGAATCGTGTTTTAAAACTATGATAATAATCACTTTTATCGTTCATTATGTTGACTCGGGTCAATGATCAACTCGACCCATGAACCGAGACTAGTTGATCAAGCCTAGCCCTGAGTCGATCCCCAAGTCGGGTTTTAAAACTATGATAATAACAATTTTTATTCTAAAATTAACCCTGGTCAATGGTCAACCCGACCAATGACCCGAGTCTGGCCCTGGATCACCCCCCAAGTCAAGTTTTAAAACTATAATTATAATTATTTTTATCCTTACATTGACTCGAGTCATGGTCAACCCGACTCTTGACTTAGGCTTGGCTCCGAGTCGACCATCGAGTCGGTTTTTAAAATTATAACAATAATTATTTTTATATTTATGTTCACACGCATCAACTAGATTAACTCTTGTGTATAGTATTGGATAAACTTGTCATACCCTTTTTAGTGGGATAAAAGTTTATCCTTTAGAACAGTATAAAAATTGATTTTTATACTTTCTAAAAATATACCAAACAACTTCACAAAATAATTATTTAGTCCTATCTATCATTGTCCAAGAGATCAACTGGTCTGGTTTAGGCAAACCCAATGTACTACCTCACCTAACATTTCCCTTAAAGGTGTAAACTTTAGATCTCGTGGGGGGATTAATTTTCAGCCTTGAATATACCCGCGAATAAATTGTTGTTTCAGCAACACGTTTCAATATGTATTGAGCGCCTCCATTCTCATTTCTGGAACCGTCACACAAGGTATATACCATCCAGAATCAACTAATCCTTGCTTTGCAATTTTAGACAAGGTATCTGGCTAGCTAGCAATAAACGAGAGATAAGCCATCAGTTTCGTGCTTGTTGGATCAGGAAGATGTAAATTCTCAAGCACCAAGCAACTGCTTCCCCAAGAAAATAGTTGCTTATAGCTCTTTATTCCTTTTTTCCTTCATGTTACATATGAACACAGAATTGAATATTTTATTTTTTATTTATGTGGATATCCGGGCTAGTTTATGTACATATCGATTAATTCTATGAGCCATGAAGTTAACAACTATATAAACCTTCAATGATCTTGAAATTTATAAAATTTGAATTAGTGATATATAAAAAACAAACCTAGAGCATTACCGGTTAAGCTATAACCCACATACCTGAATATTTGAGGGATACCTTGCTTCATGTTACGTAGCTCTTTTTCACTCTTTGGACGGCTGTCTATCTTTTCTAT
>Ga0307515_10013306_pt1 | contig 15389 bp, 21 predicted proteins | sample 17_EM_MG_FD_194513 | JGI IMG/M metagenome (GOLD analysis project Ga0307515, IMG submission 194513) | Populus trichocarpa ectomycorrhiza microbial communities from riparian zone in the Pacific Northwest, United States - 17_EM | ecosystem: Host-associated > Plants > Roots > Unclassified | place... | reverse complement strand
GCTTACTCTTATCTTGGTCGACCCACGCCTCGCACTTTTTTAGAAGCCCACTTGACACATGGCATCTTATCGAGCTTGTACCCATTTAATGTGCGGCTCTTCGCATCATTCACTACCTTTCCGCGATTGCCTTCCTGCCCTTTGACGACTCCAGTCGATTCTTATTCTCTCCCCCATGTTGACTGGTGCATTGGCTGTACGTATATTTGTGTACGAACTGACACATGTTTGTTAAAAGTGGTTTCTCGTACTGGTACATGCGTCGGCTCAATACTGGTCGTTGTCACCGTGTGGTCAATGAAGCCTTGCGGTTTGTCGCCGTCCACTTTGCCGTCCTCGTCGTGGTTCCTGTTGATGCCTGCTTCGTTGTGGTACCTGTTGTTAGCGTTCATCATGTCTTGGTGTTCGCATAAATTGCGCGTCGTGTGCACCCGTGTTTAACAGTGTTGCCCCAGGGCTACCCGCTAATCCTTCCGAAACCTTACTGGAGGGTGTGCTATATCCGATGCACGATGATTTCCAAAGACCTATTGTTCCTGGTGTTCTCGGATATATGGGGGACCGCGATACTCGGCAAGCAAACCTTTGAAGCTGAAGCCACCAAGAGATGTCTGATCGATCTGATTAATTGTCCCCAGAGTGATCGCTCAAATACTGAGTATGTGCTGTGTATGTTTATTGCTAAAGCACCTTCGTTCAGTCGTTAACACGTACGATCATGCATTCCACTGATATGATCTACATATCATTGCTTACTGGTTCAAAAGATTGTGGCTGCTGTTGTACTCAACACAAGAATAAACTCAGGATCAGTTTTGGGTATCAATAATGATGCCCTGAAATCTTTTTGCCTTCGCAAAACCTACATCGCGTTAATTTAATTTTGGTATTTTAGTGTTCGCTGGGCAGCCGACCGTGGTTACAGGATATATAGATGCAAGGATAGCATGTATATTGACTAAAACGGTTCATGGGCATAAGGAGATGAAAGGAGGTATAGCAGGAATTATGAGGCACGATGGTATCATTCACTGAGCCCTATTTCATCTGAAAAACCCTAGGATCTTGTCCCTCTTTCTACGTACTGTCATGTTCACAGTCTCTCCAGTGGGCTTTGAGGTTTCGGCTGTGGTAAGGGAAGCATCAGCTCTAGCTCCGTGTGTGGGGGGTGGTGCAACAATGTGCAGTGAATCGGGTATAATGCCCTTCTGGCACACGAAGCACCCGCTGAAGTCCGGGGCATAATGACAAATTTCTAGAACCCTCCCATGGTTCCTTTCCAGAGCTTCAATGGCTGCAGTATTTGCCTCGGGATATTGGCCAAGAGCGTGGAAGGAATTGGAAATGTTGTGGAGAGCCACCCTTAGCCAAAAGACCTCTTGAGAGTCTGTTGCAGCAAGGGCACGTTGCAGTGGGATACATTCCTGATATGCGAGCACAGCCTCTGCATGCTGTCCAAGTAAAGCACAGCTTCTACCATAATGATGAAGAGCAGTACAGAGCAGATTTGTATACTCGTTCCCCGTTTGAGCACGCTCGCGAATGAGTGAGATGGCCTGCTCCTCCACTACTGCCGCTTCAGAGACTTGGTTTAATTTCACAAGCGTGGCACCATGGCCAAGGAGTGTGCTTGCTATCATTTCATTGCACCGAAGTGGATCTCGAGTAGACAAAGTCGTACAGATCTCCAGAACTTCCTTGTAAGCAACAATAGCATCATCATATTTTCCATGATCATGCAGTGCCAAACCCATATTCACGAGAGTCTCAGCAAAGTAGAAATCGTGCTTCGTCGGATCATTATTAGCCAATGTGCGGCGAATGGAAACTGCCTCGTGGTATGCCTCAAAAGCATCAGAATATTGCTTGAGCTGGCGGAGGCCATTTCCATGGTTGTGGTAGATGACGCAGCAGAAACGAGGGTCTACCATTGTTGGTGGAAGTTCCTTTGTCATGAGCTGTACAGCATGTTCCAGCCACTGTGCACAAGGGTGAACCGAGTGATCAAGAGCCCAGTAGCCAGCCCTGGCCAACACAACAAGGAGGCTGTTTTTATTTGAGTGCGAGGCGTCATTTGCCACTACTTCCTCACAGATGGAGACGGCCTGGATGAAGAGAGTACGAGCACGGGGCTGATACACAGAGAGCCCTGCAATAAGTGCAAGTGTCTCCGCCTGCTCTTGTCTGAACTCGAGCGACCGTCGGCCCAATGCCTCAGCAAGGTCAAGTGCACAGTCTCCAGTCAGGCGGCATTCATCATACAGTTTCAGGTTGTCCAGGACCTTGGTAAGGTCACGAAGGTGATTTAGAACAATAATCGTAGGGATATCACGCGATTGGACAACATCCCGCAGCAATATTTCGGCCTGATCCAGATATTCTTCCATTTCGTTTGCTTGCTTCCGGCAGATAACAGTCTTGCCATTCTCGGTGGAAAGCTCGATCGTATCCGAGTCAGAGGCAAGGAGGGTACGGTATTCCTCTAAGCGAAGCTTGATACGATCATATGAAAAGGAGGGGTCAGGGGATAATACGGAAAAGGTGACAATGGTCGTAGTTGGATTGGCCACGACCTGAGAATGAACCCATCAGTATGTACCTTTCCGCGTGTAGGACAACCCACCCTCGTCGTCTGGCTATTGAATCCAACGGGTTCGACTTGCGAGTGCATTGATAGGCTACGAGAGCGTTGCCGGACCTGCCCCTGCTGGAGCATGCTGAGCACCTGTTGGAACTGCGCTGCCATTTCGGCCTGAACAGAATCAAGTCGACCAAGCATCACGTTTGACAACACGAGCGTGGAAACTTGAAGTCGTGCCTGACCGTGATAGTGATCAGCACAGCCCGCCTCCGAAACCTGAACGCCCCCCCAATACATACCTGCCATCGAGCACGGACACTACTAATCTTCGCATTTGACGCGGCCAATTTCTGGCGAAGATCTCCGGCTTTCCACAGTTCCTTAACACCCGGCAGCTTCTTCTTCTTGCCCAGGTTTGGATTGACCGAGTTCAGCCATTCGTCGAGGTCGCGTAAGATTCTGCGCCATCGTGTCGGACCTGCCCAAGAACGAGAAGCAAAGAGCGACACGTACTCTGCGAGCTCCTTCAGGTCGGTGTCGAGTTCATGTTGGTCCAATAGCTCCTTGTTGTTGTTGTAGAGCGACTCGAGGAGGTTGATATCTTTTTCGTATTCGGTGAGTGCTGCTAAGAGTTCCTCTTTCTCCGATGCAACCTGCGAATACGGATATAGAATCATCATCAGCGCTCTGGGGGTGAGGAGGATAATGGATGGACCAGTCTGATTCTGTCCCGTAATTCTTTTGCGCATTTGAAGACAGGAATGGCCAGTCCGACGATTGCACTAGCTGCACCGACGGCCTCCATAGATGGTCGAGATGTTGACAAGGAGAGTGGTTGGAGGGCACGGTGTGCGGACTTGGAGCAGTTCAAGATGTGGTGGGAAAGGGAGTCTAACAGAATAAATCGAGTGATTCCGAAGCACAAAGTGGTTAGTCTCCAGCAGATTCTAGAGGAGACGGCGGCTCAGCTAGTTGACAGCGTGTAAAGGTAGAGGGCCCACAATACTAGGCAGTCGTATTCGTGTTGTACATTCTTGTACTTCACGTCAAACCCACCGTATCGTGCTCTTATTATGCGTCCGCCTTTTTAAAAACGTTCTCGTCATGAGGGACTCATGACAGCTGGAAAATAAACACGCCGATTCCAATCAGTACTCCGTAGCATACAGGTCTTTGACCCATACTGCCCCTAACCGGCTGTGCCCAAATCATTTTGACCGCGAACAAACAGTTATCATATGGCAGAAGGCAATCACTCCTTAGGGTATCCTTGCTACCCAGCCTCTGAGTGTCGCATATGCATCAATATTCTTATGTGACTAGCTACGGTCTTAAGCGCTGCGGAGGTATGACGTTCCATCTCGCTGGCTGTGGTCGGAATATATTCTTATTCTACCCAAATACACAATAAGGAGAGAAAACACGAGGAGGTTAGGAAAGCAAAAAGCACAGACCACAGAACACGGCACACCATGCATGAGATAAATAAACATTTGTCGGGGGTTCAGGGTCATGGGACAGAGAGGTTGCATCACGAAAGAAAGGACGAAGAGGGAGAACCATCCGGATTAAATCAAGGATTTCATACGGATGAGACAGAGGGAGAGACCAGAGATGGCGCTGTGGGGGATGAGACCGATGGGAGAGGGTCAAAGATAAACACAACCAGATAACAGTACAATAGAATGGTCCTTTGCATGACAAGGGCAGCGATGTCCACTAAAGGTGGCGAGAGCGGAAGGGCGTTGTTTACCGGGGCGGGTATCGTGATCACGCAAATAGAGTGTCTATGATACCCAGAGCCAAGCAGGTATATTGGCTAATTGGCTGGATTCAAAGTCCCGTTGTTATTGATGGGGTTGGCTCATGTAGATTTGTTCGCAAGTCCAGCCAAGGGAGGACGCGCCGGGCTAATACCGCCGTTCGATCGTCGCTGTCGTTTCATGACAAGCCCGGTGGGGCTCCCGAGGCCACCAGAGGGGGCGGCAGGTCGTGTCGGCAAGGGGGCCCTGCAGCGCTGACGCAGGAAGACCAGAAGACATTAACCCTCCAAGATCTTCCTCGTCCTGCGCTTCCTGTTGTTCGGTTTGCTGTTGCTCTTCGTCGCTCGACACCGCGTGTTGGGGCTGTACGATCTCACCCCGAATTCTGTGGAGAATCCGTTGACTGGACGCCACTGCCTCTGCCACTGCCCAGGCCACACACATTTGTGTTCGCACCGGTCGTGCTGGTGGTGATGCGACTGAGAATGCTCCCGTGACCGTAACTGCCGCCCGCTGGGCGAGGATGCGGTGAAGGGCGGAGTCGAGATCGTCGTTGTCCTGTGAGCGGCATTGGGCTTGTGCTGGTGTGCACGCGGGTGCGATACGAGGTTGACAAATCTAAGCTGAGCATGCCGCGGGGAGAACTGGGAGAGGGCAGGATAAGAAAACGGGATGCAGTGAACTGGGGTGGTGCGGATTCGGAGAAGGGCCCGTGCATGATCAAAGGTAAATGATTGGGGGTCGTGGGGCTCAGCAGCATGGGCATGGATTTGGGTGGAGGATGGACGGGTGGAAGAGGAATTGGGGTAGAAACGTGGGGAGTCGAGAGGAGATTGAACTATATATGGGGCTTGAATATTGTAGGAAGTGTACTGGAGTCCTTATGATGAACTGTGTTGGATTAGTGGAGGAGATGAAACGGGGGGCGGGGCGAGGAACTGGGCATGGTCGTCAGGGGTCTTCCATCTGTACCCATATATGAACTGTGCTGATAGTGGGGTGTTTGAACGCGTCGTTCTGCTTGGGAAGAAGGAGTTGAATCAGGTGCGTAGGTTTGAAAGGATTTTGGCAAGTCCGGGCTAGCACACAACAATGCACGTGTTCGTATTTCACGCGGATGGTACAAGATCGCGAGCTACAGTGTAATAACGGACCAAAAAGGACGTCAGCGATGATCAGGACTGTGTTGGGAGTGAAGATACCGAGTGGATGGTGGCAGCTGACTGCTAAGTACGGTAGATAGTCTAGCTGTGGACGTGTGGACGTCGTACGGGTGGGTCGCAGTCGTCGCCAAGGTTTGAGCAAGGTGGAACGCAGGAAGAATAGAAAACATAAACCTCCTCTTCCTGCGCTTCCTGTTGTTCGGTTTGATGTTGCTCTTCGTCACTCGACACCGCGTGTTGGGGCTGTACAACCTCCGTCTGGCGCACGTGCTGCTGCTGACCAGCAAGACGTCTGATGTTCGTCTATCCAATCACAGGAGGGCTCTCGCTGAATATTTGCAAGCTCCTCGTTAACAGACTCTGCCCGCTCCCCTGCTGCCCGCTCCGCCCGCTCTCTGACCATTCGCGTGGACACTCGGCGGCAGAGCGACTCCCCATCGATATTGGTAGTGGAGCTGACGCTTCCGTTGTTGGTGGCAGCATCGTCAAATTCGAAGCTAACGCCAGTCCATCCCATATTCCGCAACTTCCGCTTCACAATCCCTGTGCACCAAACCATGACATCAATGCATGGACCATCCATACAAACAGACGAAGGACATAAAAATAAAACAGAAATACGCACCCATAGCCATCACTATCGTCAGGTATTTCAAAGCCCTCAACAGGTGTCTTTGCCTTGGCCCTCATGATCGTCGGCGCCGACGTGGTGGCAATAGGACCGGGAATCGCCGCAGCTCCACGATACTTCTGCAGCCTGCGTCCTCGTTCGGGGACATCCACCTGTGGGTCGATCGGCACGAGTTTAGGTTCCTCCTCTTCCTCCTCCATCTGCATCTGCATCATCTCGTCATGTGGGTACTGTTGTTATGAGTGTTGCTGCGTCTGTATATGCTCTTCGAGTTGGTTCCGTCTCAGCGACATGTTCACCATCCCACACGTGAAATTCTCCGAACTTCCCCTCTGGCCTCGAAGCTCTCGGCGCCGATGCGCAGAATAGTCTCCACTACCACCAGTCCCCACCAGTTTCTGCTGTCTCGGGTCTCGGCGAGCATGTTCTCCGATCTCCAGTCCGGGGCTGGCGCGCACACTGGTCCTGGAGTGGAAGAATGGAGCTCGGAGGAGCTCGATCCAGATGTGGGGGCCGTACGCGCACACCAAAACGAACTTGCCAGATGCGCAGCGAGGAAGAAGGCACAATGGAAAGCGCGTGCTTGTGTTGTGTTCGTGCTCATGACAGGGGTCAGGACACTCGAGTCCCGTCTGCCGTACGTAGCGCCAAAGCCGAGACTCGTGCTGGCGAGGCTTAAACTGGTGTCGAGGGGAGGAGGGTTTGTCCTTGGCTGAGCGGGGGGTTGCTGATGCTGCTGCTAGCGATCCCATACAGATGATTCTGCTGCTGTTGCAGTGGTGGTGATAGCTGTCATTTTTGGGCCTGCGTAAGGGGCAGCTGGATCTTAGGAAACCCAAGTCTGGAGCCAGGGGCAGGACTCGTTGGGTTCATTACAGAGTGGGTGGGAGAGGAATCGGGTGGACACGCATCGATAATCCATGTGCATACGTCGGTCTGCGTGCTCCAGGACATCCAGGGCCATTAGGAGGACCAAGAGGACAAGGGCCGCTGCCCGAATTCTGTGGCGACTCCGCTGGTGCCGGTGCCGGTACCGATACCCCAGCCGTGCACGCTTGTGTTTGCACCGCTCAACTGGGAGTGCTGCCGTGAACGTGGCTGTGGCCCGCCGATCGCGGAATGGGCGAGGGTACAGTGAAGGCGAGATCGTCGTCTGCCTGCGAGTGGCATTGTGCTTGTGCTTGTGTGCATGGGGGTGCGAGGCGAGGTTGACAAAGCCAGTTGGACCATGCTGCGGGGACGACTGGGAGAGGGCAGGAATACGGTGAATAGCGGTGGTGCGAGTTCGGAAAGACGGCTGCGCATGTGTAGGATCAAAGGTGATGGATTGGGAGTCGCAGGGTTCGGCAGCTTGGGCAGGTATTGGGGTGTCGAGAGGGGTTTGGGGGGTATATGGGGTTCTGTAGTAAGTGTTTATGTTGGACGAGCGGAGGAGAAGAAATGGGTATGGTTGTCACCATCATGGTGAAAAGGGTCTCCCACCGGTGTTGATAGTGGGAGTGTGGTTCTGTTGTGCGTAGGCTTGGGGTGTTGAAAGGGTTTTGGCGAGTCCGGGTTTATGAGAGGTTGTGTTCGTATTTCGAGCGGATGGCACAAGTGAGCATGTTACGCTGTGAGCACGGACTCAAAGGGACGTCAGCGATGAGAAGGGTGGGTGTTGAGAGCGAAGATACCGAGTGGGTGGTGGCAGCACACTGCTGGGTTCACTGGATAGTCTAGCTGGTGTGAACGAGTAGACACCGTACAAGGGGGGGAAATTGCCAACGACATAGGGCGGCATCGGAGGATTGAAGCGTAGATAGGTGGAGGTCTGATTTGAGGGAAGTATACGCGGGATAGAATTCGGACAAGGTGGTGCGCGAGGTGGCTGCGCCACACAGATCGCGGCTGGGCGGCTGGACGAGAGGCGGGGGCGATACCGCCGTCGTCCTGTCTTATCGGCGAACAGGAGGGTCGAGCAACTTGGATTGATGGAGCGCTGTAGTAAGAAACGAGTGGTTTTAGCCCTTCAGATTTAGAACTCAGCTTGATCAGTCCTCGTGGTCTGGAAGGACAAGTCCTCACCCTTGAACAATTGTCAAATGACCACGGAACGTTGATATGGTTCCTTTCTTTAAGTGGCGGTGGCAGTGAACAGCTGGCCAAATGGAAGCGATTTGTCACTCGCTTTTCTCATAGTGGCAAAATGGAGAGACGCGAGATGAATATAAAGAATGTCATCTATCCCTGCCATCATCGTTAGTTGCGTTGTGGGCGTCAAGATGTGCGGGATGTCGAAGGTTGGTCGGTAAACAGGCTTTGCTTTGAGAACCACCTCTGCCTTCTGGCGAGTACGAAAGCATATATGAACAGCATTACTTTGGGATTACTGAACCCTCGTTACTTGGTACAAGTGCTGCCGTGGAGAGTCTGTAATGATGATATGAGGTGGGCATACTCTGACTCAGAGAGGCGCTCATCCATCGCTGTTGAAGTTATGAACAAAGTGCAAGGGACCACGGTAAACAAGACGCTCCTGACGCATTCACGCCTCCAAAGAAACGTCCTCTCGAATTCGCTCTCTCAGGTGTTGGAAGACCGACCATGGAAAATGAGGGAGACCACCGCCATGCACCACGACTATATACCCTATCGAAACGAACTCGCATCGTCCTATGTCTGCGTACTAGGCCATTCTTCTCACCAAGTACACTCGCTTCTTACACCTTTTGAACCTACAATCATATCATCCTTGTTCAAACTTCACAATTACGCCCGCCACGCAGATACACTTGCCCAATACTTGGGGTTCTCCATGTACTACCAACGTATACAGCGCAGCATGACGTCCGTGTCGGCGGCTGCGTTGAGCGCGGCGACGAGCACATCAGGAGTCACTACGAAGGTGCCGACGCCGTGTTCTACGCTCTTTGCGAGCGTGGTGGTGTTGACGGGTCTTTGATAGCGTACCTGTGCCGTTAAGCCGTGGAACCTGGTTCACTGCAAGAGGTCGGTCGTTGTTTTCCGTTCCTTCCAGGTAGTTACTGATAACTCTTACTCTAGAAGGAGGAAGGGAATATAGACACTACCCCCTACACTCCCCGTCCCTCGCTCGGCTCGCGTCAACCACCCCTTGCAGACTTTACAAAGACCTTCTCGCCCTTGATCAACCACCTCACGGCGATCACCGCTGGGCCCAGTGAACGAAGCCACCAGAAATCCATGCATGGCACTCATCCGCATATCATTGCTGACCTGTTCATGTCAAAAAATTGTGGCTACTGTTGTATTCAACACAAGAATAAATTCGGAATCCGTTTTGAATATCAATAATGATGCCCTGAACTATTTTCGCTTCACAATCAATATCGCGTTAATTTAAAATGTGACATTTTAGTATTCGCTGGGCAGCCAACTGTGAATACCAGACATAAATGCAAAGCGAGCATATATATTGACTATAACGTTTCATAGGCATAAGGAGATGGAAGGAAGTATAGCAGGAATTATGAGGCACAATGATACCCCAAAGTGTACAGACATCTCATTCACTGAGCCCTATTTCATCTGAAAGACCCTTGGATCTTGTCCCACTTTCTACGTACTGGTATGTTCACCAGTGGGTTTTGAGAACTCGACTGGGGTAAGGGAAACATCAGCTCCAGCTCAGTGTGGGGGGAAAGGTGGTGAAAGATTGTGTAGTGATTTGGGTATGATGCCTCTCTGACACACGAAGCACCCACTGAAGTCCGGTGCATAACCACAATTTTCTAGGACCCTCCCATGATTCCTTTCCAAAAATTCAGTGGCTGCAGTATTTGCTTCAGGATATTTGCCAAGAGCACGGAAGGAGTCAGCAATGTTGTGGAGAGTCAACATTAGATCTTTTTCAGCCAAAGTGCCTGTTGCGACAAAGGCACCCTGCAGGGGGATAGACTCCTGATATACGAGCACAGCCTCTGTATGCTGTCCAAGTGACGCACAGCTACCACTATAATTATTAAGAGCAGTCCAGAGCATTGTTGTACACCCGTTCCCTGTCTGAGCAAGGTTGCGAAGCAGTGAGATAGCCTGCTTTTCCATCACTGCTGCTTCAGAGACTTGTTTTAAATTCACAAGTGTGACTCCATAGTGAAGGAGTGTGTTTGCTCTCAATTCATTGTACCGAAGTGGATCTTGAGTTGACATAGTCGTACAGATCTCCAGAACTTCCTTGTAAGCAACAATAGCATCATCATATTTTCCAATGTCATCAAGTGCTAGACCCATATTCATGAGTGTCCCAGCAAAGTAGAAATTGTACTTCGCCGGATCATTATTAGCCAATGTGCGGCGAATTGAAACTGCCTCGTGGTACGCCTCAACGGCATTGAAATACTGCTTGAGATCATGGAGGACATGTCCATAGTTATGGTGGATGACGCTGCGGAAATGAGGATGCAGCATCGTTGGTGGAAGTTCTTTCGTCATGAGTTGTATAGCGTGTTCCAGCCATAGCAATTGTGCAGAAAGGTGGTCCGGGGCCCAGTAGCTAGCTCTGTTCAACATAAGAAGGAGCTTATATTTATTTGAGTGTGAGGGATTCTTTTCCACCACTTCCTCATAGATGGAGATGGCCTGGATGAAGAGAGTACGAGCGCGGGGCTGATATACAGATAGCCTAGCAACAAGTGCAAGTGTCTCCGCCTGCTCATGTCTGAACTCGAGTGACCGTCGACCCAAAGCCTCGGCAAGATCAAGTGCGCAGTTGCCCGTCAGGTGGCATTCATCATACAGTTTCAAGTTGTCCAGGACCTCTGCGAGGCCCCGAAGATGATGTAGGACGACAATCGTAGAGATATCACGCGATTGGACAACATCCTGCAGCAAGTTTTCGGCCTGATCTAGGTATTTTTGCATTTCGTTTGCTTGCTTTCGGCAGATAACAGTCTTGCCATTCTCGGTAGAAAGCTCGATCGTATCCGAGTCAGAGGCGAGGAGGGTACGGTACTCCTCCAGGCGAAGCTTGATACGATCGTATGAAAGAGAGGCGTCGGGGGATAGTATGGAGAAGGCGACAGTGGATGTGGTGGTATTGGCCACGACCTGAGAATGACACCTATTAGTATATATCTATAAGCGTAGATTGTGACGCACTCTTGTTGTCTGGCTATTGAAGCCGGTCGGTTCGACTTGTGAGTGCATTGAGAGACCACGAGAGCGTGACCGGACCTGCCCCTGCTGGAGCATGGTGAGCATCTGTTGGAACTGCGCTGCCATTTCTGTGTGAACAGAGTCCATCCGCCCGAGGATCACGTTCGTCGATACGAGCGTGCAGACTTGCAACCGCATCTGGCCGTGATGGTGATCAGCACAGTCCGCCTCCGGGACCTGAGCGCCCACCCCCCACATACCTGCCATCGAGCGCGAACGCTACTGATCTTCGCATTTGACGCGGTCAATTTCTCACGTAGATCTCCGGCTTTCCACAGTTCCTTAACACCCGGCAGCTTCTTCTTCTTGCCCAGGTTCGGATTGACCGAGTTCAGCCATTCGTCGAGGTCGTGTAGGATTCTGAGCCGTCGTGTCAGGCCTGTCTGTGAACGGCGAACGGGAAGCAAAAACAACACGTACTCTGCAAGCTCCTTCAGGTCGGTATCGAGTTCGTGCTGGTCTAATAGTGCCTTGTTGTTGTTGTAGAGTGACTCGAGGAGATTGATATCCTTCTCATATTCGATGAGTGCTGCCAAGAGTTCCGCTTTCTCCGATGCGACCTGCGAACATGGATATAGGTCATAGAATAATCATGAGCGCTCTGATGGTACGCAGAGGGTTCGGAGGATAACGGACGTACCAATTTGATCTTGTCCCGTAATTCCTTCGCACATCTGAAGACTGGAACGGCCAGTCCGACGACCGCGCTAGTTGCGCCGAGGGCTTCCATAGGTGGTCGAGATGAACGAGTTGATTGGGAGAGTTGTTGGTGGGTACAGCTTACAGACTCGGAGCAGTTCAAGCTGTGGTGGAACGGGCGTTCTACGTGGAATAAGAGAGGTGGCCAGGCCCTCAGAGCGGCTCAGTTGATAGCAGGTGCATGCTATGCACATTGCCTGAGATATTGCCGGGCTCAAGGTCGAGGGTGCACATAGGGCTGTGTAGTGCGTCCTGGTCGTCAGTTAGAGAACCACGCACTGTGGGACCCACACAGCTGGAGCGTTTAGTACTGCATAGCACCGTCAACGAACAATGAGAGCACAGGATAGTCAGGCAATCACACTTAAGTCTCTGTCGCGCATATGCACCAATATCTTGAAGGGCTGTACGGTGTACGACATCCATTTCATTGAGCTGTCATCAAAATAAATTCCCATTCTACCCAAATGGACCACAAAGAGAGAGTAAAAAAAAGAGGACGAGAGGAGAAAGATCATTTGCCGAGGAATCGGAGTCGTGGGACCAGAGAAAAGGTGGGATTGCATAGCGAAGGAGGAAAAAAAAGGGTCGAAAATGATGAGGAAGAACCATACAGGGGGGTGAATCAAAGTATCCATACAGATGGGGCAGAGGCGAAAGATCAGGGAGAGGGCGAAGGATGAGCACAACCAGATGACAGCACAATGGAATGGTCCGTTGCATGATGAGGGCAAGCGATGCCTACTATAGGTTACAAGGGACGGAAAGAGCGTGGTATACGGGGGCGGGTATCATGATCATCCAACTGGGTAAGGGGTAATGGGTAATGGGTGAGGGGGTGGGTTCACGCGGAATCATTCGCAGGTCCAGCTGATGGAGGAAGCACTAGGCTGACGCTGCCACTCGACCGTCGCTGCCGTTTCATCGCGAGCTCGGCGGGGCTGCCGAGACCGCCAGAGGGGGCAAGGGGTCGTGTCGGCGGGGGGAGCCCTGCGGCGCTGGTCATGGAGTTAAGCCTGTAGCGGTAACGATATCGCGAGTGGCGCCTGTAGCAGTGATAGCCGGCACCGACTTTCTCGTGCTAGCTGCAAGGCTGCTGCCGTTGCGGTTGCGCTTCTTGATCACGTCCGTCTTGAGGAACAGAGGACGAGTGACACCGTGGAGTTTCTGCCGAGGCGAGAAGACGAGGTTCAGTATAATTCCCAATCACTGCCAACATTGGGGAAACACTCACGAAGAACAAGCCACACGCATTGCACAGGGGTGCACAGGGGTTGGCCCTGTGAGTCACGTCTCCAGAGGGGCGTAGTAGCAGTCTTGCAATTCGTGCGCTGGGTCTGCCCTTCTCCGCCAGTGGGGGATATCCCACCAATGGAGACTCCACCCGATCCACCCGAAGCAGCAGCGACAATAGTCACCTCTCCAGATACGGACACCTTGCGCTCGACAGTAACGCCCCCGGACGTTCCCATACTCTCCCAACGGCGCCCGCCAAACGGCGCGCTGTCTCCTCCAAAGGAGGGCACACCGCTTTCTGCATAGGGCGCGAATCGGCCGGCGGCCTCATCTACAGCGGCTTAGGCAGCAGCGACGAGGTCCTGTGTGCCTCCGGCCGTGCTTGGGCGCGCGGAAGTCAGAGGGGACACCTCATCGAATGGGAGCTGGGTGAAGCTGCCAATCCCGCCGTCTATACATGAATGGGGTATTGGGTGACTTGTCTCGGTGGTGCAAGGGAGCGCGGGAACGAAGCCCGTCAATCCATCCCAGATGGGAAAGCAGCGAGGGGAGGTAGCGACGTGCTGAGTTGTACGAAAGGTTGCTGTTGTTGTTGTGTTGCAAGGCCGACTTGGGCGGGTCGCCACAGGTCAGGGAATCAACGAGCGGTTCTTCAGCCCTGCGTTTGCCCTGGTGGTTGAAATACACATCATTTAGTCCCACTCTCCGCGTACATATACATCGAGTGACTTACTAGCGTACTCTCCGGGACTTGAGGAGGAAGTGGCCTTTGATGACCTCCAGGACGTTCCGAGGCAGCGCTGCCGTCCCCAGAGAGGGTCTGGTCAAGGCTCATGCTGTGCACATGCCTGGAGAATGGGCTCGTAGTCGCAGTTGCAGTCGAAGTCGCCGCCAGGGGTTGAGCGAACGAAAATCCCAGGTGGAACGCAGGAAGCGAGACTAGAAGACAGAAACCCTCCGAAACCCTCCTCGTCTTACTCTTCCTGCTGTTCGGTTTGCTGTTGCTCTTCGTCGCTCGACACCGCGTGTTGGGGCTGCACGACCTCGCCGATCTGGTGCACGTGCTGCTGCTGTGGCGGCGGAGCACCAAGACGGCTGATGCCCGTCCATCCACCATACTCAACCACAGGAGGGCTCTCGCTGAACACTTGCAAGCTCCTCGTCAACAGACTCCGTCCGCTCCCACTGCCCCCGCTGCGCACTCCACCCGCTCCCTGGCCGCTCGCGTGGACACTTGGCGGTATAGCGACTCCCCCCTCGACATTGGCGGCGGTGCTGACGCTGCCGTTGTTACTGGTGGTGTCGTCAAAGTCGAAACCATGTATGCCAGTGGTTTGAAGGTGGAGTTGAGAAGGGCGAGATCGACTCTGACTCCTGCTCCCAGGACGCCAATCCATCCCTATCCCCATCCACACTCCCATCCCCATCCCTGAGCCACGAACGCGAGACTGCGAGCGTGAGGCCGTATGCCAGTCCATCCCTTGGTCCGCACATTCCGCTTCATGACCCCTGTGCACCAAACCATGACATCAGTACATGGACCTTCCGTACAAACAGACGAAGGAAATAAAAATAAAATAGAAATACGCACCCATAGCCACCGCTCTCTTCAAAGCCCTCAATATGCGCCTTCGCCTTGACCCTCGTGATCGTCGGCGCCGACGTGGTGGTCATAGAACCGGGAATTGCCGCAGACCCGCCATACTTCTGCAGCCTGCGTCCTCGATCGGGGATATCCGCCTGTTCGTCGACCGGCACGACTTTATGTCCCTCCTGCTCCTCCTTCATCTTCCTCTTCATCATCTGGCCGTGTGGGTACTGTTGTTGTGGGTGTTGGTGCGCCTGCATCTGCTCTTCGAGTTGTTGTCGTCTCAGAGCCATGCCCACCACCCGCCACGTGGGATTCTCCATCCGCTGCGCATGTGGCAAGTTGGTCTTAGTGCGCGCGTACAGCCTCCACATCTGGATCGAGAGTGGGTCCTCCTTCTGCAGCTCCTCCGGACTCCATTCTTCCACGCCAGGACCAGTGCTGGCGCCGGCCTCTGAGAGGAGATCGGAGAACATGCCCGCCGAGGTACCCGAGACAGCAGAAAGTGGTGGGGCTGGTGGTAGTAGTGGTTCTGCGCATCGGCGCCGAGACCTTC
>Ga0307515_10013304_pt1 | contig 15391 bp, 7 predicted proteins | sample 17_EM_MG_FD_194513 | JGI IMG/M metagenome (GOLD analysis project Ga0307515, IMG submission 194513) | Populus trichocarpa ectomycorrhiza microbial communities from riparian zone in the Pacific Northwest, United States - 17_EM | ecosystem: Host-associated > Plants > Roots > Unclassified | place... | reverse complement strand
GTCTAAGCGCTTACATCCAAGTGTCAACTCATCACAAGAGAGTGGTTGGCCCACCATACTGGCTACCTCACTTAAACCCTCCTTTGTCCATAAAGGAAAAGGTAGATCATATATCCGAATCCATACTAGAAGTTTGGTGATTTTGTTCATGTCGAAGACAAACCCAGAATGCCATTTCTGAAGAATAATGGCTTTCCCGCCAAACATCCAAGGACCATTTTCAATGACCTTTTATAGGTCATCTTCTGTTTTGAAACGAAACATTATAAACCCATTGGCCAAGGATGTCACATCCTCAAGGCCGAACCTGTTCCATATCCTGTGAGCAATTGAATTCATAGCAGAATAAGGAAGCTTAAAACCAGGAAAAAAACCTACTAGGCAACGATGCCACACCGCAAAAGGTTTATCCCATAATCCCTTAGTCATTTTAAGACGAGAGCCAACCGGCTTACGAGGGATGGGGTCAAGAGTGCATCAAGTGTTAGAGTCGGTAACTCTTATCTTATCGGCCCAAAAACCCGAGGGGGGAGTGGGTCGGGTAGAGGTTGGGGAGGCTGTGTTTTGGGTGTTTTGGTGTTGGTTTGTGGGATGTTTAGTGGTTGAGGGGGTGGTGTTAGCTTTGGGTGTTTGGGTTTTCGGATTGGAAGCCATGACAGATTCTGGGCACAACTTCACACAACACTTACTCACCAAATATTCAATCAATAACCAATCCCAACGGTACTAAGGTAAACACACATCTTATGCAGCACATATCCAAATATCAGCTGAATTTAACGGTTAGATCTCCCTAGATCGGAGATAGACCGAAACTGACCTGAGATTGACGAGCCACTGTTGAACGTGCATAAAACTTTGCTGGATGGGTTTCATCTTACCTCCACCGTTCAGAATGTGTAATACCACCATACGCATCACATATCCAAAATTCAGATTGATCCAACGGTAGAAAATGGAGCAATAGGCCGGCGGCTCTCACTGTTCCCAGAGTGGTTTGTCCAGAAATCTTCAAACGGTAAGCTTTCTCTAGTGGATTCAAATATGAACGATCTCTCTGGTCAGAATGTAGTGCCTATAGGGACGCACAACATATCCAAAATTCGTGTTGATCCAACGGTAGAATAATGAGAAATCGGCCGGAGACGCTGACAGGTCTGAGGGGGGTTTCCAGAAACCTTCAAACAATTAGATTTCCCAAACTGCGACAGCTTTGGACGATCCCTCCGGTCAGAATGAAGACAATGATGAGGTGCACAACATACTCAAATCTTGGCCTGATCCAACGGTGGAATCCGGTGATATGGCTGTCGGAGCACCACCCCTCCTTATCTTTTCTCTCTAACCTCTCTCTAACTTCTCTCTCTAGAAAAGCACAAATGAGCCCCCTCCTAAACCCTAAACCCAAAACCCTAAACCCCAAACCCTAAACCAAACCCTAAACCCCAACCCTAAACCAAACCCTAAACCCTAAACCCCAACCCCAAAACCCAAAACCCAAACCCCAAACCCAAACCCCAAACCGAAACCCGAAACCCAAACCCCAAACCCCAAACCCTAAACCCCAAACCCGAACCCCGAACCCCAAACCCCAAACCCCCAAACCCGAAACCCTAAACCCGAAACCCTAAACCCTAAACCCTAAACCCGAAACCCTAAACCCGAAACCCGAAACCCTAAACCCTAAACCCGAAACCCGAAACCCGGAACCCGGAACCCGGAACCCGGAACCCCGAACCCGGAACCCCGAAACCCCAAACCCCAAACCCCAACCCCAAACCCCCAAACCCCAAACCCGAAACCCGAAACCCGAAACCCTAAACTCTAAACCCTAAACCCTAAACTTTTTTTTGAAAAGGTAAGGTATATATATATATAAAAGAAATATTCTTTACATTAGTACGAGAGGCATACCCCAAGTATAAGAAAAGAAGAGCCGGCTTTGGCTAACAAGAGGGAAAGAACCAAATAAAGGGAAAAAAGAGTAATGCATGGATTCTGCATGAACAGTATCCATGAATTATTTTTCGCCCAAACGTTACTAAGAAAAAGAACATAGATAACCATGCAAGGTTTCTACGTGAAAGTTGTTGAACAGTTGATAAAAATTGCACCGCTATGAAGCTGGTTGTACCTGTCTCTGGCTGCTTTGACGAAAACCCCAAACATTCTCAACAGCAATGGGAATTCTGTCCTTATGCTCCATAGTAGTGATGTGCAGCCTTACATGTTGGAAGATTGCCTCAGCTATACTTTGAGGTGATTGAAACGTGTTGTTGAAAACACGATTGTTTCTCTAATGCCAGACAAAGTATATTGTTGATGATAGCAGGAGCCTTGGTATAAGATGAGTGATGTCATTCTTTTTTTGATAGATTGTTGTAGCCCAGCGGATGAGATGCTGCCATGGACATATCGGCCACTGCAAGTTGGCTTTTGCATTGACTGTTTGCCAAATAAGTAGTGATGTTGTGCATTTAAAAAATAAATTCTCATGTGTTTCGGCATGATGGCTACATAATATGCAGATGTTGTTCTCTATTATCCCCACTGAATTCAGCCGGTCCATAGTCTGTAATCTGCCAAGGCATGCAAGCCACAGGATGAATGATTGTCTTGGTATATGACCGGGATACCATAACAGGTGGTGCATGTTGGTGATTGGTCTTCTTTCTCGTAGTAATTCCCAAGCTAAGGCAATGGTGAATATCCCTGATGAGTGTCCCTTCCACACACATTGATCTTCTGTGTGTATTTTGGGATGGAATATAATGGAGTTCCATGTTGCATGCAGTATAGATATGTCCCAAGGGAAATTCCAGTGCCCTTCAATGATGATGTCCGAAACCTTTGATGTCCATGGTAAGCCTGTGGACGTTAGAGTTCGTATGGTATGTGAATCTATGAACCGTGCGCCATCCGGAAGCCAGTAATCATACCATAGAGATGTTGATGATCCATTGCCAATACTTGTGATGAACCAGCCTCTACAATAGTCATGGCTCTGCAGAATTTTCCTCCATGACCAAGATGGGTTAGATGGAATGTTGATGTGCCAAATTGATCTGTCCCGAAGCAGGTGTTTTTTAACCCATGATGTCCATATGGATTCTCCATTTGTGAGCAGACACCATATATGTTTGATGGTTACTGCCTTGTTCCATACTTTTAGACGTTTGATTCCTAATCCTCCTTCCTGTAGAGGATAACAGATTGAGCTCCAAGAAACTTTTGCTCCTGCTGTAGATAATGTAGTGTCTTTCCACAGGAAAGCTGCCAGAATACTCTCAATCTTCTTTATAGTTGCACCTGGAAGTATGAAGATTGATGACCAATATACTTGAATAGAAAACAATATGGATTTGATCAACTGTAGCCGACCCGCATATGTTAAAGAAGTAGATGTCCACAGCTTAATTCTTGCTGTTATTCGCTCAACCAGTGGGATGCAATCAGCATGAGTAAGTCGGGTTGATATAAGAGGAACACCTAGATGTTTGACAGGCAGAGTTGTTTCTTGTATGCCTAGCTTGTCTGCAATTGTGGTTCGCAATGCTGCATCAATGCCAGACATGTAAAGCTTGCTTTTTGCATGGTTTATTGTTAAACTCGAGAGGGATGAGAACTTGGATAAGCTTGTTTGCAACACCTCTATGGAGCCAACATCAGCATGACAGAATAGCATTAGGTCATCTGCAAAACTAAGATGAGTTAAATTAGTTGGTTTGCATCTCCAATGATACTTGAATGTGGGAGACTGAACTGCACGGTGGATTATGCCTCCAAACCCTTCCATGGCCAAGACAAAGAGGTATGGTGACAGGGGATTGCCTTGACGAATGCCTCTTGTGGATTTGAAAAAACCATGCATTGTTCCATTAAGGCTAATGCTGTAATGAGCTGAGGTAATGCAAGTTGTAATCCAGTTGATCATTTCCTGTGGAATGGCTATAGCATTATGGCTGGCAATAATATAGTCCCAACTGACAGTATCAAATGCTTTCTTCAGATCAATTTTCAGGGCACACCGCCCTTGGCCTGTGTTGAGATGATAATTATGCATTAATTCCTGTGTGAGGAGGATTGCATCCGAAATGCTTCTGCCAGGTAAGAATGCAGATTGAGAGAGACCGATCACATCAGTGAGAGCTTCCTTTAACCTGTTTACAATCAACTTGGATATGCATTTATAGAGCACATTACAACAGGAGATGGGACGAAAATCATTCATGCATGTAGGGTTTTCCAGTTTTGGGACCAGAGTAACCATTGTTGCATTAACACACCGGGGCAGAGCATTGTTGGAGAAGAAATACCTTACTGCAGCAAGAAAATCAACTTTGATAATGTCCCAACATTTTTTGAAAAAGAGGGCATTATATCCATCCGGGCCAGGTGACTTATTATCAGGGATTGAGAACAAAGCTGATTTAATATCATCATTGGTGATAGGGGCCATGCAAGATGTGCTTGAAGCTTCTGATATTTTATTTGGGAAGATGTTCATAACTTCAGCCGGTTGTGTGCAATGTGGAGCTGTGAGCAAACGTTCAAAATATATGGCGGCCATGTTCCCTATCTCCTGCTGATCATGGACTAAGTTGCCCTCTTCATCCTGCAAAGAGTGAATCCTGTTTCTGACCTGACGGTGTAGTAAGGATTTATGGAAGAAATTTGTGTTCTGGTCTCCTAGATGCAGCCACTGAACTCTTGATTTTTTTTTTTAAGAAGGACTCTTCATCTTTGCTTAACTGCATGTATTTAGATGCAAGGTGTCGTTCAGCAGCTCTAGCATCCGGTAGTGTAGGGTTCTCATCAAGAGTGAATTGTGCTGCTATCCATGCAGCTTTAGCTTGGGCCACTCTACTGGTTATTGAACTTGTATGCTGTCGGTGTAACTGACGTAGTGGGATCTTCAGGCGCTGCAATTTTGTCGTCAGTTGGAACATGGGATTACCATTGACAGGAAGGGACCATGAGTCTTGGACAATAGACAGGAAATCAATCCAGTCAGCCCATGCATTCAAGAATTTGAAAGAAGATCTCCGAGGACAGTTGTGGTTCTGAAGTTGTAATACCATTGCACTGTGATCTGAAATTGTTCGAGGTTGGAAATTTGCATGTGCTGCAGGCCACGTTGAAAATAGACAAGGGTTGCCAAATATCCAGTCAAGTTTCTTTTGAATTGTGTTATCTCCAAGTTTTCCATTGTGCCATGAATATTTGAGTCCTGAGTATGGAACTTGTAGTAATTCAGATTGTGTAATGCATGCATTAAAATCATCTTGATAGCAAGGCCAATGAGTGTCCCCTCCCGAACGATCACTTGCTTGTAGGATGGCATTAAAATCGCCTAACACTATCCATGGGATTCCAGTAGTAGATTGACTCTCCTGATTAAGATAATCCCAAAGGGATAACCTGGCAGCTGGATTGTTGTGGCCATAAATAAATGTAATTCTTATGGGTGAAGGAGAGCTTACTTGAGTGACCTCACAAGTCAACCATTGTGAGGCGGAATGCATGCAGGTGAGGTTGATTTTCTGAGAATTCCATCCAACGAGGATTCGGCAGGTTGGTGAGGAATGTATGTTGGAGCAGTATTTCCAATAAGAAGGAGCCAGAAGTTGTTCAATGGAAGCTAAGTTAGCAGCAGCTACCTTTGTTTCCAAGAGGCCAAAAATGTCAAGATTGTTTTTTTTTGCCCATTCATGAGCATTTTTTTGTTTGTTGAGGCCATTGAGACCCCATATGTTCCAGCTTCCAACTATGAATATTTATTTGGATGATAGACACAGCATGTAATTAATGGCCCTTGGCCTCCTTGCGCTTCCGACCACCCTTCTTTTTCCTAACTGTCTTAGGAGATGGAGAAGGGGATTGAGTCACAGTACGGGGCGTAGAAGTTGGTGAATTGTCACCCAATATTTCTACAGCAGTAGAGGAGGTGTCACTAAGCGTTCGTAATGAATCCATTTTGCTCTCTACACAAGCATTGGTAGTGAGGTGGTGTTGATTAAATGCCGAAAAGTCATTATCTGCAGCTTGGCTAAATTCACTGTCATCCTCTAAGACATGTGAAAGGTGCATTGGATTAGGATCAGTGATGTGTGGTGGAGATGGTGATGGTAAAGGTAATGGGGAAGAAAGGGGTTTCATGGGCGGGGGGTGTGGTGTAGGTGTTGTTTGTGGTATGTTAGCAGTGATGGGGAGGGGTAATGTGGGTTGGATGTGGGGTGTTGGTGCTGTAGGTGGTATGGTGGCCTTATGTAAAGTGACTATATTGGGAGGCTGGTCAAGGGGCAGAGGACACTGATCATATGGTGGTTGATCATTCATGTCTGGAATTGGAGGCAATGTTATAGGTGTTGGAATAGGTAGTGTAGGCGTATCCTTAGTGGTTGTTGAAGGGGGAGGGTTGGGGATGGATGGAGTAGGACAAGAGTGCCCAAAAATATTGCATTTTCCACAACGAGATGGCTTCCACTCATATTCCACAGTAACAGTTATAGGCTCAGCAGATAAGGGACAATCAATGTCAAAACTATGAATGAATGGCAATGCAGCATCTAGTTCAACACACAATCTTGCATATTCTAACCTGGTGCAGCTATAAGTGAGTTCATCACATGAAAGTGGGCGGCCAACCATACTTGCCGCTAAGCTTAAGCCTTGTTTGGACCAAAGAGGAAACGGCAGGCCATGTAGCCGGATCCACACTGGAAGAGTAGAGATTTTGCTTTTATCAAACTTGAATCGTGGGTGCCATTGCTGAAGAATTATGTTTTTCCCTCCAAACATCCATGGTCCCTTCTCAAGAACCGCATGCAATTCCTCTTCTGTTTTAAACCGAAATAACATAAAGCCATTGGTTGTTGTCATTACATTCTCAAGTCCATATGGACGCCAAACCCTAGATGCAATAGTATTCACAGCATGGAAAGGCATTTTAAAACCCGGAAAGAAACCAACCATACATCTCGTCCATTGTGATGTATTCTCTAATAGCATCTGCTCTGTAATCTTAAGGCAATGGCCAACCGGTTGTCGAGGGATGGGATCCAATGTGAATCTTGTGCTAGAGTCAGAAACCCGAACTCTTTCAGCCCATGAAGTCTGGGTGGCAGTAGGTGCAGTTTTGGTGGCATGTGGCTTGTTGTTTTGGTTTTTTATGGTCTTAGGGTTCAACATGATGAGGAGGAGTAAGATCCTGGGGATGGTTGTGAAGGATGGTGGGGCTGATGGAAAGGAAAAAAAATAACAAGGGATCGGTGAAAGATATGGAGGCTGTTTGATGTAAAGTTGTTCGGTCAAGGGTTAAAGCAATGGAGGTAGAGTGTTTTGGCAAGGAAATCAGTGTTTTTGAAGGTTACCGGCGGTCAGGCTATGAGCAGCAGTCTTCTTCTTCGCAGTCGCTCACAGCAGCTTTGCTCTCCCCATTTTTTTTTTCTTTTTTTTCCCTCCCTAAACTCTAAACCCAAAACCCCAAACCTCAAACCCCAAACCCCAAACCCAAACCCAAACCTAAACCCTAAACCCAAACCCCAAACTTTTTTTTTGGATAAAGTTAAGTTGTATAAAATGGGTAAATTCTGTACAGGAATTTCGCGAAATACTATGTGAAATTACAAAAGAAAAGAGAAAAAGGCCCTTGGGCTAACGGCCCCATCTGAAGAAAGCAAAAACAGAACAACAAAATTAGCCTCACTACAGCAGCAACTCGTGGGCTTGTGGCCCCACCCGATTGAAATAACAACAAGCAGGCGAAGAGAAGACTTTGCATGAGCCTCACGTGAACAAGACCATGCTAGTAGAAATTTTCCCTCCAGGAGACGTGAGCAGCACCATACAGCGGGGATATACCGTTGCTCCCGACTTCAACTCATTCATTCCCTTCCATATCAGCATAGCCCTTTAGGTTGGCATGCAGCAGATTTTCAGCTATCTGGAAGACCCCAAATATTTTTGAGATTGTTGGGCACCACGCCATGATCCTTGTCCATTATGCATATTATGATTACTTCATATGCCTCAGTCTTGAGCTCTTGGGGAGAGCGGTAGGCATTGTTGAAGATTCTGTTGTTTCGCTCGTACCATATATAATACACTGTTGTTGAGAGAACCATCCTAGAGAGGATGTGAGTGAAGTCTTTTGGCTTCCTAAAGATAGAAGCTGCTCATTGGAGTAGTCTCTGCCAAGATGTGGTAGGCCAGGAGTAAAGAGTTTTAGCTGATAAATCCCTCCAAACCGTGGAAGAGTAGGGGGATTGGAAAAAGAGGTGATCATGCGTCTCAGCCTGCAAACCACAGAAGATGCATGATGAGGCAGTGGTGATACGAAAAGAGAGAAGCCTGTCCATTGTGTATAGTCTTTCCATAGAAGCTATCCAGAAGATAAAAGGCGTGGCGGGGGGTGTGTCCTGGAAACCAGATGAGGTGGTACTTTGAGTCAACTGGCCTGGTGTCACGCAGAAGATTCCATGCTGAATCAATAGTAAAATTTCATGTTGGGGTCCCGTTCCAGATGTATGTATCTAGCTGGTGCATCTTTGGGTGGAAGAGGATGGAGTTCCATATCGGCTGGAGATCCAGGTGTCCTGATGGGAAGCTCCATCTACCCGCACTGATAATGTCAGCAACCTTCGCGTTCCAAGGAAGACCTGTGGAAGATAACACCCTGAAGGGCATAAGGTCGCAGACTCTTCTTCCATCCGGCAGCCAATAATCCAGCCATAGTGATGTATCCCTGCCATTTCCAATACAGGATGTGAAAAGACCTTTGCACCAGTTTCTGCTTTGAAGAATCTTTCTCCAAGACCAAAAGGAGGCCGTGGGGAGGTTGATATACCAGAAGCTGCGGCCTCTTAACAGGACCGAAAGGACCCATGTTACCCAAATGGAAGAGTTTTTGGATATCAGCCTCCAGACATGCTTCAGAAGTGCATCTTTGTTCCAGGTTGTGATGCTCTTTATCCCCAGCCCCCCTTCATTCATGGGGTAACATAGTGAAGCCCATGCAACTTTAGCTCCTGAATGGGTGAGTGAAGTGCCCTTCCATAGGAATGAGGCAAGAGAGCTTTCAATTTTCCGGATCGTTGAAGCAGGGATGATGAAAATACTTGACCAGTACACTTGTATAGAAAATAGGGTTGATTTGATTAGCTGGAGCCGACCTGCATAAGTGAGAGAAGCAGATGTCCACAATTTGATCCTGGAAATAATTCTCTCGATTAGAGGCAGGCAATGCTGATGAGTTAATCTTGTGCTAATCAAAGGAACACCAAGATATTTCACTGGTAGGGTACCCAATCTGAAATCCAAGCAATTGATGATGTCTGTTCTGAAAGCCTCTGCAACCCCTGATACAAAAACCTGACTTTTGTTGTGGTTTATTTCCACTCCTGAGAGACTAGAGAAGTTGTTCAGAACCTCCCTTATGATTTTAACTGAGGCTAGATCGGCATGGCTAAAGATCATGAGATCGTCAGCAAGGGTAAGATGAGTGATAGCATTCTGTTTGCACCTCCAATGGAATCTAAACTGTGCGCCCAATGAAGCTGTCTTAAGGAGACCCCCCAAGCCTTCAATGCCAAGGACAAATAAATAAGGAGAGAGGGGGTCGCCTTGACGCAGCCCCCTACTGGAAGGGAAAAACCCATGTAGCTCTCCATTGAGGCTAACAGAGAAGGTAGCCGAGGATATGCAAGCCTTAATCCATCCAACCATGCAGTCCGGAGTTCCTATAGCTTGTAACCCCCTAATTATGAAATCCCAACTGATTGTGTCAAACGCCTTTCTCAGATCAACTTTCAGCGCACATCTGGCAGGGCCTCTATCCAAGTGATAATTATGCATTAGCTCCTGAGTTAACAAAATGTTGTCTGAGATCTGCCTCCCTGGAACAAAGGCCGATTGGGAGGGGTTAACTATATCAGCAAGGATGGTCTTCAATCTGGTAGCCATGATCTTGGATATGCACTTATAGATTACATTGCAGCAAGATATTGGCCGATAATCATCCATGCCTGCAGGGTTCTCAACCTTCGGCACCAAGGCTATTATGGTTGCATTGATACATCTTGGGAGGGTGTTGCGTTCAAAGAAAGACCTGATTGCATTAATGAAATCTGTTCCAATAATCCCCCAACATTTTTTGAAGAAGTAGGAGGTAAATCCATCTGGCCCCGGGGCCTTATCATCTGGGATTGAGAAAAGGGCCCTCTTGATTTCTTCTAAAGTGATTGGCTGGATAAGACTGGGAACCGATGTGGGAGGGATCTTGGATGTATAAAGGCTTGAGACATCCTCTTGAGATGTATGAGGGGGGGCTACTAGAATGTTCTGGTAGTATGTCACTGCTAGTTGCCCCATCTCCTTATTAGCAGTCACTTGATTCCCTGCCTCATCAGTCAAACCATGGACCCTATTCCTAGATTGTCTGTGGACTAGGGATCTATGAAAGAACTTGGTATTTCTATCCCCTAGACTCAACCACTGGATTCTAGAACGCTGCTTGTAGAAAGCCTCTTCTTCCTTACATAACTGAGAGTATATTCGGGCATGATTCCTTTCTGCAGTCATAAGCTCAAGAGAATCTGGGGATTCATCCAGAGCAACCTGAGCAGAGTTCCAACTAGCTTTTGCTTCAGCTACCCTGCGAGAGATGTGACTTGTATGCTGTCTATGGAGGGACTTGTAGGCATTCTTTAAAAGTCGAAGCTTAGCTGTGAGGCAATACATGGGATTGCCACTGATGGGAGGCTGCCAAACGGCTCTGACTATATCCATAAAATCCTCTTTGTCCGCCCACAAGTTAAGGAACTTAAAAGGGGCTGGTCCCTGAGGTCTGTGATTGCTGAAGTCTAGGATCATTGCACTATGATCTGATGCATCTCTAGGGAGGAACTTAGAGTGCGCTGTTGGCCAAGTGTTAAGGAAAGCCGGGTTACAGAAGATCCAGTCAAGCTTCCTCATAATAGTATCTCTTCCAATCTGACCATTATGCCAGGAGAATTTCAGCCCTGAATATGGAACCTGAATTAGTTCAGCTTCATGAATACAACGGCCAAAATCTTCATGATGCCCATACCAATGCAAATTTCCACCTAACCTATCCGAAGGCTGAATAGTGGCATTGAAATCACCCATGAGGGCCCAAGGGGATGTAGAGAATAGCGGAGCATGCTGCATTATATACTCCCATATTAAGCCTCTCCCAGCCGGAGTATTATGGCCATACACAAAGGTGAACCTGGAGATTTCTTTCGAGGCAAGGGACGTAACTTCACAAGTGACCCACTGGTCAGAGTAGTGCAGGCAAGAGATTTTCACAATCTTTGTATCCCACCCTACCAGGATACGGCAAGTGGGAGATGCACTTGCATTGGAAACAAAACTCCAAGAATGCAGGTTAAGACCAGCAATAACCGTATCAAGGTTAGGGGGGCGATTTTGGTTTCAAGCAGACCAATTATTCCAAGCTTGGAATTATGAATCCATTCAAAAATAAACCTGTGTTTTTTGGGGTTATTCAGACCCCATATGTTCTAACAACCTATCTTAAACATAAAATTAATATAATGCGGGAAAACGAAAAAAAATAGCAAAACAGAAGCATTATAGGCCTTTAGACTTTTTCAGCTTCTTCCCTTTTTTTTTTCCTGACATGAGGGAAGGGGGGCTACCTATAAATGTTGAGGATGCATCAGCTGAAGACGAGGCTTCACTAGTGCTTATCAGGGGTGCCATTTTGCTCTCTACACAGCGGTCAAATCTGGCGATGAGCAGCTGGTTTTCTTCAATCAATTGATAGTCATGAGTTGGATCATTGTCTGACTCCCCCTCATCACCCTCATTGTCCAATTTGCTTTCAATGGGGTAGTGCCTGCTGTTGAATGGCACTATATGCAACTGTTCCATTGGTTTCTTGGGTAGGTGGCCCTTTCTGCTATCAATTTGCCCAGTGGGTTGTGTATGTAGGGGGCCACTGAGACCGGATGCTCTTGCCTTGTTTTTCCTAGCTGCAACAGTATAGTGGACCTCATTAGTGATATTGCCAGCGTCAACTGATAGGGTATTCTCTTGTGGAGATTTGTTTGTCCCCTCTGCAATAGTGCAACTGTCATTGTTTTTGCCAGAATCAGTTGATAGATGGAGGGGTAAGGTTTCGGTTGGTATGGTCTCTGGATTCATTTGAGCTAGCTCTGTCATGTCTGTTTCTGGGCATACATGGCCAAACAAGCAGCATTTGCTGCACCGAGAGGGTTTCCACTCATATTCAACTTTTATCAGGATAGGTTCTGCAGATAGAGGGGTTTCAATTTCAAACTGATGGATGAGGGGGAGGGCAGCATCAATCTCCACGCACACCAAAGTCCAGCCGGGTGTTGTTGAAGGTTTGCTCATCACAAGATAATGGGCGGCCGACCATGCTAGCAGATAGGCTTAATCCAGACTTGGACCAGAGCGGGAAAGGCAGGCCATGCAAACGTATCCATACAGGAAGCTTATTTATCTTATTCTTATCAAGAACAAGGTGAGGGTGCCATTGTTGTAGGATTATAGCTTTGCCCCCGAACATCCAGGGCCCTTTCTCCAGCACTCCATGCATGTCATCCACTGTATTGAATCTGAAAATCATAAATCCACCGGCTGTGGTCATCACATCCTCTAGCCCATAACGTTTCCAAGCTCTTGTTGCTATTGTGTTGACCGTATGGTAATTCATTTTGAAGCCTGGGGAGAAGCCAACCATGCACCTGTTCCATTTGTCAGCAGATTCGGATAATAGTTCTGCAGGGATCCTGAGACGAGCTCCACACTCCTGCCTGGGGATGGGATCTAGGGAGAACCTAGTGGATGTGTCAGTTACTCTGACTCTCTCTGCCCAGGAGCCAGAGTGGGGGTGAAGGGGATTTGTAGTGCGTATCGAAGGCAGCAGGGAGGATATTTGAGGGGGGTTGCTCGATTGTTTATGAGGTGTTGATGTCTGAGGTGGTTTGATAGTAGGAAGTGGTTGGTGGTTTGATAGTCTTGAAACAGGGGGGCGACCAGTGGAGGCCATGGATAATCAAAAATATTAAGCAAGAAGTACAGGGGTGGCGGCAGAGAAGAACCAAAAAATAATGTGGGAGCGGACCTTTGATCAAGAAGAACTCTCAAACGGCGAAATATTACAAAAATCCTAATGGTCAGATTGTAGTGGGGGTTGAGTCACACAACATATCAGAAAATGGAGATGATCCAACGGTGGCCGGAGTGGGTATTACTCCGGCAGCACAGCCTCTCTCTAGTCTCCAGTTCCAGAGCTTCTCTCACTAAAACTCAGAATTTTTTCCCTCCCTCCCTCCCTGAACCCTGAACCCTGAACCCCTAACCCAACCCTAAACCCTAAACCCGAAAACCCGAAACCCAAAACCCCTAAACCCTAAACCCTCAACCCTCAACCCTCAACCCTCAACCCGCAACCACAAACCCCGAACCCCGAACCCGAAACCCGAAACCCCCAACCCCCAACTCCGAAACCCCGAAACCCCGAACCCCGAACCCCGAACCCCGGAACCCCGAAACCCCCAACCCCGAACCCCGAAACCCCGAAACCCAAACCTCAACCCAACCCCGACCCCCCGAACCCGACCCCCGACCCCCAAACTCGCAACCACCAACCCCTAACCCTAAACTCGATCCCCGACCCCCCGAACCCCCGAACCCAAACCCCAAACCCTTAACCTCTAAATCCCCAACCCCTAAACCCTAAAACCCTAGACCCTAAACCCAAAAACCCAAAACTCAAAACCCTAAACCCGAAACCCAAAACTGAAAGCCCTTAATCCTAAACCTTAAACGCTAAACTCAAAACCCTATACCCTAAACCCTAAACCCTAATTTATTGGGAACTTCCATTCTTATTTATAATACAAATTTTCATTAAATCTCATTACTTTCCGGTTTAAAAACAATTATGCAATTGCATGCAGGCTTACACCGACAATCAAAGCCATTTATACATTTAACCATACATTAATTCATTTGAAAATTCTAAAATAGTTTTCTAAATATTTTCACCTTAAATGTATAAAAATTCTTTGTATTTATCACTAATTTATCAATTTTTCAACTAGGGGTCTACATTGTACCCTTTGTATTCGTTGGGTCATATTTTCCATATTCAGATGCAATTTTATATACCTAGTTTAACTAACTTGGGCCCCAACAGACGGGTCTACCAACCTGAGAAATCTAAGGCAAATACCTATCGACTAAAGCATTGACAGGTCAACACCTACCGCTCCAAGAAATCTTAGGCAAATTCCTATCGACCTGAGCAGTGATAAGATGAGACCTATTGACCCGAGCCCCAAAGGACCGGGAGCTACAGACACGAGAAAATCAAAGTAAATACCTATTGACCATAGCAAATACCTACAGACTTGACTCCTGACGAGTGGAGACCTTCCAGCCCAAGAAATCTCATGCAAATACCTATAAACCCGAGACCAAACAGGCCGACACGTATCGACCCGAATGTCGATGGGCAGTAAGCTACTGACCCGATAAATCTAAATCAAATACCTACTAACACGAGAAATCCAAGGCAAATATCTATCCATATGGTAAACATGCATTGTTAAGTTAACCATTCAAACTAGGTTCTTAATTTGAACTATAAACAAAGACCACTGGTCAACTGACCAGTTATTTATCATGCAAGTAGTTTAAACCTCGCTTTCAAGAGTCCATTTCACTTTTTTGTACATAAGTGACAAGGAGAGAACATAGCTTGTAACTACTCTATTAAGTGTTCATTATTTCAATCCACCAAGCATCATCACCTAGATATTTATCAATCATCCTAACCTAATAAAACATCTAAAAACTAAACAATCAGGATATAAGGTTAATTTGCCATTGCAATATCAAAAATACAAACTTAAAATTAAATGCATCGCACAAGCTAATGAATGAAAAAGAGATTATTCTTGTGTAGTTGTTTTGTTACTATTTTGATTTGGAACAAGAAATAAAAAGAACTAAAGCAGGAAAGAAAAAAGCTAGGAATTAAAAGCAAAGAAAGGGACAAGCTAGGAAAAAAAGAGAATTCAAGTAGGGAAAATCTGTCATTTTATTTCATCATGAAAAATTATCTCATAGACTGAAAGAGAAACATATAAATAGCATAACCCTAAAACATTCAACTATTGGGCTCAACCAATCAATTAAATTGTCTAACACAAATAACTCAAATAAAACAAATAAAACAATGAAATAAATCTAAATGGGCTCAATCTCCCAACCAAAGAACAACAGGTTGGGCTACCCTCCATTATCGATAATCATACGCATGTGTAAATAGTGTCTCGGATCTGATGTCCCCATCAACTCTCCTAGGGCA
>Ga0307515_10013303_pt1 | contig 15391 bp, 10 predicted proteins | sample 17_EM_MG_FD_194513 | JGI IMG/M metagenome (GOLD analysis project Ga0307515, IMG submission 194513) | Populus trichocarpa ectomycorrhiza microbial communities from riparian zone in the Pacific Northwest, United States - 17_EM | ecosystem: Host-associated > Plants > Roots > Unclassified | place... | reverse complement strand
CTTTTAGAAAATTACACTTTAATATATGTTAACATTGTAGTATACATTATTAACTATTAATTAGACTCAAATTCTTTGATTATAGCTAATATATATATATAAAAAAATCAATGCTGTAATTATATTCAAAGAAAGAATTCCTTTATTTCTTTATTGAAGACATGAATCACAACCTAAGATTAGTATCATAAACATGCGTAGACAAATTTATGATCTCCCTTTGGATTATATACTTGTAGAAGCTTTGAATATATTGCACCCCATTCGTTTTTCACATGCTCGAGACTTTTGTGGGAGAGGCATGCGATGCTTGTTGAGAACCAAGCTTTTGCTTTCATGATAGGGTTTGCTTGGCAGACATGCTCGATCGAGTAATCATACGAATCATGTAAGCTAACATGCAAGAATATCTTATCAAATGTGAAATCTATTTTTTGCGATTCTTCACAATTTTCAAATTCTATTTGGATAAATAAAGACGTGAGATTTAATTTATTGATAAAATAAAAAGAAAAATCATCATCTTATCTCAATTATTATTTACCTTCCATGTTATACTAAAATAGCTAGAATTTAAGCTCTTCAATATTGTCCCTGCTATAATATTATGATATAATATTATGATGAGAGGCTTTTCTTCTTTAAACAAAAGAATTAAAACCTTTCACACTCCTCGTTCAATTTACAGGCTATATGTATGCTCTTAGTTAAGAGACATACAAGCTAATTCAGATATCCATGTTAAAAAAAGAAATACATCTCAAGTTATTCTTTTAAAAGATACTTAGATCATGATTAATTAATTATCATTATCAAGCTAAAAAAATATAGCACGTCCAAAGGGAAACCTTTTTTTTTGTTTTTTTTCCTACCACATCTCAGTACTATATATTCATATATTTGTGCATAGTCTGTTCACCACTCATATTATTCACACAGGCACTATAAGGGACTTTATGCTAAAAGTTGCTGAGGTAAGCAAGAAATTTTACAAGTGGCCTTTTCTTTCGATACCAAAATGAACGGAACATGTACAAAGTTGCTCTTGTCTAGCTATCCCTTTTTTTCCCTTCATTTAAACATTTATCTGTCGGTTAACATTTTTGAAAATATATTGAATTAATGGCCATTTTACCTTTACAAGACAAAAACCGTAATAGAATTCATGGCATGGTGTTTATTAGCTCTCAAAACTACTCTTTCTAGGTGGTGATCCAGTAGTAAAAGCTTGTGATCAAGAGGTTTGCTTTCTCTGTGGTCTCAAGTTCGAGTACTGTGGTTGCTCATATGATGGCCACTGGAAGTTTACATGGTCGTTAACTTCAGAGCCCGTGGAATTAGTCGAGGTGCGCGCAAGCTAACCCGAACACCCACGTTAAACTCAAAAAAAAAAACTACTCTTTCTAGCCGGTTAATTCGAGAAATTTAAGATTCAAGACTCTTACGAGATTAGATTTTTAATTGAATTAAATAAGATAATAAATTATCAATTTTATGAGTTTTTAATAATTTAGTTCACCTGCTCAAACCTATCAAGATTTAGTGCCGAGGTATTGTATATTTCTCTTCTTTAGTTCTTTAGAGTGGGGACAGTAGCTACTAGCTAGGTATACATGAGGCTCTTAAAGCTGCAATAGTAGAATCTTTGTAAAGCCCAAAAAAGTGCTGAGATGATATCCTCCAAATCTTTGGTGCTCTCTTAAGAAATATGCTCCAACAACTACCTCAACTCTCCTCATAGTATTCTCAATTCAAAGTGAACGTACCATAGAAATCCACCATTATTGGAGCAGAGTGTGTGATGTGATTTAGGTTTCAACTATCAAGATAATTACATGGGATCCACCGAGGAAAAGAAAACCAACAAATTAAATGGCCCAAGTGAGACGAGGGGCTTTATCTTTTTGTGCTAGTATGGTGGGGGACTGGAATATAACCAATGAGGCTGGCTTTAGACATCAGATGGGGTGCTTCAGTTTTTTTTTTTTCTTTAAATAACTGTTATCATATTCTTCATAAAGTGCAGCACCTCCGTAACTCCATAACGTAGTGGTGTCAATCCCTCCTAAACCCCACTTGTTTATCCAGAGAAGCAAGCTTCGTCCACTCCGAAATACTCGAAACGAAAGAGAGAGAATTTGCTAAAAACTGGGTTCTTGTTTCTTTCACTTCATCTCCATTGTCACACAAGCATCTATCGTAGCTCGGCCGTATAAATATAGAGTCGGCTAAGGATATCCTCAATCAGCCAGGCTACAATTCTAAAATAACTGGATCCATTGTCCATTATTACATCTTTATCAAAATCGATTTCTACGAAGTCTGTGAGCTCCAAGCTTGTCGTTGGTTGTGACCTAAAATTCATCTACTAACATTCCTTGTTCCTGTCTATATTAGTATTTTAAAAATCCATCAAAACTTCTCGTTTTGGTGCATTCATTTTGCAGCCAGGTGATATAATCCTCCAATAATAATAATAATAATAAAAAGACTATCCACGTCAAAAAAAGAAGCATCAAACCAGGGCTCGAGTGGTGGATAGAGGAGCATATAGACCTCTCATGAAAGGTTAAAGGTCTGAATCCTCGTTCCCCAGAGACTCGCATTGAGATCAACTTCCTATGCTGTTGCTACGACTGATTTGAGAAAGCCATCCAAGTCGAGCCAAATTTAACCGTTTTGGCCTCTGAGCAGCATTCCAAGCCAATCTTTCACCTACTATGCTGCTGCAGGATGGTTTATATATATATATATATATTATGAAAGTCTATATCAACTTGAATTAAAATATTAAATTCACAATCTAGATCATAAAATTATAATAACCCCACATAAAACAAATCAAAACAAATTATGAAGCTATTGATTCACAATCAATTAAATATCGAATAATAAAATTAAAAAAAAATAACAACTCAAGTCAACATGGTTAACCCACCAAACTCATAATCAAATTCATAAGACCGAGATAACCTTATAAAATTAAATTGAAACAAATTATAAATTATAAAAATCAATTCTCAATCAAACAAATGTTAAACAATGAAATTAAAAAAAAATCAATCAAATAAAAGAATCCAAAAAAACTCTAATCAACTCGGTTTAACCTGTCAAACTCTTGACCCGATTTATGAGACCAAAAAAACCCTATAAAAGACAAATTATTATAAATCATAAAGGTTAATCCTAGTAAACCCAATATTGAAATATGATTTTTAAAATTACAAACAAAAAACCAAACAAAGTTTTAATTGTTAACATTGCTCTTTGAATTTCTTTTTTGTATTCCAAATTGAACACAACTAAGTGAACTGGTCCCAAATGGATGCAATAAAAAAAAAAGTTCAAGCACTAAAATAAAATAAAATAAAACAAATAATTCCAAATTAAACCTATTACTCATAAAATTGACTCTGAAAGGATACAATTAAAAAAATAAATAGATCCACGCACTAAAATGAAAACCAGGAGGATGTAATAAAAATAAAAGCTGGACTAAAATGAAAATAAATAAACCTATTATTCATTAAATTGGCCCAAAATGATGCAATTAGAAAGAAAAAAAAATCCAAGCATAAATATGAAAACCAAGAGAATGCAGTAAGATATAAAAAAAAATTGCAAAAATAGTGCACAACCGAATAACCATGCAAAAATTGCAACAAACGTGAACACTTCAGCAAAACCTGGGATCAAAAGATGAAAAACCTCTCTTGGGAGACCATTCTTTAGGCAAAATGTTAGATGTCCAAGGGCATGCATGGCAAGCAAATATAGTTTTACAGGAATCGTGATTCTTGCACAGAATTGCAACAAAATATCAGAAAACAGTGTTTGGTAAGATCTTAAACAGATGCTCAAAGACCCAATCCAACAGTGCGGCCATCTCTTCGTCGAAGCCCAGCAGTATATTGTTTCTCTAGATCCATCTGGAGTTCCTTTTGTTTCTCCGCATCTTGACTGTCGGGTTTGTGCTCCACCTTTACATCTCCCTTTAAACCCTATAATTGGCCATAGGCACCAACGCAAACTCAGACTCTAAAACTGTGTTAGTAGGCGAACTAATTGAGAATAGCGTCATGCAGGAACAAGCAACAATGGATCATTTTGATGATCCATTCCTAACTAATATGACAACAGAATCATTCGAGTAAATAGAAAGAATTATGAGACAACGAAAATTACCATGAGTTTGTTGAATTTCTCTTGTCTGTCACGATCGCCAAACATAGCAGTATCCCACTGGCAACCAGGCTGTAAAAAGATTGAGGGTATTCAACAGATATTTAGAAAGAACCAGCCAACATAAGAAGAATAAACTAGGCACAAGTACCTCTTCCGGAGCAGCACACTTTTTATTCCCCCAAAGCAGCTTCTTCTTCTGCTCGGTAGACATAAAGCCCCCGCCAACTAGGTTCCTGTTAACTGTATCATACATGAAAAATCTTTCAATTAAAAACCAATTCAAGGTGATTAAAAACTATCACTGCAACATCTGAATTCGACAACATATATAGCACCCTTGGGCAATCAATTGGAGCTAGACCCATCCACTTGCTTTCCATGGCAATAAAACATGGTATTCCTCTCAAATATAAAGCACGTGAAAGTTTGGATCTGAATGTAGCTCACCAATGAACAAATGTTCCATTCATTAGGCTCTACCCTACAGGCCTGCTTGGCTTAAATGAAGATAGTGAACATGAAGGTGAGAGTCTAATAGAGAATCGTAAAAGGGCATGATTCTCAAGAAAAAAGGAAAAGGAAGTAATGGAGAATGGAGGGCAACTGTTGGATTTGGTTTTTAATTATTTAGGAGTATTAATATTGTATGATTATTCTGGATTTTATTATTTAGGAATATTAGTATTTATCATTTAGTAGTTAAATTAGGATTTTAGCTTCCTTACTGAATTAAGACTTATTATCTCTCTTGGTTTGTTTTTTCAAGATTGAGCGTCTCTTATTGGTGATTTTGTTCTTCTATCCCACATCAATTATCATGTTTTGTTGATTTTCTTCATCTTTCCTACTCAAGAAGGCTTTGAAAGAGAGAAGATGATTAAAAACTGTGCAAAAAGAAGCTCCAAAACGAATATGGTAGCAGTATGAATTTAAGAAGTTACAATTACTCAAACTGAAGCACACTTTGATGTAGATAAAGAAGACTAAGGACTTTCCTTCTCAAAAGCAACAATAAACCTACAAAAGGCACCGAGGAGATGCCACTCATTTATACGGACTAAAAAACTGCAAACAAAATAAGAACTAATAAAATGCAAACATGATCATCCATGAAAAAACTTCCTTGTAAGCTGGAGAAGTGAAAAGGCATTGTCCTCTTAATATTTTCCTGTTATTGTGTTCCTTCAACAACCACCAAAATATACCTAAGTGGATGCTACCCTGCTGTGCACTTTGCATTTACAAAAAATCCTCACAAAGCATTCAGCTCCACTTCCATTAACCAAGCCATAACCCAATCAATACCAGTCACCATGTACCAATTCCTATAACATGCGTCCAGGCCCTAAACATTAAAAGAAATATATTACTAACCAAAGGGGAACTCTTATGAGATTACAGGAGAAATTTTGAACTATTGCAAGATTTGACCTTATTTATCATAACTCATCTCATCAACAAGAAAAGAGAATGACTCGTAATAAAATTTAGAGTGACACAAACTCAGCTCTCTACTTCCTATTTGTATCAATGCTTCTTGATTTCCACCCTAAATAGCATGACCATGGCTGACATGCTCATTGCAAGTTACCAACTTAGCACTCTCTCTTCATCCACACATAAAGGTCTGTTTCTGAACTTTTGTGGCCTTAAAACTGCCAGAACCTTGCCAGGAAATCATTGGAAATTTCTTTTTTATTTTCTGGTATATAACTAATCTCCATACTATTTTCCAAATTGGAAAAAGGCATAAAAGGTGAGAAAGACTTGAGGCTAAGTTTATAAACAGGTGCAGCTAAAAAAAAATTCACCTGCAGAAACCTTCTAGCAATTTAGAACTATGTAGCAATAGATGAACTTTAAATCCCAGGAGGACCTTAAAATCAGGAAAATATATAGTCTAGATCACAAAAAATTCTGGAGTCTAGATGAGTTAGAACCTGATCAAAATAAGTTGCTACTCCCTAGCACTCACAAAAGAACAAGAGACTAGAAACTAAAACCTTCTTGACAGTATACACTCTGTACACCATTTTTTCATAGACTAAGACACTTGACAAATCCCCATATTTCATTTCAAGGGGAAAATGCAACCAAGAAGTAATGCATGCAATGCCAAAGAGAACCCTTCAAAACCATGGCAATATCATAAAATAACAGATGGCAATTACTTATTTGTGAAATTATTGACTACCTAATTCAGCAGCTTTCACAGCAGCAACCTTTGCAGCATCGAAGTCCTTAGCAGCCTCTGAACTATTGGCATGTGTCTGTCCTTCATTGATCTTGTTATCAACCTCCTGGGCCAGCAATGAACTTGAAGGCTGCTTTTCATTAACTACAGTGGTTGAGAATTCAAATTAATAGAGTTCGACTTCTAAAGCAAGAATGCAAACCAGGGAGAGCCGTTGAACAAAGGACAGGACAAATCAAAGTAATTACCATCTCCATTGTAATCAGGGTCCTTGTTAGAGCTAGACAATTTTGGCTTTTTGGCAGGAGATTCTTGATTTTCACTCCCAGAAATAGATTTATCATCACTTGTCTGCCCTGGTGCTTTACTGTACCGATTTTTTCCCCTGCTATTTTCCCAGTTATCATGTTTCTTCTTTTCCTTCTGACTATTCAATTCCTCTGGGTCATTCTTATAATGTTCTCTAAGGCGATGTCCACCATTCCTTCCAGAAGAGTCATTTTGATGCCATCGGGTTTCCTCATAGTAAGAAGAACGATCACTTTTATGATCTCCAGAACTGTGATGATCTCTTCTCTCATCACAAACATCTCTGTCTCGCCTGTTCCGATACCTATCCTTCTCTTCAGAAGCTGAGCTTGTATATTTCCTACCAGATCCAACTCTATCAGGCGAAAAGTCCTTATCTTTCAACTTCTGATGCTCCGATGATTCTCTCTCTTTATCCCTCCTTCTATGCCCTGAATTATCATATCTATCACAAGAATATTTCTCCACATTTCGCGCATAATCCCTTGACCTACCACGCTCACCATCCTTCAACTCCCTATCAGAAAGGGAAGACACCTGATAATGTCTTTCTCCATCATCCACACGCCTGTCACGTCTACTATAATCATCATTCCTAGAATACCCATGTGAACTCCTGGAAGAATACCCATCAGAATGTCTACACGAATCTCTATTCTTCTCATACCGACTCCTCCCAGAATCCCGGTTCAGTTCTTTCTCTTCATCCTTCCTTCTCTGTGAAGCTTTAGGAACATCCTCCCTCGGGACTACCGGACTAGAGCTACGATCATGCTTCGGACTTCCTACAATTCACACAATAAACACAACCAATCAACCCTCACTAAAATGCAGTAAAATTACAGCAACAAAACCTAGCAGCAGCAACAAAATTCTAACAAAAACCTACAGCACGCTTTCATTAATCTTAAAACCGCGACAAACCCAGAAAACCAAAACTGAACAAACTAACCATCCAAAGAAGGAGATCCATTAACAGGAGAATGGCGTCGTCGATAATTCCTGTTAGCCACATCATTGAAAAGCTTACGAAATGTTACTCTTGTCTCAGCATTCTCCGACTGAATGCCGCCGGTATCCATCAAACCTAAACAACAAGTATTTCATAAATTAATTAATCAAAACAACAAAATTAGTAAACAAATAAAACATAATTATTCCATCATTAAATTTTAACAAGAAAGAAAAAGATTAAGAGAAATGAATCTTGGGTTCTAAAACCATCACTACTTATTTTCACCAAGTTAATTCGTAACTAAACCAGCCGAAAGAAGAAGAAAGGAACCTGTGATGAATTAATTAGGGTTTCTCCCCTCTCTATCTAGTCCAATTCTAGGGCCAGGGCTTGTTTCTCAGGGAGTGTTTTTTCTTTCATTTCTTCGTCTCTCCCTCTCTGTCGTGATATTTGTTTTTTCCTATTCTTTTTGTTGCATGCAGAAGGATATGGGGAAGAGTCAAGAAATCATACTAGCCGACCCGAACCCACACCCACACCCACGGTACGGACAGACGGTTTATTGGGTTAATCCATGAGTCCATGGATCAATCCGAACCATTTTTAAAATATCGTTTAGCTTATGTTTTTCATGAAGCATTAGATCAAATAATTCTATGAAATTACATGGATACCATCACATATTAGGGATAATGTAGGGGACATCTCTATTTTCCCTTCGGAAATCTTTAGAATTTTCATTGCTTAGCTTTCGATTTGTCTTTAACCTTCAAACGAAAGGCGAACAACTTGTCCTTCTCTTTTTGAAATAGAAGGTGCTGCTTGAAATAATTTTGTGTTTTTCCATATTATTATATCTCTATATTTCTAGTTGATAATTTTACATGAGTAACTACTAAATTCAATCACTTGTGCCCTTACTGCTCTGTTTTATGTTGAGGTCTATTTTGTAAAAATAATTAAATTAGATTGGTGACTGATTTCTAGGTTTCATCATAAACCTAATTGGTTACCTTCAATTATGTAAATTAATAATTTAAATCGCTCTCAAAGATAGAATATTTTTTATTTTTATAGGAACTTCTATAGTATCTTTAATTATAGCCCCTATGAGATGTAAAATATATCTCTTTTTGTTTTTTTAGTTTAACGTGGGTGTTCGAGTCAGCTTGCGCGCATTTCTTTTCATCATTCTTATAGTGTATGAGACACATGCATGCATTTCAATTGAGATCCTATTCTATGGTTATGATTCTACCATGTATTTTTCATTTTGTTGAAAATTGATTTTATAATATAAACGTTTATAACCTCCCCCTTCATGCCTTGCAGTAATGAGTCCTCTGGTATTACAACCTTTACCACATCAATGCTACTTATAAATCAAATTATTATGTGTATTGGATTTCACTTGACTGTTTACAGCTTCAATACGTGTGCTTGAGGTAGAAGTTTTATGTAAATATATCGTCATGCTATTAAGTATTTTGATTTAATTTTTTTTTTAAGAGATGGAGTAGAATAACTTGGTTGAAGCATAATGATCATACATTTATTATGCATTATATGTATTATAATAGGTCTCATTCTTCTACCCTTTTCTGGGAGTTGATGGGTATTCATAACTGTTACGTTGACACCAAGTAAGAGTTTGATCTATTGCTTTATTTTTGTCTTAAATTATCCTTATTCAACATTAAAAGTATATTGATTTTTCATCGATTATCGAATACTCTTGGTTGTAATTAATGCATTCCGTCCATAAATCTATTTTCTTCCTTGTATCTTAATAAGAATGCTAGTTGTATATATATTATAATATGAATATACCACACCAAATTCATTATGTATGAATGATGAGATTTCATTGATACATTGTCAATTTCAATAAATTTATTAAAGGGTATCATTGACGTGCATTCAATAGAAGTCGAAACTATGAATTTACCAATTATGTGTTGGGCGCTTTAACCAATCAACCATGAATACTTGGTGGGATCCTAGTATATAGTGAGTAACCAAATTTCAATTGACCTGCAAGAATTGAGTACCAACTAAAAATTAGAACACTTAATAACTTTATATATAATAAAAAAAAGTTTATTTGTTGTAACAAATATATCATCGATGAGTGTTAGATTTTTTTAAAGAAAAAAAGTGGTTAGTTTATTCTCAACTAAACTAAATCTATCCCACTAACTCTCAACATATCAAATTGAGAAACTCTTGGTGACCCTTGGATTAAAAAGAAGAAGATAATCCATAAGTTAAAAAAAAAAAATCTTAGTAAATGAGTTTAGGGGTAGCAGAAAAAAAGAAGAAGTCTACGGGGGCAATCCTGAAAAGAAAAGAAACTTTTGGTTGCAGCCCTAGCTGAATCATATATTTATTCAGAAACCCTTCAAGACCCCTTCTCAGGTTTCTCCAGGGTTTAAGAGTGAGGCCGTGACTTCAACTCTCACACTCGCTTCCGCTATTTCATTTTCAATTGCTTCACCAAAAACCATCAAACCCATCCCCCATTAGCCAAAAGCCATGCTGGCTCTTCGTCGAGCTTGCAATCCTCTCAAGTAACTCTCTCTTTCTCTCTCTAACTTTGTTATTTATTTAGTTGTTATTTGAAGAATTATCTATCACAATTGATATTTGAGTATGGGGGAGAAATGGGTTTGTTTTACTTATTCATTTTGTCCTGTAAAGGTTTGATCTTCTTGGTTACTGTAAAAGCGTTTTTTTTTCCATTGCCTTTTTAAGTAATGAGAAGGGAAAAGGAAGGAGAGTAAGATTTTAGTTTTTAATGGCCTTAATGTTAATGAGGTACTTAGAAGGAAGAAGAATGAAACCCCTTTGACTTAATTTAGCCGGTTGTTAGATTAGTTGTAGTTAAACAGTTTTGTTTCCTAGGTGGTTTCTGGGATTTTGTAATTTCAATGAGTGAAAGCTGTGAAATAGGGTTATTCTATATAGTTAGTTTTGTAAACGAACCCCATTTGTGTATGATTTCCAGACTGAGAAAAGAGATGGTGAAAATTACCACAAGAGTTAAGATATGGTATAGATCATATGAAGAATGAATCTGTACAGGTTGCATCGGGACTTTAATGTTCTCGAGACTTACAGGAATGGAGGATTGCGGGCTCAACTGCGACCATCACCCCCACAGTCAGAACACAAATATCCGATCTCTGTCCATAACAGTCCCATTCTCCGTGCTTGCTGTCCTGTTTTCATGAGAAGCTTACATCTGCATTTCTTGTAGTAGAAAGAAGTTTCATTTAAACTATTTTTCTGCTCTGGTGGTTTTCCATTGATTGCATCCTTTAGGCAGTTTTAATTTTTCCCTTCCAGATATTTTTGAGTGATAATCTTTTGTTGTTCTGTTACCAGGTTTCGTGGATTCAGTGTTGGAACTTCCCGTGCCTGTTGTGCTAAATCAGAAATAGTATTTAGTTACATAGAAGGCAAGGCTACGGTTGTCGAGCCTCCTCAAACTGTATCTGAGAGGCCTCGATTTTACCACAGCACAAATATTGGTTCAAAGTTCTATTTGGAGAAGCGTGGTTTCGCTTCGCAAGCTGGTGCTGAAAGCAGTGAATCAGATGAAGACTTGGAGGACGAGTTCTCTGAACTTGAAACACCAATAAGTGCCAATGAAAGTGTGGTCAATGTAGTTCAGCTAATTTCTGAACCTGAGCTGTCCGATGATGACACCAATGATATAGGGGAACCTTCTCAGAATGCACTAGAACTATCAGATAATGAAACAGATCCAGCTGAGAAAAGATTACCAAGGAAAAAGGCTCCCTCAGAATTGTTCAAGGCCATCATTTCTGCTCCAGGTGTTTCTGTTCATAGTGTTCTTGACAAGTGGGTGGCAGAAGGAAGGGACTTGGACCAGTTAGAGATCTCTAATGCCATGTTCAATCTTCGCAAACGTCGACTGTTTGGGAGGGCTCTGCAGGTGATTTGACTTGATGCTAATCTTTTCTTATAGCTGTCTTATGTAGCTAATTGTCAGTTGTTTGAGGCTGTTAGCCTCGCATCCGATTTGATTTGAGGTCTGCTATTCATTTCTGAGAGGGCAAATTAAACTAGGATGTTCTATAGTGAATGCTTGCTGTACATGTTGGACGAGGCAGGTAAGTGCATATAGTAAATTGGGGATGTTTTCCAAGTGAAATGAATTAATAATTGATGCTGTGTCCAAGAGTTGGTGGCAGCTGTATGCAATTAGCTTCACAAGTTAAACTGCAATGAGGCCATACATTGTTTTCACAAGACATTGATTCCTTACTCATGCCAAGCTAGATTGAATGTTTTAGAACAATTATAATTCAGTGGTCCTACCAAAGTTGGCCTTGGGTGCGAGACTTTGGAACGTTCTTATCCTTCAGCTTTTTTGCATGAAGTGGCCCTCTAAAGACTTGAATTCTCACCAGATAGTTGCAAACCCAAGATGTTTTTTATCATGATAAATAATGCATCCCTTTTACTACATGTACTTACAAAAGGGTAGGATTTTTTCATCACAACCTTATCACATAACTCCAGTTCGAATGGTGATTGTTTGGGTTTCATTTGAAAGATTTATGAGTTCCATGTTGATTGCAAAGTTGTGAGAGTTACTTGTCTTCCCTTTAGTTATTTAGAGTTTTATGATGGTTTCTATCCTTTGGGAACATTTATGTGGTTGCTTTTGCAGCTCTCAGAGTGGGTGGAAGCAAATAAGCGAAAAGACTTTGATGAAAGAGATTATGCTTCTCGTCTTGATTTAATTGCAAAGGTGCGTGGTCTCCAGAAGGCAGAGGTTTATATCGAGAAAATCCCAAAATCCTTAAAAGGGGAGGTGATCTACCGAACCTTGCTGGCCAACTGTGTTTCAGCTAATAATGCGAAGAAGGCAGTGGAAGTATTCAACAAAATGAAGGACCTCGAATTACCAATCACATTATTTTCTTACAACCAACTGCTGCTCCTTTACAAGAGGCATGACAAGAAGAAAATTGCTGATGTGTTGTTATTAATGGAGAAAGAAAATGTCAAGCCTTCTCTTTTTACTTACATACTCTTAATAGACACAAAAGGCCAATCCAATGACATAGCGGGGATGGAACAAATCGCAGAGACAATGAAGGCTGAAGGCATTGAACCTGATATCAAAACCCAAGCTATCATGGCCAGGCACTATGTATCTGGTGGCCTCAAAGAAAAAGCTGAGATTGTTTTGAAAGAGATGGAAGGGGGCAACTTAGAAGAGCATCGATGGGCTTGCCAGTTTATGCTTCCTCTATATGGTACTCTTGGGAAGGCTGATGAAGTGAGTAGGCTTTGGAAGTTCTGTAAGAAAAGCCCCCGACTTGATGAGTGCATGGCTGCCATTGAAGCCTGGGGACAGCTGAAGAAAATTCCTGAAGCTGAGGCAGTTTTTGAGTTGATGTCAAAAACATGGAAGAAGCTTTCTTCAAAGCATTATTCTGCACTCTTGAAGGTTTATGCAAACAACAAGATGCTATCTAAGGGTAAAGATTTGATCAAGCAAATGGGTGATAGTGGGTGTCGCATTGGGCCATTGACATGGGATGCACTTATCAAGCTTTATGTGGAAGCAGGGGAGGTGGAAAAGGCTGACTCTATACTGAATAAGGCTGTCCAACAGAATCAGATGAAGCCAATGTTTAGTTCATATATGATTATCATGGAGAAATATGCAAAGAAGGGTGACATACATAATGCAGAGAAAATGTTTCACCGGATGAGACAAGCTGGTTATCAGGCTCGATCAAAGCAATTTCAGACACTAATCCAGGCATATATAAATGCCAAGGCTCCATGTTATGGCATGAGGGAGAGACTGAAGGCGGATGGTTTATTCGCCAACAAGGCCATGGCAGCCCAACTTTCTCAGGTTGATGCATTTAAGAGGACAGTAGTTTCCGATTTGCTTGACTGAATTATTTGATGGCCCCTATGCATGGATTACGTTCTTGTAAACTCTCTGTTCCGTGCATGGTGGTTACAAGTTATTAGTAGGTGAAATCTTTTTTTACGTAGACCTTTTTGCTTACTTTCATGTCGCGACAGTTGTTCCCCAATCCCCATCTCCTCTGTAGTAATGTTTAATCTTATGCCTGCCATTATGTTTCTGTTATGTTGCTTTATCCTCAAATATTTTATACTCTAGAGAAAATTGTGAAAATATATTTAACCATTTGTCTGGTTGAGATTGCATTAGGGTTTGACAACGCTGGATCAAGTCTAAGCCATTGATCACTTGTTTCTCTAACTCAATTTCGGATTTCATTGGATCATCGACTGCTTTGTCAAAAACACATCTCAAAGAGGATGTGATACCGTTTTGGGGGTGGAATATTTAGACAAGCTGGTTAAGTGTGTATCAACCGGTTGAAATCGTGTGTTTTAAAAATTTAAATTTTTTTATTAAAATTTAAATTTATTTTTATATTTTTAAATCATTTTGATGATATATGGATGTTAAAAATAATTTTTAAAAAATAAAAAATATATTATTTTAATATATTTTTAAATAAAAAAACATTTTAAATTACAAGCATCCATTTATCTAGAATAGTTTAGCGTGTTTCAATCATAGCAATAACTCTTGATATGCTTCAATCATGCATCATTTCAGAGTTGGAAGCCATAAACACTCACCTTTCTAAGGATATATGGTCGTCTAGTAATTTGCAAACTAAGCTGATCAGATTAATAGAGATCAACTGATCAAGTCGATCTGTCTGTCTTTTATCTCGCTTGCTTGACTGCTGTCTTCTGTACACTATAAAATATCTCAGAGTAGTAATTCAGTATATCCGGAGCTATACTCTTCCCTTTCACATAAAGATGTAAATCATGAATTATTTTCATGATGGTTTCATATTTTTGTGCGAGAAAGGAGTACAATTTCCAGTATACATAATAATTTCTCAGAATCTTCTCATATTATTTTAAGGCAATAAATAACTCAAAAAACCTAATGTTAATTGCATTACTATTAGCAGATGATAGTCTGTAAGAGATAACAAAGGTTCTATTTCTTTTCTAAATGGTTGTGTTGGCTCCATTCCTTCTTCTACATGGAGGAGGGGAAGCGGTTAATGGAAGCAGCAGGTGGCTGTTTTGATAGACAAGGATAGGGCCTCCTGGCCCTAGGTATACCTTTGCCTTTCACTGTTGTTTTTAATAATAAGCTGGAAACTCAATTTAAATTAAGTTTTGGATTCTAAAATCATCAAATCAAATCCATGTGTACAATTAGCAGGAAAGTGGACCGGCATAGATGGGCTCATAATTTTTAAACCCGGCCAGGTGGCCGGCCCGGTTCAAGGTCCGGGTTTTCACTGACTCACCGAGTTTTGACCGGATCATCGGGTTGTCCGGGTCAATTTTTTTAATAAAAAAATCAAAACGACGTTGTTTTAGTTAAAAAACAAAAATACAAGTTGCAACCGGGTTTTTGACCGGTTCTTATCGAGTCATTCAAGTTTTTTTTTTTTTTTTCAAATCCGGCCTTGTTTCAATTTCAGGTAAGTTATATCTCGAATTACAGGCTGGATTTCAAAGCAATGGATGGTTCAGAAATTTTTACAAGTACATGAGGCACTGTTGTCGAAAATGTGTTTTTTTTTTTTAAAAAGTTATTATTAATTTTAAATTATTTTATATATAATATTAAAAATAAATTTTAAAAATTTATACATAAATAATACAAGAACTGGGACAGGTGGATG
>Ga0307515_10013302_pt1 | contig 15391 bp, 9 predicted proteins | sample 17_EM_MG_FD_194513 | JGI IMG/M metagenome (GOLD analysis project Ga0307515, IMG submission 194513) | Populus trichocarpa ectomycorrhiza microbial communities from riparian zone in the Pacific Northwest, United States - 17_EM | ecosystem: Host-associated > Plants > Roots > Unclassified | place... | reverse complement strand
TGTCCACTAACATATGAGGTTTGTGAATAGTCAGGAATTATACTGCCTGTAATTACCTCGTTGTTCCATTTTATTTCGGCTCTCACTCTCTCCCCTTTTCTATATATATATATATATATATATATATAAAGAGTCAATACCATACTGAGATATCCCTTTCAACAAAGACGAGACTTCAATGCAGAGCAAATGATATGAGATCTTATGAGACCAAGTCAAACCTCGTTCTTAATCAGTTTGCTCGATATTTTGAATTGTTTTTTTTTTTTTTTTTGCAGTTTCCTTCAACTGGTCTTCCTTGTTACGCGATGATAGTGATGCGAGATTGTTTTGACAACTAATATTATATTAATCTTTCAATTTGTATACACTTTATGCTAAAAGCATATGTGCATATTCTTCATTTTGTTATAAAGCTTTGTTTGATAATGTGATTGAAATTGTGTTTTTTTTTTAAAAAAAAAATTGTTTTAAATTATTTTTTTATTTTGTAAATTATTTTAATATAATGATATTAAAAATAATTTTTAAAAAATAAAAAATATTATTTTAATATATTTCTAAAAAAAAAATACTCTGAACCAAATACATTCACACATACACCGTCAATCTTGCTAACGAGCAGCTGTTTCCCTTTTTAAAAGCCCTCGCAACCCCTTGAATTTACAGTTGATCAGTGTAGCCGGGGGCCAACTCCAGTACTGGAGCTGGGGATGTTAAAGCAGTGTAGCCTGTGTAGGGATGTTTAAATGTACTTGAGATTTTTAATCATTAAATAAAAAATAATGGTAAATTTGTAAATAATTAAATAAAAATTATTGATTTTTTTAGTAAAGTTTTATGAACAATATTGTTAAAATTATGAGCATATTTAACATGTGAAATCATTTAAAAAACTTAAAAATTAATAAAATGAAACTATACCGAGTAAAATCAAGTAAAATAAATCGAAATCACGATTTTAAAACTGTTTTTATTATTTCAACTATTCACGACATTTACTCTATTCATCAGTCTCTGTTTTAGTTTCTTTCTTTCAACCGTCCAACAATCAACCACAACCAACAACCCTTTTTTTTTAATTTTTTTATCATCGATGACATTCTTTTCATCAATTATCGTGAGATCCAGAGTCCAAACAACAACAGCGGTGTCACTCCACCCACCATCGTAAGTTGTTGTATTAATTTCTAGGCAACTATTAATTTCTAGATCAGCTACTTTCTTTAACAGAAGTGAGTTTTTACAAAGACGAAAGCTTGAACTGCGTAGGAAAATTTAGATGAAAGAAACTTTTGGAAGATTAAAGAACAAGAAAGGGAAATGAAAGGAGTAGGGTTTTTTTTTTTTTTTTTTTTTTTGCTTTCTTTATAGTAGAGACTCCCAGAATATGATCAGCTACTTTCAGAAAATTTTCTTGGAAATTTTTGGAAAATGTCTAACCTTTTTCAAAATGGGACCAGGAATATAAAGAAAAATCCCCTGATTAGTTGGGATTGGATATGAAAAGGAAGACTGTGCATGGATTGCGTATATCTCATTTGCCGACATGATGCAGCCAGGTGTGACTGACTGTATTCAGTCCACAGGAAAATAGTCTTTACAGATGCAATGCATTTGCCTGGCTTTTGTGATGTTTCTAACCTGCTTAGCATAAGACTCCCAGAAGAATTTGATGTTCATCTAAGGATTATTTGTCATTTTCAAGAACAATCCCACAAGAGGACAAAATTAGTGCCTTGTTTTTTTATTTTGTTTTGAATCTCGGGGCTGAATGTTTTTATATTTTAAAGGTGTATATGAAAAAAATTTAAAACAAATTATTTTATTTTTTAAAATTAATTTTTTTTAGTGTTTTTGAATTATTTTAATATGTTGAAATTAAAAATAATTTTTAAAAAATAATTATGTGAGAGAAAAAAAAATTGCATGATGAAGTGACAATTAACTCCCCACTGACATCGAAATCTTGCTAATTTCTTTCCCCTGTTTATTTAATTTTGCTTTGCTTGAGAGCCTTTTTAGACCAACTCAATTTAACTAGCAGCATTTTCGAAAGAGACAAAGTTTTGCCTTCGGTAGCTTTGCCTGTGCTTTGTTTGAATTGATTACAATTTGGTTGGATGTTGATTGTTAGATAATAAAAATTCATGAAGGAATAATCATATTGTATTTTTAAATTGTTTAAAATATATATAAATTTTTATTTGAATTATATATTTTAAAATACTTAAACTGTATATATAAATTTTTTTATCAAAAATATGTATTTGACAAACTCGGTTATGAACATTCATGATGTTTATTAAAAGAATAAGAGCATGGTTTATTAAATTTTTCAAGTGAATTTTATAAAATTGTATATTTTTTTACACTTTGGTCCTTTAAATTAAAACTTTGCATGAAACTATCCTTGAACTTAGAGTTTGTTTGTAAATGTGATAAATATTATTTTTTAAAATATATTTTAATTAAAAATATATCAAAATAGATAATTACCTTCCAAAAGAGATTGCCCAAGCACGATTTCTTGCCTTCTTCAAATTATTGATTCTTTTAATTATATTTGATTTGGTGATTAGATAATTAAAAGCATGTTTGCTTTTTTCATGCATCAAAAATAAATATATTCATAATGTATTTTTAAATTAAAAATAAAAACACATGATATTAAATACTGCAAAATACTTATTCAATTAAAAAATTTTGACAATAAATATATTCATAATGCATCCACCAAACCAATCACTTTACAGCGAGTCAAACCCATTTCAACACCCTCCAAAGGATACCCCACATGGGCGGCATGCATTGTAGCTTTGACTTTTTCTTTGATCCCTGTAGAATTACTTTTTTTCCCCCCTCGAGTTCTATAAACCATCCCACCACCCATTGGTCTTCTCTTCCTTGCAAGAGGGCTTTGTCGCCTAAATGTCACTCCAATAGGGATCGTCCATGGCATAGAATGATACTCTGACAGTGTTTGACTTTGACTTCACTTCCTTCTTGTCAGGTGCTCAGTTTTCTACAACTAGAAGCCTTTGCCACATGGGTATCATTCATTTTATAGTTCAAGAAGTTCTTTACAATTTTGTGGATACCAAACGTTTCCAGCTGTGCTAGAAGAATAATTCGTTCAATAATGGTGCGATTTGAATTAATTTAGTGTTTGTTCATGTAATGTGATAGAAACGGAGATAAAATTGTATTTAGTTTTAATATACAAAATAGTGATTGTTTATATATTTTATTTAGTTATGATGAATAAGATTAAATAAAATATGAAAAAAAATTATGATAACAATAATTATTATTTTTATGCTGACTCGAGTTAACATGATTTATAACTTGAGTTTCGACGAGTGACTCAGGTTTTGTTTAGAATTGACTCTCAAATTAAATTTTAAAATTATGATAATAATTATTTTTATTTTTGTATATTTTAATTAGATAATTTTAAAATTAAGAGTTTTTTATAATGATAGAAACAAAAAATAATAAATATTGTCTATAGAGACTTGTCATTTTTATATTTCTGTTTTGAAAGTACAAAAATTCACTCTAAAATTCTTACAGAGATATTTATTTTTATGTTTCTATATCTTTAATATCAAAGATTTAAAGATATTTTCTATCTTCACTATTTTTATACTTTTTATCCTAGAAAAATGACCAAACGTTACTTAAAAATATATATTTTTTAGAGTGAAAAATAACCTCCTACATGCATTGAAAAAAAAAAGATCCTCTTTTTTTTTAAAAAATAAACATGTTATCTGACTGCAATTTATCTATGCTTTTGGTTTCTCTTATTTTTCTAGCTTATTGACAAATGGCAAGTAAAATGTAACGGAGGGGAGCAGGACAACAAAAACACTTAAATATTTAGATGAAAAAAATAGTCAGCTGAAACAAGTATTCAGGATGCCTAAGCAAGAACATTGAAAGTACGTGCATGCACAAATACAAGCACGTGCAGACTAGCATGTACAACGCACGTGCATAGAACGTGGTTTTCATGGACACTTTTCTATTGTCCTCCAAATGAAAGAGAAATCAAATATAACATCTTGAAATGGTAGTTGATAACAGAAACCACCATTACTATTCAGTTCAAGAGCCAATACAACGCAAACACAACCGTTCCTCACATTCAAACTCCAGCAGATGATATAAGCGGTCTGTTAAGGCTGTCAATGTCTGCAGAGTACTGAATCGGCAATAGAGCTGGGTCCCGATAGGCGGTGACCAATCTATCAAGAAACTCAGACATTGTAGCATCATTTTGATCTTCCATGTCCTTCTTTATCAACACCTGAAAACACTTATCCAGGTCAAATCTTGGCTGGAAGCAGCAGAAATCATAAGTACAGTTGGGAAAGGGGGATAACAAGATAAAAGCATAAGAATTGATATACCCTTGGGCATGGTGTATTGGAATATCAACATACCTCAGCAGGATAAGCGATAAAAATCGGAAGGAAGCGTTTCCGGCAGTACTCATTAAACAGAAGCGTGAGAACTGGAAGAGGAATAATTAAGGTTGATGCAAGAGGGAGCTTCTTCAGAGTAAAAATTCCCACTGCAATTGCATGCATGAGTACCAGAGAAAATATCATCGAATTGTGAGCGATTGGCCAAAATTTCCCCGCAGTTTCATACTTGGGAGCGTATACATTTATGAACTGCATCATATATTTGCAGTGTCAATTTTTTTCCAACTTGTAAGAATCTAGCACTAACATAAAAATCCTTAGAAATGAGCAATGCAGAAAACAAACTGTGAAAAAGTGTGGCCCCTTCCCAACTTGAAAATCAATAGTCCGGGTAAATAACGTGATGCAAGCACAAAGGAATTAGATTTATGTGTTTTATTTAAATTCTATGATGAAAGGGTATTTTAGTATTCTCCAAGTTTACTGGAAGTTTTATCTCTATCTTAGACTTTATTTATATTTAGTATTTTATTTTATTAAAGTTATTGGGTTTTTCTATTCTATATAGTTATTCCTATATAAAATTTAGCTACATCATTTGGACAATAAGCTTGAAAATATTGATAGAAATACAACTCTTGTCATAAACTGTTGAGTTTTGCAAAATATTGAGCTACAATCATAAATCTATGCATCATTACCAAGTTGAGAATATATCTGATTAGCAGCACTACAAATTTTTGACGCGGAATCAAGGAGCAGATACCCACGAGCAATAGAAGGCCCCATCGAGTTAATGTGCCCAGACATAACTAAGGAGTTTTCTGAATTCCATCGATTAAGTAATAGGTCATTTGTTGCTGGCATCACTTTTTTTTGTGATGTATCATACATTCTTCGGGCTTTGATAAATAATAAGCATGAATGTGACCAGGCAAGATAATTGGTTTCATCTAGTTTAATAAGACTGATATGAGGTGAGGGATTATCACTAATAGCTCCAACTCGACTTCCATTACTCTCATTATTAGCAGTTTTTGAGTTTTCACCTGAGCTTACTTTTGTCATGTCTCAACTCTACAAGAGACCACTTGACTTTTGCTAAACATTAAAATCCAAGGCAAACTCATCTAAGAATATCTTAAAAAAAAACCCAAATATCTTGATCAAACAGTCCCTAAAAACTAGAGTACTTAGAAAATCAAAGCTGACCTTTTTGTCAAACCATATCTCTACAAATTGGCAAAGTAAAAGACATCAATTTTTGTTTAAACCATGGGGCTTTTGTTGATGGGTAAAAGAGCTACCAAAAGCAGGAAAAAGGATGCCATCTGAGGCGCTTATGCCATGCTGACATAAGCATGATATCATTACTAATGTCAGCACAATACTGACTTTTGTTAGTGTTTTTAGTTCTTCGATACCACGTTGGTTTTCTTAGATTGAAATAAATGAAAATAGAGAAAGAAGAAGAAAGGATGACGAGAAGAAAAGAGGAAAGAGATAGGAAAGGGAGAGAAAAGGACGAGAAATTAAAAAAAAATTAAAGTGTTTGTCTCACTCTTTTAGACACATATAGAGAGAGAGTATGTGAATAATTATATAAATATCTTAACAAAATGACTTTTGCTAGATGAAGGTTAGGTCATGTGATAGTCCACAGAGTTTAGCAGGTATAATGACTCGATTGTCAAAATTAAAAAAATCAGACACTTAAATGAACAAAATTAAAAATTAGACAATCATTGTAAAACCAGATAAGTTCAAGCACTCAAAATCGTGTTTAATCATTTGCTTTTGATTGCGTGATTCAAACCCTTAAATGCTCATCCATATTAAACAACCTCTCACCCATATACCTAATCAACCCTACAACAATTACCTATTAAAGATTCAACCTAAAATCTCTTAAAACGTTGTTCAAGCCACCTTGCATCAGAATGAAAGAGGAAAATTTACAGACTCATGGTTGCAGCTACCCACACTTCCATTATAATGATTACTTTCCCTATATCTGCTACGAAAAGGAATGAGCTAAGACCACAGTGATTCTTACTGGTCGATACGGCTCCATTCCAAGTTGTAACCTTTGCTGATATATAAAGGAAATACACCTCCTTCAAATTTTCATATTTAACAGAATTGCATTGAGCATGTAAATATGAATATGCATATTGTATTTTTACTAATTCTAAAAACATTTTAGTGTTTCCAAACTGTAACTGTCTTTTACGATGATAAAATTCTGAAACTACATCACAACAAAACAACCTACCTAATATGATACATTTCGAAGGCAAAATAATTCATATTATAAAAGGTATGATAAAAAAAATAAAATAAGAAAAGAAACCTGGTTACGGAAGATGATGTATGCGAGACAGAGATACACCAGAAGGAAGGGCAGAATGACTGGAGCTAGGAAGAAATACGTAATGCCAAGAAGTCCAAAGAAAAGAATCCTCGGAATGTCCTTGTGGTAAGGAATAGATGGAACTTCAATTCCTTCATCCGTACTTTTAGCACAACACTTAGTTGTTAGATGGCAAATTAGAGGGAATATGCGAGCAAGTTCTGATGTAGTGCTCGTCCATCCAGAAGTGACAACATAAGTAATGAAAAATGACGCCTACAAAAAATTAAAATTTGTCACGTTCTTGTTTTGTTATATCTCGCAGTAATTTGTCAATCAGACAATAGCTATCATGAATCTCTTAATCGGCTATTTCAGTCCTCAAAGCGAGAGGCCACTAAATTTTGTTCAGTTATCAGTCGTTGAAGTTGTTTTCACCCCTCCAGTAGACAAAATGCCCTCAGATTATCTCCTTTCACTTCAAAGAAATTCATTTGTATTCTGTTTTTTAGTGTCTTTCCAATATTGAGAAGAGGATTGGAGAGCAATGCGAGATATAATTGATAGAAAGAATGAGTATTCAGCAAACATGTTAGGTTTCTCTGCTTCCAAAAACACACACACTTCTCTCTCGTAACAAATTGAAAATTTTGTAATAAGATTTCAGTAACACACACTCACCTGAGCTGGAACAGCAACAGCCAACTTTGCAGGAATTTTCTTGGGGTCAAGAAAGATGGAAACCTGATAAAATATGGACCCAGAAAATGCAGTGGCGAAGAAGATGTTCCATATTGTGAACCAGAGTACTTTCTTACATGCACTCTTTTCTATCATGCTATGAGAAATGTATCCTTGAATGGAGGAAAGGAACACCATGATTGGGGCCACGGCCTTTAGGAACAACTGAAGAATCAGACTAGGAAGATATCCTGTAATTACTTGACTGACAAATGATCTGCGAGTAAGATCACAAAATTTAGTATCTTGCATCATTGTGGAAGAATAAATCCAGCTATAATGGAGTAATTGTTATGAACCACCTCAATGATATGTGTAAAAGAAGAAAAACAACTTTTCTAATCCCAACCGAAACAACAGTAGAAATAATTCAGCGTGCTCTTTCTATCTGTTAGCACATTTCAGATATGTCCTGTGTCAATTTGGGGAGAGCATGCTTTGAAAAGTAAAAGAGATACATTAGAAACGCCTTGAAATACGCTTTGAGAAACATGGCACAACATTGGACTCTGAAAACCCACTGGAAAAGGTTGCTGCAGTTTATCAAGGAAATACTTTTCTGCCAAAATCACAAAAAAAGTGAACTTACTGCACTGATTATTGATAATCTAGAGCAGCACATGACACCAAATGCCATATCAATCAATTGAAGCATCCAATAAGAGGGTTCAACAATGGCAATAGAAGATCCCTAGAGAAATTACATATGAAAAACTCTGAATTATTCCATTGATACTGTTCAGCATAAATCCTTACTATTCATGATCCTGGCCACCCATTGAAATCTTATCATATAGACATTCATGAAATGGATACTAGAGGCAAGTGCTCCAGGACATACTCTAAAATACCAGTGGCCATTCTTTGCTGACAGTACCAATGGACGACTTCAATTCATAGTAGGAAAAAAGTAGATGGCAAGAGAGAGTGAGAGGTTTTCAAGTAGATGAGGGTTGAATTGTCAAGGATGATATGATGGCAACACTGATAGTACAAAGACTCGAGATCATTACTTACATGTCTAGAATGCTTTTCAGGAATGGAAACCAAACTTCCAGCTGACTCAGGTTAGTGAGACCTTGTACAACTACAACAGGAATAAGGAACAAAACTGTAAGAAGAATACATGCAACTACAACCACAAGCTTAGAAATCCATCTTCGCATGAATGATGATGAAAGAAAAGGCCAATAGACATCATCAGGTGCAGGAGCTTCTTCTGTGAGCCAATGTGTGGGGTTGATTGATTGTTGCAGATGGAAAACAGTGGAAGCACCATACCGCGACTTGAATGACACAAAGGCAGCATGAGTATCCTTTAACAAGAGAAAGAGCGTAAATTAATAGCATGCACCACCACAACACCAAAAAGGTACAAAAAGAAAATCTGAAGAAACTAATCAAAAGGAGTGGATATCAATGGCAAGAATACACATTATGGGTCAGCACAACACCAAAAAAGTATAAAAAGAAAATCTAAAGAAACTAAACAGAAGGCATGGCAATCAATGGCAAGAATACACGTTATGGGCATCAGCTTGATTTTGGAAAACTAGGTTTTCATAGTCATCCTCTACCTGAAGATGATGAGATAATATGAAACATTCCAGTCAGAGTACAATGGCTGCTACCATGAGACTATAAGTACTTCAGAAAAATCAAAGTACTGCAAAGTATCAGGTTGATTAGTGCTTTAGAGCTGTGATGAAAATGAATTCCAAAATAAACCATCCAAAACTGGTTTAAGCAAGTACACAAGCATGTATTTGAGCGCACCGAGACTCTGGACAAAAAAATGGTGCACTGACACAGAATGTTATCTCCTTTGGGGAAGCGGGTTGAAGGAGAGAGGGTAGGGTTGTTATCTTTCTTTGGGGTTGGGTGGGAGATGAAAGGGCAGGGTTGTCATTTGTATTTCTCCATGAGCTCTAAAACTGACAGAAACATTCAAGGACTGATTAATTCAAATATGTGCTTCACAATTTTGACTTGGGTTATTCTTTTGCAATATTACAATTTCACAAAACTTGATCTCCAGCAAATTCTTAACAGGAGAACAAAATTCAACCCAACTTTCTTACTTGTTTTAATCGAGAGAAAAATCATGTTGACCAACAATATCATTCAAGCATGGCAACCTTTTCAAAAAATAAATGGTACTGTAATGCTATAAACATTTTGATTCGTGAATAACACTATTTACCAAGATACATGCAAATGCATTTTACAACTTAAACATTGTTCAATGTTACTAAATTTGATACTGGTGATGCGCACCACATTTTAAAGGATTTCAACACCTTCATGCATATTTGATGGTTATTTTAACTGTTGAATAAGGTATAAATTTGACAATTAAAGAATGTCAGTGGAAGTAAAATAATAGTGAAAGGAGCACCACATACTTCTGCCAATAATGCCTCTGATTGCTTCAATCTCACATTCTGCTCTAAGTCATCTAACCTCTTCCCATAATGATCCAAAAGATCAACCTTATGTCCACACAATCCAACTCGCTTATACTTCTGTTCAGATGGTTCTGATTGCAAGTGAAGAAGCCTCTTGTACAATTTGTTTGCATCTTTCTGAACCCCAAGGGAAAAAAAGAGGAAATAAATGCAAAGTAATTTAAAGGGAGCTTAGATATATAGAAAAAGGGAAAGAGAAAAACATTGGTGACAATGGTGAGGGAAGAAAAAGACATTACTTACAATGAGGCTCTGAACTTTGCTAGTTCGACGAAGAACTGTATGTGAAAGATATGTGGTAGGGTGATACTCTGTAAAGAAGCTCTCAACACTGTCACTGACATTGCTTCCAACTGAGACAGGGATATTGCGAACTAAAATGGTGAACTGATGTGGCTGAGGTTTGGCTGAATAAAAATATGCAATCCTTTTTGAAGAAATATAGTTATATTCCTACAGAATCAAATACCCGTCAGCAGCTGTTTATGTATCAAGAAATAACTTATTAATACATTTTATCAGTTCATCATGAGAGAATTATAACCAACACCCTGCTAAATAATTAACAGTCTCCTGTCCATACGAACAATGTGTGTAGATCCACACCAAAATATAAATCTGATTTATCCCCTGATCAATGAAAATGGAAAACTTACATTCACAGTCCTAGGCAAAAGGATTTGAAGGTGGTCAAATTCTGCTAAAATAAGGATTCACAATAAGATATAACCGCATAAAATGGAACTTACATAATACAGTAGATAGCATATGAAAATAGTGACAGCATATACAGCAGAGAAGTGAATCCATAACCTGCAAAAATGGCCAAAATGCGTGAGTTTCTCTACACAGTACACACAAACTTGCATAATAAAGTAGATAGAAGATGAAAAAAATGACAACATATACAGCAGAGAAGTGAATCCATAACCTGCTAAAAAATTGCCAAAATGCGTGACTTCCTCTACACAGTACACTATCCTTACCATAAGAATATTACACTGCCTAATATCCTGGATGTGTTACAAAGTTAATTCATTTCCAGGCCCTCACCAAAGCATAAATATGTGAATGTTTAATGTGAAATCGAGTTGTCCTACTCGGATTTGCTTCAAATTAACTGTGTGTATGAGTTATGTAATAAGTGGATTCTTAATTCTAGATGAAAACTATTTTCCATAATGAATGGAAGCCCAAATGAGCTAACACCATTCAGACAAATGAGTAGCATTTTCTAGGCAAATCGGTCATTTGGATGGAAACCCTTATTCTTTTTGGGTTCGGATTGACACCTCTCCTATACAAAACTATTAATAGACCCATTATGTCACCTTCCATCCAATTCTCCGTTAAAAACTCACTTGGTATTCATGGGTGATGTAATCAACAACACCTAAAACAAATATGCTTCTGAGCTTCATCAATAAAGCAGATAAAAAAAAAGAAAAAGATCTAGAGCTAAAAGCATTAGAAAGAGTTTCAAATTAGCATTCTAATCATCAAAGCCATTGTAATATTGCTGAAAAAAATCAACCAAGTCATGCAACTGAATATAAATGCAAGCAACCTTATCTGCATGATGAAGGACAATTTCCAGAATTATGGGTTCAGACAAAGGTTTTTTTTTTTTTTTTTGATAAGGGTTCAGACAAAGGTTGCTGCTGCATATGTTCAAAATGAGAAATGAAGTTTATAATTGAGTTTTACATCTCAAGGCTAAAATAAAAGTGGATAATCGAGTGAGAACTGCAGGAATCAAAAGAAGCAGCAGTTAAAGCAAATATAACTTCAGAAGCAATTTAAGCCTCAAGAAATTAAGACTATTCACATGGATACTTTTAGCATGTTAGAACTTCTTAAATAAATTGACTGCACATGTTAAAGCCAGATTTGCAGATCATACTTACAACTTTGAGCCACTATTTACATTTGAAATGGTAAACGCATCCAGTGAGCTAGTATACAAATCAGCAAAATCAATTTGGTCAAGCTCAGTCCCCGAACAGTTCACTGGGAGAAGAATAAGTATTCCTATTATCCCAGCGAATGAAAACACTTTCAAACTGCAGTATTCAGATAAAGCAAGAAAAATAAGGCTTTGTTTAATGGCAGATTAAAAAGCTTCCTTGAATATGACTAGAATTACCAGAAAGTTATCATTCGCATATACACCACAGCATCCAAGCCTGAAGAAGATAACATTTCCTCTTCAGATAGCTTCCATGCCTTTGACAACCAACCAGCAGATGGTAATAGCCTTTCAAGATTGAAACGGCTTCCCTGTTTAGAACTCCCTTCCGCGAGCAAGCGCGGTGCAAAAACTTCATAATAACTTGGTTGTTTCTTCAATATAGAATACAGTACCAGGAATATAACACATAGAGCAGAGTTTATCCCCACAGATGTTAGAATAGCCGAGACGAGCATTTCAGCAGACCAATCTCAAAACCTCGAGAAAGACGAACGAACTTCTACACCGCAGCAAGAACAGGGACAAATATTTAACACCCTAAGAAAATTGCACTCTAATTACAATTAAGACATGATAATCACTTTGTTACTTCAAATTAATCATGGATTAATATGACTTAATTACACTGCTCCTCTCACTCCCGGTTGAAGCTACCATCGATTAAAAATAAAATAAATCTAGTGCAAAGCTTGATTAATTTTGATTACTTTCATAAAGTTGATCGAGAAGTAAAAAAAATGATGCCACGGAAAAGAAACCTACATAAGAAAATCGAAAGCAAAAAAAAATATCAACGGAGAAAATCCACACCTCGTGCTGTTTGGATTCTGCTGCAGCAGCTGCTGCTTGTAAGAGAAGCAAAATGTTCTTCTGAGTAAAGAATTCAAAAACAAATCTAACGTGAGGTGCAATCGTAAGTTCGTAACGGTAGTGTAAAGACTTGCAGCAGTAGAATCTGGTACTGTTCTGGAGAGATCGTTGTGAGCAGCTAAACCGTGTATACTGAGATTGCTTATTTGAGTTTGTTGAGCTTGATTAATTGCCAGTAATACCCCTGCTGGTATCATGTTCATTGCTTGTCAAGGCGGCCAGTAAAACGCAAATGACGGGTGATCGATGCGTTTGTTTGGTGGTGGGAGACAGGGATGATTTGGGGATTTACTGAGGGAATGGGAGGAACGGCTGGTAGTCAACTTTGAGTGTCGACAGTCGACACTAACTGGTAAGTAGCAACTACTATTCCCAGTCGACACTCCTTTGAGTGTCGTCATCTAGGGACCACGTGTTTCCTTCGTTCTCTCTTTATAAACTATAAAGCATAGCTTGAGCGGTGCTTCCATAGATAAACGAAAAAAAACAATAAACCTCCGCCTTGCTCTGTGAAAGGTAAAAAAGAGGTTTTGCACTTTTGCCCTCTGAATGGCTTTTTTTAAATTACAAAAAAACAACAATATGCCCTCATGTCGTTCGAGACTTGATTTGAATAAAGAAAATAAGTATATACTTAGCTAAGGTTGCATTCAGTATTCCTTGATTTTTTTATGAAAATGTAAAATTAAAATAACAATAATTAAAATAAAAAAGTTGCTAAATATGGATGGCATGTCATTGAATTTGCAAAAAAAGTATTTTGGTCATTGAACTTTAAAAATCACACAAATTATACAATTTCATTACCTCAATACTTTTTCAATTTAATTTTGGTACAAAAATTTATTTTTATTATTTTTTAGTTCCTAATTGAGAAATGAAAGAGAAATCGTCGGATTCTGATGGTAAAGAAAGAAGAGTGTCGTTGACACCAATTTAGGCTACCAAAACAGATAATATTTGTATCAAACGATTCTATTTGATGAGATGAATTCATATTAGATGTTTTTTTTTACCTTTAAAGCTCATAAAAAAGATTTGGGCTAGGGTTGATTTTTTGATTCAAGTTGATTTTTTATTTTTAAATGTTTATTTAGGTTTATTGATGTCATAGATAGGTTTATCATGATTCTTACAATGTTTTATAAGTGTTTTAAGTCAGAAATTAGTTGAAAAAACTGGTATTTGAGTCAAAAAAAAAAACTTTAAGCTCTAATTTTCAGGCCACTGCAGCAGCCGAAATTTGAGTAAATCAGATGATGCATCGTCTGATTTTTTTTTAAAAAAAAACAGGGTAGATAACATGTTATCCACACCAATTGAAAAAAAAAAAATCAAGGGCCCAATCGCACGGCCCTGCCCTTCCCAGGCTCAACAACACCTGACCTTTGTTTTTTTTTTGTAGTTTTTTTTTTAATTAATTATTATTTTTTATGGTTTTTTCTCTATATTTTTTTAAATTTATATTTAAATTAGTACCCTTTCTCTTTTTCATTTTATTTTGAGAGTCTCTTTTGAATATATATTATTTTTTTAGTTATGCATTTAAATTTAAAGAGTTTTTATAATTCATCTATAAATTTTTTTTGTGTGTGGATGAACTTTATTTTTAAAATAAAAAAATATTTTAAGATAATATTTATATACAACCTTACATGATGTTTTTTTCCCATTTTATTTTGCTTGATTAATTTAATTGTGTTTTTATTTTTATTATCATTTACTTAAATAAAAAATTATTTCAATAAATAAATTTAGCAAATACAATCGGGTAAATGTTTCATCTTATGAGATTAAATATTTTTATTTATATCTGTCTCTCGATTTTTCAAGTTTTATTTCCAGGTATGATTGATGACTTTTTATTTATTTATTTGCGCGCATAGTCTCAATCTATTTGATTACATGTGTGCATATATATATTTATTTGAACTTAAATTTTTTAAACTATAAAAATATATTGAAAAAACCTGCATATACAATTTCTTTACATGAAATAAAAATATCTTACCCGTGATGGAGCGTGATCTAACCATATAATATGCTAATCACTAGATGAAGAAGTATTGTAGTGAGAAATATCACCCGTCTGAGCTTTTTCTAAAAAATTAATTGCAACCGCGACTACAATTGTTTTATATAGCATTTAGTATCATGATAACAATTGTTTTTTAAAGTGTTTTTGTTTAAAAATACATAAAAAATATATTTTTTTATTTTTTAAAATTCATTTTTGATAATAGCACATAAAAAAAATTTAAAAATATATATATTAAAAAATAATTTAAAGCAAAAAATTTTAAAATTTTGTAAAACATGGTTTCCACCGCAAAAACAAATAGGTCCCAACTCACAAAGTAAACCTCATTATTATTGACGTGGTATTTTTTAGTGTGGTAATAATTATTTTTTAAAAATTATTTTTAATATAAACATATCAAAATAATAAAACAAACTTTTTTTTTCCCTTTCATAAAACATGATTTCAAACGAAATTCAAAATAGCGCTAAATATAACATCAATGCAAAAGCGCGGATCGAAGCCAAGGAG
>Ga0307515_10013301_pt1 | contig 15391 bp, 7 predicted proteins | sample 17_EM_MG_FD_194513 | JGI IMG/M metagenome (GOLD analysis project Ga0307515, IMG submission 194513) | Populus trichocarpa ectomycorrhiza microbial communities from riparian zone in the Pacific Northwest, United States - 17_EM | ecosystem: Host-associated > Plants > Roots > Unclassified | place... | reverse complement strand
TAGCCAAACTTATTTTGTTGGTCGACAAACGGCCCAACTTATTTTATTGGGCCACCATACAGCCCAACTAACCTTTTTTTTCTTTTTTTTAGAAGTGGGTTAGACTTAGCCCAACCATACGGGATGGGCTTGGATCTTGCCTAAGCCTAACATGGTCAATGGCCTAACCCACTGACCTTGCATTTTATAACATGCAAAACGTGAATTACATTTCATGTTTGATAAGTTTTAGCCCTATTTTGCATACAGGTTACAACTAGAAAAAGAAGAGAGGGTACTTGGTTCAAGGTAATGGCCTTGCTAGTTAGTGTGATGGTTATTAGTGGTTAGTAATAGTAGTTAACAGTGGTAGAACCAAAAGAAGAGAAGGAAAATCCATGAGGTTGTAAGAGGACAAAAAAGGTGGAGATGGTGGTGGTTTATGGCGTTTTTCAGGTTCTTTTTGGTTGGGATGAACTGTGAGTTATTGTAGGGTATGGTAGGGGTGGTTTGGTTTTAGGTTTTTTTTTTTTTGTTAATTTGATGTGAAAGAGGGGTTGTTAGAAAATGGTGGTTTTTGGCTTCTTTAGGCTGGTGCAGGGGTCTTTTTTTGCTACCATTTTTCTCTTTTTCTTACATGAAATCCACCTTTATTTATAGGGGTGAGAGAAGAGCATATAAGGGTCTCGCAAGCATGGTTTATAGTCATTGATTTATATGAGAAGGATCATATTTGTTGGCCACAAAGCAACAACCTGGCCCTGCAAAACCAATATATAAAGTTGATTGGGTTAAGGGATTCAGGCCACTTTTCATTGACTTTTTAGGTGACAAATCGGCAGTTTTTCAGCTGAGGGTGTGGTACATTATCAAGTCGTAAGGGTGGCATGTTTCTTTTCTTGTATGGTGAAGGTATAAGAGAAAGAGGAGGCTGAAAGGGTAGCATTAGAGCTGTTAATTTCAAGTTCATTAACAAAAGTTGTATAAGGTTGTATGAGAGCAAGAATATGATCAAAAGTTTTCCTTGGATGTTCTTGATTATTTTGTTGAAGAGAGAGGTATTTGTAAGGCTAAAAGATCAAACTAATCGTAGGGCACACTTTTTAAAATATTTATGCCTATTGAATAATCTAATAGATCATTGCTAGAACTAATTAGACCATTTTAAATATACTAGGTAAAAACTTGAATTTCCAAAAAATAGTTAGGCTATTTTACAAACCGGTCAACCATTTCTCAAAACAACAACTTGGTTTCTAAATCAGTTAGACCGATTTAGGCACTCGAACAATTCTCCCATTTTGTGTTCTTTGATATTTTATTGATTTTCTTATGTTCCTTTTGGTTCGTATAGGTTTTATAGGTATGAAAAATGATTCCTAAACAAATTGTAAGTTATTTGGCAAACCCTTTTTACAAGATCTTGATCTTTGAAGTTAAAAGCCATTATTGTCTCAAGATTCTTGTTTGAAGTCAAAAATGTCATAACCCAATTTTAGGTTCCCTAAAATTCTTTTACGTGAAAAATATTTTATTTGAAATATGCAAAAATCCAAAAAATTCAAAATCTAAAAATATTTTCTGGACATAAATAGATAAGCTTTTGAGATGCAACAGGTCAAAACACTAGACAAAAAGTTAGATTGGAATATTATTGACGAGATAGGATGAAGAAATACTTCATTGAAGCAAAATTAAGTTTGAAAGTCAATTTGACCAAAATTGGTACAATTAATTTAAGTTCAAGGCTTAATTAAATTTTTAATGGATTTAATTGATTTAATTAAGGACTTAATTAAAGAAAAATTAAGTTTGAAAGTCAATTTGGCCAAAATTAGAAGAATTAATTAAGTTCAAGGCTTAATTAAACTTTTAATGGGTTTAATTGACTTAATTGAAGCAAAATTAAGTTTGACGACCTAATTCGGGTCAATTTGCAATAATTGGAAGATTAGTGACTTGATTGAACTTTGAAGAGCCTAATTGATGCGATCCTAACTACGACATCAAATGATCCATTAGAAATGTCTATTAGGTCTATTCTAAGACCTAAAACAAAATGGATTCAAGAGGAGTTCAATAAGCTATGTCAAGAGGCTTGGATTAAAAATGTTCAAATTTACTCATCTTGAGCTATGTCTACTGTTTGGGTCATAGCTTAAGCTGCAAGAGGATTTTGGGTGCAATTCTAATTGGGTTTGAAGTTGGGTTGATATATGGTAGTCCCGCTAATTCATTCGGACAAGAAAGAATGATGTGTTTAAAGTTAGGCCTAAAATTTACCAGCAAAGTGTGAAAATGAGAAATACATTATTTATTTAAGAGTTATGGATTCCATTCACTACAAAGAGTTCTTAATGCTATTGGGGAATTATGTGGCAGTCTTTGGCTTACTTATTTTACAAGGATCCCATATCAAACAAGAAAAATTAATTGGTCAGAAATTAATTCTTATTTTAGAAGGCATCATACTTTTGTCTAGTAGGGATTCTTCAACAATTATTTATCTTGGGTATTTTTCACTATCATATGCGACAAAAGATGAAAAATAATTTTAGACTATTGTTTTATTTATTTTTATTATTGTTAAACCTTATTTTAATTAGTTTAGGCTTTATTTAAATTAAGTGCATGTTTGATCCATTAATGTTAGAGTTTTATTTTCAAGAGTAGAAATACTCTTTGTAAGGACAAAATATCAAGACTTTATAATACTATTGATGTCAAATTTATTCAGCTTGTATAAGAGAGATTCTTGCATTCTCTAGTTCTGTAATGAAATAAATTAACTTATCAAAGATTAATTATCTTGGTGACGTCTACCTTATAATTCTCATTCGTGAATTGATATTCATAGGGTAGGGGTTCTTATTCCAATAGTATTGGTATCTTGGAATAGGTTTCCATTATGTTACACTCCTATCAGACATGTTTTGGTTTTTTTAGATTCGTTGTCAATCTTGTTATGAGTTGTGTGATCACATGATCACGAGATTTGCATCACTAACTGGTGTTATTAGAGGCTAAATTAAAAGGAATTGGAAGTTTAAAGGGCCAATTGAGAATGAAATTAAAAATATTCAATACCAAGAACCATGTTGCAGAGGTACTAAAGTCAGATGATCCGATTGAGATATTCCAATGATGAAATTGAAGAAATCTCCAAAAAGTGAGTTCAATTAAGGGCTTAATAAAAAAAAAATTAAAAGAGTAAGGATTAAATTGAAGAAGATACTATAGATGACAAGTCGTTTATTTGTAAAAGACAAACCATAGATGACATGTTATTTGGTTGCTATTCATTTTCTTCTTTATTTTAACCCAAAAGATTACTTAAGTTGTCTTATTTCGACTCGATTTTGATCCGCATCCTCTCACCAAAATACCCTATTTGTTTTCCAAAATGTAGTATTGATTCCCCTTAACAAGATCCAACAATCAGAATCTTTATTTTATCTCTACGAGATTCAAAAAAAAATCGACAATAACTCATTCCAATCATAGCTCATGAAGAACATACCTAACTTGCACTCTTCTAGACTTTTCCACACCTTTATATTGCATCAATCAAGATCATAGGTGCTTAAATCAATGGCCATAATGTTTTTATCTAATTCTAACTACTTAGATGTACTTTATTTGCCCCCAAGATTTAAGAAAAAAAATCATAACAAACTCACACCCCAACTACTGAAATTTCCAGATGGTGTGACTAACCATTTTGCCAGCTACAAAACTAGAAGAATAATCATCTTGATTTCTCACCTACAGTCTAAATATCTTCCCAAACATCAAGGTGATAAATTCACCCAACTCACACCCTTCAGAACATTTCCATTTCTCATATAAAAATCCCTAAAAACATTAACCTAATGGAGGGGGGAGAATTAGTGAGCCTAAAAAAGGAAAGCTAGAAATTTTGTTTTCATTCTTCCAAAACCCCTTAAAAAACACGTTAAACACTAGATTTTGGGACCTTTAAGAGGTGGGAAAAAAAATTAAAGGAAGTAATAAAAAAAGAAGGAAAAATCAAAACCCCTTTCTCTCAATTCACAGTCCATGCTCCATTTCAAGCAAAACTAAACAACAACAACAACAACAACAACAACCATCATAAGCATCACCTTTCATCCTCTTCTTTAGTTGTTGTAGTAGTAATGTATGGTGATCTGGTTTCACTTTGGATAGTAAAAAACATAGGTAGTTATAGAAGACATTGGTACTATGAAGCCAAAAGTCATGAGTTGATTCCTGGAGTTCAAAGAGCTTCGACAACAACCTTAAGAGGACATGAAGGCTAACAATAATGTTAGTAACTTGTACATAGCAGAGAGGAAGCCAAATTGGTGGAAATAGTTAGTGAATAAGTCAAAATTGTAGTTATGGTCATTCTTGGTATATTTCTCATACTTTTATTGATTCTCTATACTTTCCTCTCTTTTTTTGTGTTGTGACTGTCACATACTAGCATGGCTTTGGTTAATGGATAGTGAAGATATGAGATGCAAAACAAAGATTCATTTATGGTTAAAAGATGACAGTTCATTTTCATGGAAATAAAATAGGAGGGTGTTCTTCTTCTTTTTTTTTTTATAAAAAAAATAGCATAATATTCTTGTTTTTAAAAAAGAGAAAGAAGTTTTGTTTTGCAATGTATTTTGTTTGTATTGAAAAGGAAGGGTAGAACATGCTTTGTTTTTAAACTGTATGAGACTTTATGGAATTTGCAAGAAATGAAATATCAATTTTCTAATATTGAGCAGTAGAAAGTAATACAAGAGCTGGGTAAAGTTTGTATAATCTGCTGATTTTGACATTTAAAACATAACAAGCTTTTCTTGGTTTTTGTATATGGAATAGGTTTTTATAATCCCTTTGTTTTAAAAAGAAACGTTGGGTTGGTTGGTTTTGTTTAAGCTTATTCGTTTCCTTTGAACTTGGATCTTAGCATAAGTTTTGGGCCAAGCTATGAAGTTGTCCATATGATTGGGCTAGTCTTAAAAGGTTTAAGGTTGTGTTTGGCAAGATAGAAATTTACCAAATAAAAAAAATGCATTTTTAGATCTTTAAAGAGTGTTTGGCAAACACATCCTTAAGAAAACTTTTAAGCTCATGTTTTTTAGCTAAATAAAACACACCCTAACCTATTTTTATCAATCGTTATTTTCCCAAACACGCCCTAATTGAATTTTAATTATTTTTTAGATTTTTGAAGAACTATTTTGCAATTAATTTCATGTTTTTACCATCATTTTTTACCCTTTTATATTTCATATTTGGGATTGTAAACTTATATGTAAGATGTTTTTCCGGTATTAAATAAATCAATTTCTTGTTTAAAAAAAAATATAAAAACAACATAAAAGTCCTACTTTTAAAAATACATTTATTTTTTAAATTGCGTATTGCCAAGTTCCTCCAAAAAAATCATGTTGGCATTTTTAATAAAAAATAAAAATACAAAAAATATTGTATGATTTAGCATACCGGAAAAATAAAAGAAATAGTTTTTATATTTTGCATGCATGATGGATTTAATAACAAGATTATTAAAGTCATGAGGACTTGACTTAAATTTCAAAAACACCAAAAACATAATTTGTTTATATAAAAAATTATAAGCTTATACGTAACATGTATTCTCATTATTAAAAGAAATAAATACAAAAGTATGTTTTAACTATAAAACAGCTAGGCTTGACCCATAATGTCATGATCCACTCTACTAAGGTGGGCCTACTTTTACCAATAGATAGACCAATGGTTAGAAAAACACAACATTGCCCTAGTAATAACCAGATAGATAAACAATGCAGATGACCATAGGTAGGGTGTGTTAGGGGTGATATTGTTCTCTCTATACACAACTAGTCATTTTATCTAGACTCTGGTTAGGGTTTCTAGTGATCAAAATACTAGGCGGCGACCCCAAACCTTTTTTACCATAAAAAGGTCAAGAATTTCTTGTTCTTTGCACACCATACCAAAATCTTGATCTAAGAGGATGGTCGTCATGGCGTCACACACGTGTGACAACCATTACTGCGTTACTTTATATATTCATGTCTTGCTTCTTTAATGATTTCCTTGAAAGATTCCATTCTCTTAAAATTTATCTAAATCATTACAAATCTCGAACAACATAAACATGCAAATAACATATTTTCATATTCATTAAGTAGACTTACTTACCCTAGCTTTTACACATGCCTAGACATTGTATTAATCATCATTTAATTTAAGCACTAATGCATATTCCATACATGCATTTTTCATATAGGCATTCAAATAAATAAATTATTATCTCATCATTTAGAAACATAATGATCCAATTAAGATATCATAAACTTTAAGCATATAAGATAAATTAAGTTAAGTATTGAGTTTAAGACAAGTTGATTCTTAAAAGTAAAACAAGTCAAATATTAAGTTTAAAACAACTTAACTTTTAAGTATAAAACCAGGTTAAACATTAATTTTAGAACTTTAAGTATATCTTAAAAACATGGCAAATGACATTAGTAGTACTAAGCAATATATTCATAATTGCACAATTCACTTATTCATATAAATACATTTTTCAAATCAAAATGTTACCTAACTAGTCTTTTTCAAGCATATTAATGCAACAAATAAAGTCAATCAAAACATCACTCTTTTATGTTAATTTAAGACATCAATGTAAAACATATACATAAATATATATTAAACAACATCAATCATATATTTTGTTATCATCAGAGTTATACAATATTAATAACATATTTTGTTATCATCAAAACCTTTAGATTATTGGTGTGCATCTAGACTAAAATATACTTTAAGTTTTGAATTTACGTTTATAACTTTTCTTACTACTAAAAAATGCATTGACAATGGTTGCACATTTTTTTATGTAAAAGATTTGTTTATTAAAATCACGGTGAAGCGCAAGCTAAATAACTAGTGGACATCTTAAACTTCATTTTCAATAACAAAATATATTTTTTATTGGCTTAAAAACTCAAAATCAAATCAAATCAATTTTTTTTTTCAAAACACAATCTATTTTTTCTAGCATCATTAAAGATAAAAACCACTTCCAATGAGTTTCTTTCTTTCAAAAATCAAAGTTATTGGTTGCTAAAATTCAGGAGTCTAAAACCTTTCTCATCCCTCAATTTTTTTGGTGATTTTCTTTCTTCTCTCTCAATCTCAAAGGATTAAAATATGATAAAAATAAAGTTTAAGATCAAAACATAATAACCTAAAAGAATATGGATGAAATTTGAAAAAAATTAAAACTTGAGTGATCAAATGGAACTTTTGCTTGTTTTTTTTAATTATTTATGGAAAAGGGATATGTTTCTTTCTTTATGTTAATCTTAGTCCTTCATATGTCAATTTGTTTTTACCAAAAGCTAAAATTATATTTTGTAAAATCAATGACATTGAGATATTTAACAAAATGTTAGGTAAATAAGAGAAAACAAATAAAAATAGATTTCATCACATAAACCATGAAAATATAATTTTATGGGATGAAATTAAAAATAAAATAAAATTTAGTGATTGAACTATAAACGGTGTAAATTATAGGAAACAAAATGTTAATAAAGGAAGAAATGCATAGTAAATGAATAGTAAATTGTGTGTTTGAATTGAGAATTTGGAAAAATAAAAAGCCATGTTGTTCTAGTTCTTTTTTAATAATTATTTTAGTTCATATAGTTAAAGGAAATTATGTAATTAAATAATTTTTATGTGTTTAAAAGCTATATATTTGACTTTTTAAAATTCTTTTACAATTTAATCCTTTCATTTTATTTATTTCTGTATGGAAAAAAAAGAAAAAAAAAAGAAAGAGAAATAGTTGTAATGGGAAACTAAGGAAATTTTGAGAGGTAAAAAAACTAATTGAGGATGTATTAATGATGATCATCAAGGAATAATTTAATTATTTTTATACTATATGAATTAATTAATTAGTTTTGATGAAAAAACTAAAAGGACAGAATTGTAATTAAACGAGAGAAGGGGTATCTTAGGTATCTAATGGATTGCACCCCACCAACCAGTCTTGTTCTGGAACGAAACCTCAGTGGTGTCCTTCACTCTTACAAAGCTCGTTTTCCTTTCTCAGTCCGTACGTGGTTAATTATACAAGGACAAATACTCGTATACGTACACAGTAGTATAGCAATAAGGTACTGTTGCTTAGCCATAGATTTCGTCTTCTTCATAAGCTTTTTCAGTCATAGGGAAACATGAAAGAAATTTCGTTCATTTCAAAGCAAACAAAAAGGTTTATTTTTTATGCACAATAATAGCAATAATAATAAAGTTTGAGAGAGATGGCTGGTTGGTTTATTTTGCAGTTGAAAAATGGATTCTGGTTCAAATGGAGAGGAGCCCACTTCATGGGAAGAGCTTTACAATATCAATTTGATTCCATCTGAGTTGTTTCTCAAGTTTAGAAAGGAGATTGAGGGGATTCGCGTTGGTGTCAATTTAGAGGTATAATTTGAATTTTCTTGCCCTTTTTTGCTTGCCAAGATATACAGTACAGGTTGGAAAAATGGATTATTTTTGTTATTGCTAGTTTTTGCTATGTTATGTGTGGAAAATGATCACTGAGAGTGAAGATGTGAGGGTTTTCTTTTTTCTTTTTTCCTTTTCTTTTTGTCCTATGCTGGAAATGTAATATTGTAAAAGAAAATGTGTTTTTTGTGGTGCTGGTTATTCCTTTCAGATGTAAGATACTTGTAAATATGAAGATTGATCTATTATGGCAATCTACTTGTATTCTTGTGCGTTGTCCCTGCCTTTTTCTATCTACTATGCTGTCTGGTGAATAGCTCTGGCTTTGACCATTTTGGAAAATCGTGCAAGCTTTCCATGTTTGACAAATTTCCTATTTCTACTTGAATTCGTTGTTGTGGATCCTTCACATGGATTCACATTTCTGTGCAGAGTAATTGACACAAATGACTGGGGAGCATTTTTCTGTTATCAAAGATAGACAACTAATCTAATGAAAGCACTAAGATGTGATCATGAAAGTTTTGAACTTCTGAGTGGAACCTTAAGCTTTTGTGAGATTTTATTGCTTGGAAAACTTGACAAGGTAGTGGGTAGCAAAAGGAAATAAATAACTGATTCATTGCTCCTGTTAGAGTGACAAATATTGGTATGTTGTCAAACGAAACTTAAAAAAATATCCATGTTCCTGTTCTCATTTCAGCTATGGTTGAATGGATTTTTTTTCTTTCAATGAATAGATGTCTATTTTGGCTATGCATACTCAATTGTTTTGTTGTTTTTCCTATGATGTGCTGCTATACATGCATTAATTGATCTGTTGTTTGTCTGGTTGTGATTTTTGGAGTCCCTATGTTGATTCAGTTCTATAATGCTCCAATCAATGAATTCCAAGGCAAGATTGTTCTAAAACCTTTGTCCCCTGAGCGGAGGTGGAAATTCATATATGAGCCAATACATCAGGATGTACGCATTCTTTCAAAGAAGATTCCTGTTACCAAGTTTCTAAATCTCCAGGTGTGGTTTGATCCTTTTCCACATCTTGAGAATTTTAGTGTGTTTGGTTAGTTTTCAAAGTGAAGAGCTTGTACTTTGGATAGTTTATTGGTTATTGAACTCAGATGTATGCATTTTGTGGTAATTGGACTCGTAAATCTTGGAAATATAGGTCGGCGTAGGCCATAATTTTCAGTTGCATGCTACTGGTTGGAAATGGAAGCTTACAACTTGTTTAGGTGGAGATGGCATATCTCGGATTCAGAATAAGACGTCACTCGGGTTGTTCCCTGGCATGGATTTGCGGTTTGGGTGGAGGGCAGATTATGTTCTTCCAGAAATTACTGGGCAAGTTCTTGGATCTTCAGTGCATTATTAGCTCATGAAGGAGAAGTTTATGATTATAGTGCTACTGTTGTTAACTGTTTCTCATGTTGGGTTTACATGCCAAATAATTCAATTTGCTGCCATTGTTTATTTATTCGCATGTTATGGCTCATAGATGAAACCTTATTATGCTTTCAGGGCTTTGGGCGCTGATGAGCCATTGTTCAACATGAACTCGGGAAGGCTGCAAGCATCATTAGATAGAGTTGAGGCCATTCTAACCCATCCATCATGATTTGTGTCAGAAAAAAAGGTAGAGCTGCCCATCCTTGTCATTTACTTTGGTCATTTGATTTCTTACAGAATTTCCATGGAACATAAATGTCGTTTGTTGTTTATTTTTTTCCCAACATCAATGACCATTCTACTGGTTCTTTGGAGTTATTATTTGTTGCTATTAGCTTATGATATTAGCATTTTTTTTGTCCTTGCCCAGCATTAATGATCATTTCTTTGGGGCTATTGTTTACTAGCTTATGATAAAGGCACATTTATTGTTTGAGCAGGTATTTGCTTATATCAAATCCTTTCAGGTCTGGTATGGCTGAAGTTGGTGTATCTCATTACTTGTGTAAAGATGTGGGTTTTCTTCCTAATTTAGGATATATTGTTAGTGACCGGAGAGAAAAATATTAAACATTATTAGTGATGCGAGAGAGAATGAAGCCGAGCCCACTAGTGATATAAGTGTACTATTATATGGTGACAACTCTTAACCAAAACGAGTTTCATAGAAAATTAGTAAAATGGAATGCATGTTTTAATTCTTGCCGTGTGGGTATGGAGACCGTAGTGGTAGAGGAAATGGGCTGTGGAGGTTTCTCCAAGTACTCCACATTTGTATTATGGATATACATCTTTGATGATATGTTGGATATCAATGATTCTCAATTATAAGAGAGCATCAGGGTATTTTTTCCTGCAACTTTGAATTTATGTCTTAGATAATTGTGCTTAAAACGGTGATGCCAACATTGAGAAGGTGAAGGAAAAGGCATGGAGAGAAAACAAAAGGGCGTTTCCAGATGGGCAATACCCTAGTTCAAGAGGAACATAGGATGGGTTAGGGCCCCATTCTTAAGTTTGTAAATGTTGTTGGCTACATCTTGTTTCTCTATCTTATCACCTGTTTAATGTATAGGAAGTGAACTATTCAAAGCTTGTTTGCGAATTGCTCAATGCCTTATTTCTAGCCACTTGAAAGCTATCTTGTTCAAGAGTTGCGACTTTTCTATTGAACAATAAGAGTTTATTTATTTATTTTTTCAATTAAAGTGATAGAAATGAACAATAAAGGTAGGGAGGCCCACACACAAAAAGATCATTGGTTTTTTGATCAAGGAGGTTCTGCCCTAAGAACATTATGTACCACTTGTTCATGATGTTAGGGATTCATGAGGAGTGGCTCGCACAAAGGTGTTAGGGAAATATGATGAGGCGGCCTATATATAGGTGTTAGGGACCCACGATCGGTTGACCCACAAACAAAAGGATCATTGGTTTAGTTGTGGTTTTGCTTTAAGAACATGTTCACGGTGGAGGATGGTTTCTGATTTAGGATGTTCTACCCTAAAAACATTATGTACCACATGTTCATGATGGAACATAGTTTCTGATGATTAAAGTTTGAACTTGAGGACAAGTTCTTTCCAAATGGAGGAGATTGATGCATGAGCTTATTGGAAAAAATAAATATTTGCGTGGTTAGTTATATTTCTTCCTTTTCAATTTATGATTTTTTTTTCTATTTAGTATTATTATGCTTTTATTGTTTTCTATTTAATGGAAATAGTTTTCCTCTTTTATTTTTTTATTTGGTATTTTTAGGGTTTTCTAGTTTCTTTTACACTAAAGATTGTAATAGCCTTTTGACAATGAGACTTGGATGAATAAAAATTGAATATTTTATGTGTCCCTCTATAGTTATGGTGTTCATAGTCTTTAATGACTTGGATGAATAAAAATTGAATATTTTATGTGTCCCTCTATAGTTATGGTGTTCATAGTCTTTAATGACTCTGATTTAGAAAAAGCTCTGTTACCATGCCGTCACTCCCTACTATGTCAGTTGTCTCGTGGCTTTTGTAGTGAGAAGCTATTGAGTTTCAAGAACTACTCCATTTATGACCTTGAGTTCTATGCTATTGTTTAGTAATTGAAGATTGGCATCAATAATTGGTGCAAAAGGAGTTTATTCTCATTACTGATCACGAGCCCTTATAGCACATCAATGGGCACTAGAATCTGAGTCATCGTTATGCCAAATAAGTGTCATATCTCCCGGAGTTTACTCCTTAAGGCACCAATCTTGCAGCTTCAACAAGCTGGTTGATGCATTAAGTAAGTGGGTTACTCATCTTACTTTCTTAGCATCATGCATCCCAAGGTTGTGGGGTTGGACACTTCTTAAGAGTTCTACATAGGAGATCATTCCTTTAGGTAGATCTATTCTGAGGTGGATGATGGTAGTAAGCGAGGTGAATATGTTATTTTTAATAGTTATTTCGTGGCTTGCAATTGTGTGTTTTAGAATTTCCTTTCGGGAGCATGTTATCCTTGAGTTGGATTGTGAAGGTTATTTGGCTGGCAAGAATCTAGCCCAAGTCTCCTCGAATTATTGTTGGCTTAAGCTGTCATGTCAAGTGGCACATTTTGTTAAGAGATGTATCATCTCACAGCTTGTAATTTCTCAAATGTTATATTGATGAGCTTTAGTGCTAAATTTAGGTGGGTATTATATCAATAACAAAAGAAGGGTGTGTGCAAGGCAAGCGATTTGGAGTAGTGAGAGAAAGGAAGGTACCATGGTGGAGAGAGAAAGGTGATAAGGGTTTTTATTCGAGTTTTTGGATAGTTGATGGATACTTGAAACCCGATTAGGTCGAGTTTGGGTATAGATTAGGTCGAGTTTAATTTATACCCGATTGGGTTCATATAAAAGTTTAGGGTTTAGGTTAGAGCATGAATATTATAAAATCCAATCCGACGCATGAGTATTCATTGTCATCCAAAAAAGTTAGGAATATTTTGTTGCTTGACTAATTGAAGATGAAGTAATTTGAAGATAATCTCAAGTTTAAAGTGATTTATTACCAAAATCATCCTGTCGAAAGTTTCTCAGTTCATCCTTCCAATATAAATTATCTGGATTAATGCTTGTACAAATCTACGTAAACTTCACTTTCTTGACATCAATTAACGTTGTACTCAATTTTGAAAGTAATTTGATCCTTGTGCCAAACCATCCCCGGTTTCATAATCATCACCCTCAGTTCTTCTCCATAATCTGATAAAAAAAACCAAAAAAAACCATGATAGTACGTGCACCAATATTGTTGGGAAGCCTCCATTGTCTCTTTCTTGAACCTTTCCATGGTCATGTTTGTCTCCAATTGTGGGCAACTGTTTTTGAATATAAGCAATGGAAATTCGGTCACGGGCTTGGGGTACCGTCACAATTGTCTTTATTTTTCTATACTAACCTTGCTCGAATGATAGCTCAACTTTAATATAAAGTATAATATAGACAAAAAGTGATTTTCCTAATTTGATAATTTGAAGCCCGAACAGTACGCCTTGAAAATTAAAATCGAACCACTTGCTCCAAAGTTCAAAGTTTGAACCATGTGGAGAGGGAACGATGCATCATCATCACCATTAGAGGTGCTAGAGTGGCCCATCCCTTCCCTAGCCGTTGTCCTTAGCCTCCAACGGCCAAATCCCACCTCCACTATATATGAATTCAAAAACCCTCACTCTTTTCAACAGCAAAAACTCTGGACAATTCCAACATCAACCAAAAACATGGCCTCCTCTAAGCTTAGAAGCTCGTGTTCTTTCCCAAGCCTTCTCCTTTCATGCTTGAATTTCACTCTTTTTATCCTTTCCTCAGCCTCTATAGTTCCCATAGTTCTCCTCAAAATGCCTCCGACTTCACTGGGTTTTGCGTTACTTGTTGGCTCTTGCATTTCTCTACTCTCCTCCTTCGTTGGCTTCTACTCTCAGCTCACTCACATGTGTTGCATAACCCATGTTTCTCTTCTCCTTGCCTCTCTAGTTGGACAAGTCTTGAGCATATTAGCCTTGTTTACAAGAGAGAAGCCCAGCCTTGCTATGCTCAAATCCAGCAGAGACCCCAGAGAGGCGAAGCTCTTGGTGAGATTGGAATGTGGGGTTTTGATGGCGATGCTCATGATGCAGCTGGTTGTGTTAGTGTTGAGTTGTGCCGTGCATAACTGTTGGGTTAGAGAGTACGAGGGGTTGGAAGCTGAGAGGGAGGCTACAGCCAAGAAGAGGAGCAGAAGGATTGCAAGAGTACAAGAGGAATCCATGGCAAATGTAGCTAAAATTGTCGAAATTAAAGAGAAGGAGTTTGATGATAAGATGAAGAGCAAGTACGGCCACAGCCAGTGGGTTAAAACAGATTTTGAAGGCTAAAGCTCTCTCTGGTCCTTCACGCTCGGAATTGTATTATCTGATGCATTTCTACTGGTTTTGCTGTTTCTGCCCCTTCGGGGTCACTGCTGTGGTGGCCATGGATGCTCTTATTAGATTGTGTGTTTTATCGCCATATTTAGTGAAATGCATTTCTTTGTTTTCTTCCATATTTCTCAGATGTCTAATACCTGTAGCTCATAGTAGCTAACTTACCCGCCCTATATAAAATATAAAATTAAAAAAAAAATCAAACTAATCTCTTTAAAATATCTTACAACTAAAAAATTATAAAGAAATCAATTACTATCTAAAAAATAAAGTTGATCCAATTTGTTTAAACAATAAGAGAAAGGGTATTCAAATCTCAATATTAAAATAAAAAACATTAATGAAATAAATAAAATAAAAATTAACAAAAAGGATAAGAAAAAAATAAAATAAAAACAAAAAAATGCAAGGTGGACAATAGGGTATTTAAATCAATAAATAGAAATTATTCCTGGGATAAGAAGCACAGGCTTGCTCTAGTTTCTTTTTTCTTCAAGAGCAGACAACAGGGTCACCTACAGGGGCAACTGGCAAGTCTATGGAAAGAAAATCCAAGAGGAAAACCAAACCAATTCTGAAGTGCTGTTATACTTAATTTTGTATGATGCAGATTCGAACATGCCAGCTCACCTTTTGAAATTGCTTTTTCTTGAGCTCTCAGTACATTGCTATGCATCCTTGGATTTCATGTTATCATCATCGATAAGCCTCCAATTAATTAATAGATTGACAGACATTCTAGGAAGCATGTCTGTGCACTTTTTTATTAGATTTTTTTTAGTTTAAATCTCTTTAAAATTGGATTAGTTAAAAATTGAGATTTATATTTTTTTATTTGTTTTTAGGGTTATTATTGTCTTATAACTCGATTCACATATTAGTTTGGTTGACTCGAGTTTTTTATTTCTTTTTAGTTGATTTTTTTTAGTTTCATCATTTAATATTGGATTGATTGAGAATTAGGTTTTATAATTTGTTTGAGCTTGTATTTTATGTAATTATCTTGATCTCATGACCCGGGTCA
>Ga0307515_10013300_pt1 | contig 15392 bp, 12 predicted proteins | sample 17_EM_MG_FD_194513 | JGI IMG/M metagenome (GOLD analysis project Ga0307515, IMG submission 194513) | Populus trichocarpa ectomycorrhiza microbial communities from riparian zone in the Pacific Northwest, United States - 17_EM | ecosystem: Host-associated > Plants > Roots > Unclassified | place... | reverse complement strand
CCCTCATCCGCCCTGTCGGGCACCTTCTCCCCGTAAACAGGGAGAAGGACTTTGCCGCACGCTCCGTAGTCCCCTCTCCCCGTTTACGGGGAGAGGGCTAGGGTGAGGGGCAGTCAACGCAAAGACACTCTGCTAAAGCCGTCCGATCGAAAGTCCGCCATCGGCTGATATCACCGAGCCCGTGGCAAAGCCGAAGCTGCCGCTGGCCAATGCCGCGACCATCCGGCCGATATCATCCGCTTCACCCCAGCGCTTCATCGGCACCAGACCATCGGCAATCAGCGCATCGTATTTTCCCGAAACACCGGCCGTCATGTCCGAGCGGATGATGCCCGGCCGCAGTTCGAAGACGGAAATGCCGGTATCGGCGAGACGCAGTGCAAGCCCTTGCGAAAAAGCTGCAAGTCCTGCCTTGCTGATGCAGTAATCCAACCGCTCCGGTGAACTCATCGTCGCGGAAACCGAGGTGATGTTGATCACCGAGCGGCTCGCGGCAGATTTGGTTGCGAGCATCGCCTTCACCACGGCCTGCGTGAAGAACACAGTGCCGCGCAAATTCGTCGCAACGATCGTATCGAAATTTTCCGGCGACAATTCCAGGAAATCGCCCCGCACGACGGACGCCATGCCGGCATTGTTGACGAGGCAGGCAATCGATCCGAACTGCGCGAGAATGGCGTCAACCGTTGCCCGATGGCCGGAGAGATCGGAGATATCCGCCTTCAGGAAGATCGCCTTGGCACCGAGTGTTGCCAGCTCATCCAGGACACCACCTACCTGATCGGCCTCACCGATGCCGGTAATAGCGATGTCGAACCCGCTCTTTGCCAGTGCCTTGGCAATGCCCAGTCCGATGCCGCGACGCCCACCGGTGACGATGGTAACAGGACGTTGTCCCTCCTTCATGCCATCAGCTCCTTCGAGATGATGTGATCGGCGACGCGCAGTGCCTGCGCAGCGATGGTCAAGGCCGGATTGACGGCGGCAGAGGTCGGCAGGCAGCCGCCATCGACGACGTAGAGGTTCGAGTGATCGTAGGCTCGGCACAACGGGTCGAGCGGCGCGGAAGCCGGGTCGTTGCCCATGCGCACCGTGCCGCACTGGTGCGACGGAGTGCGTTTGTCAAAGGGTCGCGACAGTACGATCGGATAGCCAGCCGCCTTGAAATGCGCGCGCATCTTCGCTTCGAGGCCGGACAGTGACTCCATGTTCGAGCGCCGCCACTGCATGATGATGCCTTTGCCATCGACCATGATGCGGCTTTCGGGATTGGGTAGATCCTCTGTCATCATGTACCAATCAACGGCGTGGCCGGCCATGAAATCGAGCGCGAAGCGCGGCGCATAACGCGGCGCATTGGCCTTGAGGATGTCTGCGTTGATCTTGCCGAGCAGCTGGACATTGCCGAGCGGCAGCCCGTCCCGGCCACCAGTCAGGTAATAATCATTCAGCATCAGCGTCTTCTGGTAGACGCTGTCGTTGCGCCGGAACGGATTGATCGCCAGCATGGCGCTGGAATTGTGGTTCATGAAATTGCGGCCGACCTGATCGGACCGGTTGGCGAGCCCCTTGCCGTCGCCGGAGCGCAGCAGGATCGCGGCGGAATTGATCGCGCCGGCCGACAGGATCACCAGTTTCGGGGACAGCCGTTTCCTCTCGCCGTTATGGGTGTAATGAACAGCCTCGATCCGGCCGCTTGGGGCCGCCTCCAGCGTCTCGACATGCGCGGAGGTGACAAGCTCGATATTCGGATCCTTCAGCGCCACAGCGAGCGGCGCGGTCTCGGCATCCTTCTTGCCCTTGCCAGTGTTGGGAAAACCATCCCATGGCGTGCGCCCGCCGGCCAGCCAGGCGTCGATGTCAACGCCGAGCGGCAATGTCGCCGGATGCAGCCCCTGCGCCTTCAGTTCCGCGCGGGCTCTGGCGATGGCCGGCTCGTCCGGAACGGGTCCGTGAGAATAGGGCGTCGAATGGGCCGGCTCGGTCGGATCCTGACCAAGCTCGCCGTGCACCTCGAACAATCGTTCCGCCTTGCCGTACCATGGCTCCAGTTCCTCGTAGGGAAAGGGCCATGCCGGCGAGACGCCACCAAGATGCTGCATCTCGGTAAAGTCCTCGGCGCGATAGCGCAGCAAAACCGCGCCAAAGAGCTTGGAATTGCCGCCGACGAAATAGAAGTTGCCCGGATTGAACGCCGTACCGTCCGGCTCGCGCCACATCTCCTTCGGCCGGAAGTGGCCATCGACGAAGATGGAACGATAGCTGCGTGTTTCCGGCGTGTCCGGAAGGCGCTCTCCCCGTTCGAGGATCACGATGCGTGCACCGGAGCCGGCGAGCCCGGCGGCGACCGTTGCTCCGCCAATGCCGGAGCCGATGATGACAATATCGGGCTGCTTCATCATGACAGAACTCAGCCGATGCGCTGCTGGCTTTGTGGATCGAAGAACACCGCCTTGTCCAGATTGAAGGCAAGCCGGGCGGTCTGGCCGGGTGCGATGCGAGCATCGGCGCGCAGGCGGGCCACGACTTCCTTGCCGCCGAGTTTGGTCACGGCAAACGTGTCGGAACCGGCAGGCTCGACGACGTCGATCAGGCAATCGCCTTCAAACAGCGATTTCGCATTGCGGTCGGCGCCATCCGGATCGGTCAGAGCTTCCGGACGAATGCCGAAAATGACTTGCTTGCCGGAATAGGCGGCCAGACCGCCGATCTGCGGCACCGGCACACGCAAGGGTTCGGCTTCCGGACGCAGCAGCGAAACATGCAGGTCATTGCCGCCGCCTTCGATCGTCGCGGACAGGAGGTTCATCGCAGGCGAGCCCATGAAATCGGCGACGAACAGGTTCTTCGGGTTGTTGTAGATTTCAGCTGGCGTGCCGAACTGCTGCACCTCGCCGTCGCGCATGACCGCGATCTTGGTCGCCAGCGTCATCGCCTCGATCTGGTCGTGCGTGACGTAGACGATCGACGTGCCGGTCGCCTGATGCAGCCGCTTGATCTCGATGCGCATGTCGACGCGCAGCTTGGCGTCGAGGTTGGACAGCGGTTCGTCGAACAGGAACAGCTTCGGGTCGCGCACCAGCGCCCGCCCCATGGCAACGCGCTGGCGCTGGCCGCCGGACAACTGGCTCGGTTTGCGGTCGAGGAGATGGGTGATCTGCAGAACTTTAGCCACTTTGTCGATGGCCTTTTTGCGTTCCTCGACAGGCACGCCACGCATCTCCATGCCGAAGGAGATATTCCCGGCAACGGTCATGTTCGGATAGAGCGCGTAGGACTGGAATACCATGGCGATATCGCGCTTGGACGGATGCAGGTCGTCGATTGCCCGTCCATCGACACGGATCGTGCCCTCGGTGATCGTTTCAAGCCCGGCAATCGTGTTGAGCAACGTGGACTTGCCGCAACCGGAGGGACCGACGAGCACCAGGAAGCCGCCCTTCTCGAGTTCAAGGTCGATGCCCTTGAGGATTTCCAGAGAGCCGAAACGTTTTCTGAGGCCGGATATTTCGAGGAAAGCCATGTGTTATCCTTTGACCGCGCCCGCCATCAGTCCGCGTACGAAATAGCGGCCGGCGAGAACGTAGACGAGAAGCGTGGGCATGGCGGCGATCATCGCAGCCGCCATATTGACGTTGTATTCGACCACCCCTGTCGAGGTGTTGACGACGTTGTTGAGTGCCACCGTCATCGGCATCGACTCGCCGGTGCCTGCGTAAGCCGAGGCGAACAGGAAGTCGTTCCAGATATTGGTGAACTGATAGATCACCGTAACGACGATGATCGGCAGCGAATTCGGCAGCATGATACGGCGGAAGATCTGGAAGAAACCGGCGCCATCGACCTGCGCGGCCTTCACCAATTCGGTCGGGAAAGCCTCATAAAAATTGCGGAAGAACAGTGTCGTGAAGCCGAGACCATAGATGACGTGGACCAGCACCAGATTGACCGTCGGATTGCCGAAACCGAAGCGGAAACCGGTCGCGTTTTGTAACGTGATACCGAAGCGCCCAAGGCTGCCGAGAATGGTCGCCATCGGCAGAAGCACCGACTGAAACGGGATGAAGCAGGCAAACAGCATCATACCGAAGACCAACGTGTGGCCGCGGAAACGCCATTTGGTCAGCACGTAACCGTTGAGTGCGCCGAGAATCGTCGAAATCAGCACGGCCGGAATGACCATCTTCAGCGAATTCCAGAAGTAGCCCTTGATACCGGCGCAGGTCAGGCCGACGCAGGTCTCGCCCCAGGCCTTCACCCACGGCTCGAAGGTCGGTGCGCTCGGCAGCGACAGCATGTTCCCGTTCTGGATTTCGTCCATCGTTTTGAAGGATGTGACCAGCATCACGAACAGCGGCATGAGATAGACGATGGCGAAGAATGCCAGAAGTCCGTAGATGACGACCCGGTTGAACATCCGCGCGCCATTGCTGCGGCGCGCCGCCGTGCCCGAGGAGACGATCGCGCTCATCGTGATTTCTCCCTGAGTTCGGAATAGAGATAAGGCACGATGATCGCCGAGATCGTCATCAGCATGATGATGGCGCTGGCCGAGCCGACGGCCATTTCGTTGCGCTTGAACGTGTATTCGTACATGAAATTGGACGGCAGCCAGGCAGAACCGCCTGGGCCGCCCGATGTCAGCGCCACCACGAGGTCGTAGGATTTGATCGCCATATGGGCGAGTACGATGAAGGCGGACAGGAAGACCGGACGCAGCAACGGAATGATGATGCGGCGATAGAGCTGGATCGTCGTCGCGCCATCGATCTGCGCCGCCTTCATGATCTCGCCGTCGATGCCGCGCAATCCTGCCAGAAACATTGCCATGACGAAACCGGAGGCCTGCCAGACACCGGCGATGACAACGGTATAGATCACGAAATCCTTGTTCTTGATCCAGTCGAAATGAAAGCTCGTCCAGCCCCATTGATGCAGCGTCTGCTCAAGACCGAGACCCGGATCGAGGAACCACTTCCAGGCAACGCCGGTGACGATGAAGGACAGCGCCATCGGGTAGAGATAGATCGGCCGCAGCAGGCCTTCGCCCCGGATCTTCTGATCAAGCAGGATGGCGAGGAACAGGCCCAAGCCCAGGCAGATGCCGATATAGAGAAAGCCGAAAATGCCCATATTGGTGATCGACGTGTACCAGCTGGAGGGCGGGTCGCTCTCGAACGTCCAGCGCCACAGCCGTTGATAGGCGCGCGCACCCGTGATCGCATAGGACGGAAACGTCTTGGAATTGGTGAAGGACAGGTAGCCCGTCCAGATGATGAAGCCGTAGACGAAGACCAGCGTGATGACGAAGCTTGGCGCCAGCACGATCTTCGGCAGCGCATCCTGCAGTCGGGAACGCAAGGAGGTCCGCGTCGAGCGCTCCGGCATCAGGCTGATTTCGGGGGTAGTCACAGTGCTCATGAAATTCGTCCCCTCCCAGGACCGTCATCGGCATTCGCGTCTGGAAACCTCCCCCGCTTTGGCGGGGAAGGGTCCTGTTCAGCGAACGATCAGCGTGCGTCGTCGATCGCCTTGACGAGTTCCGTAACGGCTTCGTCGGAGGTCTTGATCTGGCCGTGCACGAACTTGGATACGACGTCCTTATAGGCATTGGCGATGGCCGGAGGTGCACCATAACCCTGGGCCAGCGAGCCGAACAGCGTGCCGCCGTCGTTCGCTGCCTTCAGGTCGGCGATGCCCTTCTTGCCGCAAGCGTCGAAATCCGTGTCCGGAACGTCTGTCCGGGCCGGAACCGAGCCCTTGACGACGTTGAACGCCGACTGGAAGCTCTTCGACAGCGTTGCGGTTGCAAGCGCAACCTGGGCAGCCTTCTGGTCGTCCGGAACGTTGAACATGCCGAACATGTCGGAGTTGTAGATTACGCTGCCGTCGGTGCCGGGGAAGCGGTAGCACAGGAAGTCCGTATCCGGGGTCTTCTTGGCGGCGACGAATTCGCCCTTTGCCCAGTCGCCCATGACCTGAACGAGCGCATCGCCCTTGATGACCATGGCGGTTGCCAGGTTCCAGTCGCGGCCCGAGAAGTTCGGATCAACATATTTGATGATCGTTGCGAGGTTATCGAACGACTTCTTCATCGTGTCGGACTTCAGCGACTCTTCGTCGAGATCGTTGAAAGCCTTCTTGTAGAACTCAGGTCCGCCTGTGGAAAGGACGATCGAGTCGAACATCGTGGCTTCCTGCCAGTTCTGGCCACCCAGAGCCAGTGGGATGACGCCGGCAGCCTTGGCCTTGTCGAGCAGGGCAACCAGGTCTTCGAAGGTCTTCGGCTCGGTGCCGCCGATCTTGTCCATCACGGCCTTGTTGATCCACAGCCAGTTCACCGAGTGAACGTTGACCGGGGCAGCAACCCATTTGCCGTCATAAACCGAGAACTTCTGCAGCGCTGCCGGAACCGACTTGTCCCAGCCTTCCTTGACAGCTGTTTCGGTGAGGTCGCCCATAACGCCGGCAGCCGCATAGTCGAGTACGGTGTAGCCAAGCATCTGCGAGGCTGTCGGATAGGTGCCTGCGGCAACCATGGCCTTCAGCGCGGTCATGGCCGCATCGCCGCCACCGCCGGCAACCGGCACGTCCTTCCAGGCAAAGCCTTCCTTGGCAAGGTCACCCTTGAGGACGTTCAGAGCAGCCGCTTCGCCGCCCGACGTCCACCAATGCAGCATCTGAACTTCCTTGACATCCTCGGCATGGGCCGCAAGCCCGCAGCCTGCCACCATCAAAGCCGCCATTGCCGTCGTCGTCATAAACTTGCGCATCGTAATCCTCCCGGTTGCAAGTCATCGAGGCGGAATCTCCTCCCGCCGTTGAGTGCCGTCCCGCTCCCAAAAACGGGGTAGCAATATATCTGCGGCACACGCCGCTGGACAATTTAAAACGTTATAAATACCCACAAGTCAAGCCGGTGCATGCGTTTTGAGTTACGGAATGAGAACACATTGAATTTGCTGTTTTATAAGCAGAAATCTCATGCTGCATCGCAGCAAGAATTAAGCGCGAAAACGCATTTATAACGTTTGCACAGCATGCATTGCGCATCCGTTTGTCCCGCGTTACAAAGCGGCTCGTGCTCGCGTATAGAAAGAATGTCATTGGCAGACACTCCCAAACCCATGGCGCCGGAACAAACCACCGCCCGGCACGTCCGGCCAACGTTGCGAACGATCGCCGATCTCACCGGATTCGCGGTCACGACCGTATCGCGCGCGCTGAGCAACGCGCCGCAGATTTCGGCCGAGACCCGCAAGCGCGTCCAGGAGGTGGCGGCCGAGATCGGCTACCTGCCGGATCGCGCCGCGCAGCGGCTGAAGACCGGCCGGACCAACGTCATCTGCGTCCTGCTCGATCCGCACGAGGAAATCCTCGGCTACGGCATCTCGCTGATGCACGGCCTTGCCAAGGCGCTGCGAGACACGTCCTATCACCTGATCGTCATGCCGAACTTCATCAGCGGGGCCAATATCGACGCGGTCCGCCACATCGTCCGCAACGGCATGGCCGATGGCCTGATCTTCTCGCGCACCGAGCCGTTCGACCCGCGCGTCCGCCTGCTTCTCGAAAACGGCTTTCCCTTCGTTACCCACGGCAGGACCGAATTCACCACGCCACATCCGTATGTCGACTACGACAACTTCTCGTTCGCCTATGAGGCAACCAAACGGTTGATAACCCGCGGTCGCCGCAAGCCGATGATCATCCTGCCGCCGAAGCGCATGACCTTCTCGCAGCATCTGCTGCACGGCTTCATGACCGCCGTTCGCGAGGCCGGTGTCGCCTACGAGATTCCCGACGAGATCGATCTCGACTGTCCGGTCGAGCAGATTCGAGACTTCATGAGCCGCCGTGCAGGGCAACCCGACGCCCCCGACGGCTTTGCCTGCGGCGGCGAGGTCTCGGCACTCGCAACCATCACCGGCATGAGCGACCACGGCCTGACGCTTGGGCTCGAATACGACATCGTCGCCAAGCGAACGTCGAAGCTGCTCAGTCAGATCCAGCCGAAGGTCGAGACGATCTACGAGGACCTGACCGACACGGGCGAACAGATGGGCCGCGTCCTTCTCGCCCGGATCGCGGGTGACGAGGCGACCGAGATGCAGGTGCTGCTCAAGCCGCAGATCGGTTTTTCGGTGTGAGGTATCACGGGTATCGCCGGGTCTCCCGATGAGGTTCACCCCCCTCTGTCGGCGACGCCGACATCTCCCCCTCAAGGGGGGAGATTGACCGCTGGCTCTGTCGGCAGACTGACCGGAAACTTGGTGGGCGTTGGGGAAAAGAACAATCTCCCCCCTTGAGGGGGAGATGTCCCGAAGGGACAGAGGGGGGTAAGCTTCTCCGATCTCCGTCAAAAGCGAGGAGAAAACAGAGACAGCGCCCTGCTCCAGATTTAAATTCAATTTCCGCATCACGCCCTCCTTTCCCCTCATCGCCTCGGTTCAAATCGCCCTTACGAACGCGGCATCCACCAGCCGGTGCGGCCGCCGATATGCATGTTGAGCGTCTTGGTTTCGGTATAGTCCTCGACCGCATGGCGGCCGAGTTCACGACCGAGGCCGGACTGGCGGTAGCCGCCGAACGGCAGTTCGGATGCGCCATCCATGAATGTGTTCATCCAGACCGTGCCCGCCCGCACCTTGCGGCCAACCATCAGGCAGGTATCGAAATCGCGGCTCCAAACGCCTGCCGACAGGCCGTAGTCGATGGAGTTGGCTATCCGGATCGCCTCGTCCGTGGTTTCGAAGGTCAGGACCGACAGAACCGGCCCGAAGACTTCTTCCCGCGCCACCGCCATGTCGGGCGTCACGGCCGACAGAATGGTCGGCGACATGAACTGGCCGGAACCGAGATCCAGCGCGCCGCCGCCATGCGAGACCGTCGCGCCTTTGCCGGAAGCGGCCGAGATATAACCGACGATCTTTTCCAGATGCTGCGGCGTGATGATCGCGCCGACCTGGGTTTGCGGATCGAGCGGATCTCCGACCTTGACCTTGGCCGACATCGCCGCAATGCGGGCGATGACATCCTGCGCGATATCCTTGTGGACGATCAGCCGCGAGCCGGCGTTGCAGCATTCACCGGCATTGAAATAGGCGCCGAACACGGCGGCATCGATGAAATCATCGAGATTGGCGTCCGGGAAAACGATCTGCGGGTTCTTGCCGCCGAGTTCCAGCGACACCTTCTTCAGCGTTTGCGCGGCATTGGTCATGGTCAGCTTGCCGACACCGGTCGAGCCGGTGAAGGAGATCATGTCGACATCCGGATGCGAGGTCATGATAGCGCCGACGTCCGGGCCGGTGCCGGTGATGATGTTGACGACACCGGCCGGCACGCCGGCGGCCTCGAGGATTTCGCCCAGCACCAGCGTCGAGCCGGAGGTCAGTTCGGATGGCTTGACGACAGTTGTGCAACCGGCGGCCAGCGCGAAGGGCAGTTTCTGGCTGACGATCAGGAACGGGAAATTCCACGGCGTGATGATCGAGACCACGCCGATCGCTTCGCGCAGCACGACACCGAGCGTGCCGTCGCCGAGCGTATTGTAGCTTTCGCCATGCAGGTCGCGGGCAAGGGCCGCGGCATAGCGCCAGATATCGGCGGCACCGCCGAGTTCACCCTTGGCCTGGCTGATCGGTTTGCCGGATTCGATGCAGTCGAGATAGGCGAGTTCATCGGCACGCGCCGCAATCATGTCGGCCGCCTTGAGCAGGATCAGCGAACGCTCCGAAGCCGTCATGCGCGGCCAAGGACCATCATCGAAGGCTTTGCGCGCGGCGGCAATCGCCCGCTCGGCATCGGCTTTCGTCGCGGCCTGATAGCGGCTGACGGTAACGCCGTGACCCGGCGCCACGCGCTCCAGCGTCCTGCCCTCGGCCGCATTCCCCCATTTGCCGTCGATCAGCATCTGGAAGTCGCGCACCTTTGTGTCAGTCAAAGCCTTGGGCTTCACCAGAACCGTCATTACCATTCTCCCTTGAATTCCGCGGGGCGCTTGTCTGTAAAAGCCGCAACGCCCTCTTTCATGTCGCCGGTCTTGGCGGCCAGGATCGAACCCAGCGCCTCGACGGCGGTACCATTGTCTTCGCCATTGGCCGAGGCGATCATCAGCTTGCAGATTTCGAGCGCCGCCGGACCGCGCTTGGCGATGCGATGGGCATAATCCCTGGCCATGCTCATCACCGTGCCGGTTCCGGCCACGGCGTCGACCAGACCCAGATGCCGTGCCTCGTCGGCCGAAAACATCTCGCCACCCAGCACCATCCGGCGCACGACCTGCGCCCCGAACCGCTTGACCAGGCGTTGCGTGCCCGACCAGCCCGGCACCATGCCAAGGCTCGTTTCCGGCAATCCGATCTTCACCTGTATTTCCACAATGCGGATATCCGCCGCCGCCGCCAGTTCCAGCCCGCCGCCGAGCGTGTGGCCGTTGATCGCGGCGATCACCGGCATGCGCAAGGTCGCCAGCCGCTCGAACACCCGATGGCCGAAGCGCACCCATTGATGGCCGAATTCGTTCGGACTCATCGCGCCCCAGGCCTTGATATCGCCACCGGCGGAAAAGGCCTTGCCCTCCCCCGTCAGGATGACCGCGCGGATATTGGCATTCGCTTCGACCGTATCGCAGGCCGCAGAAAGCGCTTTCAACATGTCGATATCGAATGCGTTCAGCTTTTCCGGCCGCGCAACCGTCAGAATGGCAACAGCACCTTCGATCTCGATGCGGATTCGCTCGTCAGACATGTGCCGCCCCTTCCAGCGTCCGGATAGGCTTTTGCGGCAGCGTCAGCCCGATCAACTCCTCGTGGAACAGCGCCGCGTCCATGACCTTGAGCTTGTCGGAAACGATCAGCGGAAATTCCGACTGGTCGAGAATATGCGCCTGCAAATCGACGCCCGGCGCGATCTCGGTGAGCATGATGCCCTGCGGCGTCAGCTTCAGCACGCAGCGCTCGGTGACATAGGTGATGTCCTGCCCCTGTTCGACAGCGCGGCGACCGGAGAAGGTGACGTGCTCGACCTCATTGACCAGCTTCTTCAGCTTGCCCTCTTTCTCGATCATCAGCTTGCCGTCGGCCATGGAGAGCTTCGCCCCGGCATTGAACATGCCGGAGAAAACGATCTTCTTCGCCCGCGCGGTGATATCGACGAACCCGCCCGCCCCCGCCGTCACATGCGGCCGGAAGGAGAGCTTCGAAACATTCACCGAGCCGTCCCTGCCGATTTCGAGGAAGGACAGCAGCGAGGCGTCGAAACCGGCGCCCTGAAAATAGGTGAACTGATAGGGCGACGGCATGAAGGCGTCGGCATTCGAGGCGCAACCGAAGGCGAAATCGAGCAGCGGCACGCCGCCGACCGCACCCTGTTCGATCACCCAGGTGACCGAGCCATGCAGCCCCTCTTCCAGCAGGATACGCGGTACATTGGCCGAGATACCGAAGCCGAGATTGACGCAGCTTCCACCTTGCAATTCCTGGGCAACGCGGCGGGCAATGACCTTCTGGATATTGAATTCCGGCACGCGAAAACTGTCGAGCGGCCGGAAGATTTCGCCGGAGATCGCCGGATCGTAATCCGTCAGCGTCGTCTGCTTCTGGTCGGGATCGACGATCACATAGTCGACCAGCATGCCGGGCACGCGCACGTCGTGCGGCTTCAGCGAGCCCGACTTGGTGATGCGCTTGACCTGCGCAATGACGATGCCGCCATTGTTGCGGGCAGCCAATGCCTGATCGAGACCACCGAGATAAGCACCCTCATGTTCATAGGTCAGGTTGCCGCGCTCGTCGGCGGTCGTCGCCCGGATAATCGCCACCTGCGGCACGATCGCCTTAAAATAGAGCCAGTCCTCGCCTTCGAACTCGATCTTCTTGACCACCGGCTCCGCGGTAGCCGACGCATTCATGGCACAGCCCTGCCGCGACGGATCGACGAACGTGTCGAGGCCGATCTTGGTCAAAACGCCTGGACGCTTGGCGGCGGCTTCGCGGTGCATGTCAAACAGCACGCCGGACGGAATATTGTAGGCGGCAACCTCGTTGCTGCCGATCATCTGCCAGATCAGCGGCGGCTCGGATGTCGAAGGGCCGGACGGATAGGAACCGCCGATGATCGTCTTCAGCAGCCCCTTCTTGGCGATATGGTCGATACCTTTGATGCCACTCATGTCGCCGGCGGCGATCGGATGCAGCGTAGTAAGATCGCGCGGATGGCCGGTCGCATCGAAGCGCGCGCCGATCGCCTTCAGCATCATATCCGGGCAGCCAAGTCCGCTCGACGACGACACTGATACGGTCGCGCCATCGGGAATCAGGGAGGCAGCCTCAGCCGGGGTGATATGCTTGCTCATGGAAATGCTCTCAAAGTCCCGTTTCGATCGCGACCGCACCGCCGGTCTGCGCTGATTTCATCACCGCAAGCCCCGTGGCCAACGACCAGACGCCATCCTCGCCGCCGCAGAGCGGCTTGCCCTTGCCCGCAATCGCATCATCAAAGGCAAGAAGGGTGTTTTCGTAGAGATTGCGGTGGTCGAGCGGCAGTTCCGCCTCGCCATCGGCGTTGCGAAGGGTGACCGTTCCGACTGCCTTCTGCGTCATGCAGTTGCGCCCGATCAGCGAACCCTCGGAGCCATGCACCTCGAAACCGGTGACGGCATATTTGGTGGTGAAGCCGTCGTGAAATTGCGCGATCAGGCCCGACTTGAACCGCAGAACGCCCATGGCCGCATCTTCAAGCCCCGCCTGCGCCATGCCCCCGTATTGACCGAAGGCAATAGCTTCCACCGGATCGTCGCCCAGCACGAAGCGTAACGTGTCGGTGTCATGCACGGTGATATCGAGAATGACGCCACCGCCAGCCTCCGGCCGGTCGAGCCGCCAGCCCTGCAGATGTGCGGGCAGATAACCGGCGTGGCAGACACGGGCCGCCAGCGGCTTGCCGATCCTGCCGGCAGCGATGGCATCGCGCATGGCCCGGTGCGTCGCCGCACCGCGCAGATGATGATTGGTCGCCATGACGACGCCAGCCTCACGCGCTGCTTTGACCATGGCGCGCGCATCCTCCAGCGACATCGCCAGCGGCTTTTCGCAGAGCACATGCTTGCCGGCCTTGACGGCGGCGATCACCTGATCGCGGTGAAGCTCATTGGTGGTGGAAATATAGACCGCCTGCACATCGGGATCGCCGACAAGCTCGGCAACGCTGGTCACCGATTTGGCAATCCCATGATCGCTGGCATATTTGGCGCCCCGCTCGGCACTCGTACTCATCACCGAAACGATCTCGCCGCCGACGGTGCGGATCGCGTCGATCACCCATTCATGAGCAATTGTGCTTGCCCCGATCAAACCCCAACGCGTCATAGCAAAGACAGCCTTTCCCTCTTGTCGCTCGCCGAGCCGCAGCTCTGGCGCACGACCAAGCGCACGGAACTGACGATCGCTTCCGCGTCTGCCCGTCCGGCATTGATCTGTTTCAACAGAAGCTGGGCAGCCCGCCGCCCCATGCCCTGCGGATCGACCGAAACCGTCGTCAACGCGGGCACCGCCGTCTGCGCCTCGATCACATCGTCAAAGCCGATGACGGCAAAATCCTCGCCCGGATCGAGCCGGTGGGCACGAAGCCCGTCGCAGACCCCGAAGGCGACCGCGTCGTTGAAGCAAACGGCCGCTGTCGGCCTCTCGCGCAGCAACAAAGCCCTTTCGATGGCCGCAACACCGCCGGCCCGCGACGGCGCGGAACTGACGACCAGCTCATCATGAACGGCCAGGTCCATATCCGAGAGCGCATCGCGATAGCCCTGCAGCCGCTCATTGAAAACGGCGGTGTCGGGAAAGCCACCAAGGAAGGCGATGCGATGATGACCTAACCCGGCAAGATGCCGCACCGCGTCGCGCATACCGGCGTGATTGTCGGAAACCAGCGACGAAACCTTGGCGCCTGCGACCTGGCGGACGACATTGACGACAGGGATGCCGCTTGCCACCAGCGACTTCAGATCGGCCGCTTCCGTGCCGCGCGCCGGCGACAGGATGAGGCCGGAAATGCCGTGTTCGCGCATCGAGGATATGACCTCGCGCTGGCGATCGACGCTTTCGGCGGTGTTGGCGAGAAACTGCACGTAGCCGGCCGACTGCACGACCATGTCGACACCAACGGCAAGCTCGGCAAAGAAGCTGTTGGTCAGATCGTTGACGACAATACCAATGATCTTCGATTTGGAATTGGACTGGCGCAGGTTGGCGGCACCGCGATTGTAGACATAACCGAGCTCGCGAATGACCGCATTCACCTTGGCGCGGGTTGCCTCGTTGACCAGCGGGCTTGCCTGCAGCACGAGCGACACGGTCGACTTCGACACGCCGGCGGCATGCGCAATATCGATGACTGTCACCCGTTCCTTGCCCACATTTTCCTCCCGGAGAGGTCTTATCGCCTCAACACTTGCCGCAAGATAATTGGAACGTTCCAATTATGTCAAGCGGATTTCTTGAAAAATTCCCACCACCCAGCACTCATCGCCACACCCAACGCGTGAGCAAGTTTGAGAACAAAAATGTGGTTGATATATAGCTATTCACTCGAAAAAGCGTTCATATGGAAAGATCGATGGGGTCGTACACAGATGACTTCCCCGCCTTTCAAGGCATCTCAGCATGACCAATACACCAAATTATCCCTTGAAATTTGGAACGGTCTAAATTATTTAGCTTCCAACACTGAGGGAGGAGCCCGCATGTCCGCTACCCTGTCGCTGCCGCGCGCCGACGGCACGCTTGAGCCTTATCGCCTTTTGGGGACGCCGATCACGCGGCTCGCAACGGTTCCGACGTTCAATCGCATCGCCTATGCGGCGGCGCATGTCGTCTCGGACCCGCTACGCGACCTCGACCCGTGGGGCCGCTCCGCCATCGACTGGGAAACGACGATGGCCTTCCGCCATCACCTCTGGAGCCTGGGTTTCAAGATCGCCGAAGCGATGGACACCTCGCAGCGCGGGATGGGTCTCGACTGGGCCTGGGCGCAGGAACTGATCCGTCGTTCGCTGACGGAAGCGCGCACCGTGCCCGGCGCCGATCTTGCCTGCGGTGCCGGCACCGATCATCTGGCCCCCACCGACACCCGTTCACTCGACGATGTCATCCGAGCCTACGAAACACAGATCGGCTTTGTCGAACAACAGGGCGGACGATCGATCATGATGGCAAGCCGCGCGCTTGCCCGCATTGCCAAGTCGCCCGACGACTACCGCAAGGTCTACGGCCAGATTCTTCGCCAGACGAAAGACAAGGTCGTGCTGCATTGGCTGGGCGACATGTTCGATCCGCAGCTGAAAGGCTCTTGGGGCTCGGAGAATTTCGAAACGGCGCTCGATACCGTCCGGG
>Ga0307515_10013299_pt1 | contig 15392 bp, 20 predicted proteins | sample 17_EM_MG_FD_194513 | JGI IMG/M metagenome (GOLD analysis project Ga0307515, IMG submission 194513) | Populus trichocarpa ectomycorrhiza microbial communities from riparian zone in the Pacific Northwest, United States - 17_EM | ecosystem: Host-associated > Plants > Roots > Unclassified | place... | reverse complement strand
ATACGCCGCCAGCCTCCCGCCCAAGGTTCTCTACCGCCCAGTAGATATCGCCCTCTCCGTCAACGAAGACTCTTGTCTACCTCTCATTCCGTTCACGATTCTTGAAGTTTGAATGGCAGGAGGAGGGACATCTCGGATGGAGTTGACTTCTAGCTTGAGTGCCAACACGAGCGCCAGCGCGAAATATTCTAGCCGCTGGAACTGCTTAAGACAATGGGCGATGGCGGCGGTCGTCAGCTTCCGACGGTCGATCAGCACGAACTTGCGTAATGGCCTGGTGGCGATGGATATGGTGCGCTTGTGGCGGTTTGAAGTTCGAAGCTCAGCCAATCGGTCTAGCTGTAGGTGAAGGATAGAGTGGAGATGAAAGGGGAATCTCGGAAAAAGTCGCGAGTATCGAGGTGGCTTCCCTGGACGTTGTCGACTGTAAGATGTTTCAGGTTTTTCAGTGTAGTAGTCGGTGTGTTGGCGATCCGAACAGCCCCTGGCAACCGTGGCGTCTCGGTAAATGGAGAGCGGAGCGCGGTAAGCAGTGTTACAGTCGTTTTCCCCGGGAGTAGTAGCTCATAAGTTGACAATGGCGGCTGGTGGGCGGTGTCCGATGGGGGTAGGGCTCGCTCGAAATCAGTGATGAAGCGTTTGCCTGCTAGACCTAACCAAGGGAACGGGGGTGAAAATCATGAACTAGTAGCTCGCATTGATGACGGACGCGAACAAAAGGATGGGAAAAAGCCAATACCATGGGAGTCGACAAAGACGGCCCGTTGGGCCTCGAATGCGCGGAGGGAACGCAAAGACGTCATTTTCCGAAAACCGACATACAACGCGGAGACCGGGACGCGCCGCGGAGGGACAAAACAGCGTGGATCAGCATGAGGCAGAGACAGAAAGAGTCAGATCATGAGGCAGTAAGGCAAAAGTCCAGGTTAAATCTCCGGAGATTAGATCTCTATTCTCACCTTGGACGTTTCGTTGTCACGGATAATACGGGAGTCGTTGGCGACCTCTACTGTGCAGATTTGCGCCAGGTGGTCCCTGTAGACATCAAAGAGGAGACCCCTCAGGGGTTCGTCCTCGAGGCAGAGGTACTGGTGCACTGTCGGGCCGGCTTCCGCAGTAACCTGGCTGCATGTCCGGGGCAATCTGAAGTGCCCCTTGTGTCGAGAGTCGAGAGCGAGGTGCGGAAAAAAATTGAAGATGATCAACCGAATTTCGGGAGGGACGGTGAGCAACCCAAAGGCCGTTGTTCGGTCTCCATTCCACATCAAATCGGGATAGCAGAATTATAGACGGCGTTCTGCCGCGTTCGCCTCCTCCTTCTCTTCTTCTACCCACCACCATCTCCCCCCGCATCCTCCGTTCCCTCGCTATCCCCCCCTCCTGCTCGTTCGTTCAAGCCGATGCCAGGTCTCATCCAATCCTACGACGTCCTCCTCGACTTTACGAACGACACCCACGACTTCACGTCCCTCCAGCTGCTCCGCGACTACAACACCAGGAACGGCAGCACCGCTGGAGCAGTCTTAATCCCTCCCGGAGAGACCGTGACCCTCGTGCTCGATGCAGGTTCAGTGTACAAATACGTCTTGAAGACGTGTGCAAAGGTTGCGAGCGTAACGTACGTCTCCCGTATCCCCCATCCTCCCCCAAGCACGCGCCCGTCGCCTGGACCCCGTATTTTGGCGGCGCGGCGGCTATTTCATTTCCGACCTGGGAAGCAAACTGACGCGTTCTCCCCTTTACCTGGATTGGTTTAGTGCCCGGACATGGCGTGATGTGGATTGCCCCGTTTCTTCCCTTTTCATCCCATCGGGAGCGACATCTTCGGGATTAACCACCTCACAGTCACGACTATCCGGTGGTGGGGTTTCGGTAGATAAGGTCTGGAAAGACATGCGGGTCGCGATCTGGGATTGGGACGACCGTCTATGACACTTGGACCCTCACTGGCCTCCGGGGCGCTCCCCTTCATCTTCCAAGACCCTTCCGCCGTTCAATTATCTCGCTCTCGTCCCCACGCGTCTTCTCTATTACGGACACACCGATTCTATTCAAGGCCTGGAGAGGAGAACAATGGTCATGCGGCCTCAGTCAGGGAAGTGAAAGAGGATGCTTTCGGAGGTTGTTGAGCTGAAGAGAGAACTAAACGCCGGACCCCCCATTCTATTCAAGCCCAAACGTTGCAACGGTGTGTTTTCATTCATCCTATGCACCACCATCCCCTTCAGGTCCTTCTGCGCATGCGAATGCATTGAGATGTTCAAATGTGCTCGACGATCTCCTGACCTGCTTTTACATCAGGGGTGTTCCCGGCCATTTATTTCCGCATAATCTTCAGGATCAAAACGCACCACACGCATGTCGCTCACCCGCAGCCCCACATCTCCTTACCAAACCGCAACCATCCCTATTTTCTCGTCTGCCACCCGCTATGCTAAACACCCGATATTTAATATGTATTGGCCGAACGCCCTCCACAATCTTTCGGCTGGGGAAATACCAGACAAGCCGACGTTACCGACAACGAAAACCGGTTGTATGGCACACGACCGGGACGTCAAGAAGTCTCCGGACTCACGGAGGGGAAAATATAATCCATGTGTGACCAACACTCAATCACCACCACACCGCGACAACGTTGACCCCCTCCCTCGTTACCTCCTCAAATTTCCCCTTCCTACCCTTCCCCACTACAATTTTCGTCTGTGTATTCGTTTGATGTTGCTTTTCATTTCTTGCATTCGGACCTTCTTGTTATCTTCAGTTCACTCGCTCTCAATAATCATCACCAACCTTCCGTATATATTTCATACCCGACCTACCCTCCCTCCCCTAACCTCCTCATTCAACATCGTTTTGATACCGATGCCGGCGCGATGCGGATTTCAGGTGGGGCCATTTCATAGTACTCCTGATTTCCTTCCTTCTCCCCCTCGCATAACCGCGGGTAGTATCTTGGGTAGGAAAGGAATCGTATCTAGATGTAAACGACAAGAATGGAGAAACTATCTCACTAACTTATCTCACTCTCTCTGGCCTCCGCCCAATTATCTTTTCACTGCGGTAGGCCCATGCTGCACACCGGCTTTGTCGGGTCGGCCCGGTTTGAATGGTTCCGTAAAGCCGTCCGAGATGGGATCAGACAGTTTGACAGGATCGCGGACGGAGAAGCATCCCGGTCACGCCAGCCGGTCGCACGGGCCCGCACGCGTCCGCGTGACGATCGGGTTCCATTGGCACTCCGAGCGGGATGACAGAAAGAGGAACTGTCCCTGACGGGCTTGCGAAGGGCCGACGCCACCCATGCAAATAGCAAAGTGCCCGTGTATATGTGAACGTGAGAGAGAGATCGAAACGGGGATTTGGTCCCACGGTTAGCCCTTCGGATCTACAGATAGCCACGGTGAGCGGGAGAAAATCGACCTGCACGGTCGACCCAAAGTGAGACATTAAAATCAGAATCTGAAAACTTGATTTAGGAACGGATGGCAAGATGGCAAGGGATCGAGATGAAATTTGATACTGGATTGAATGGATACACGCACGGCGACGGTGCGGACTAGCGGTAGGGACAAGACATATCGACGACGACCCGAGTGGTGCGCATGTGTACGATAGGATGAGAAAAGGACCCGCGGTCGGGCGGTCGTCGTCGTCCGTCTCTAAGCAAACCTGACTTTCTCTCCCGGTCAGCCCTCTGAGAAGGAAACCAGCCCATCTGATGGATAATCCATCTTCTAAGAGAGGCTCGGGGGAATCACGTACTTCCCGCTAACCTTCCGACCAGGCCCCTCCTTATCCAACCTCTCGGCGATCTCGTCACCTTTATCTCCTAGCCAAACAACGACATCACTGTTGATCGCCCTCAACGAGCAAACCATCGGAGCGCCCGCGGCATTGGCTATCGGGCCGACCGCAACGTTAAACGGCGTGCTGGCTGGAACTTTACAATCGTAAGGCACCTTACGGTGGTTGAGGTATGACCAAGTCGGATTTTCGAGAGGTGGAGGAACAGATCTGGGAGTTTCAGAGTGTAGGTCCCAACCTTAGGTAAATCCGGTGCACCAAAGGGGGCCCGTTGTTCGTAGGCCTGGAGAATGACCCTCCGCATGAGTATCGAGAGTGCTTCCTGGTTTGACGAGAGCAGGCGTGAGATTGCATAGCTTCCACTCCAAACCAAGCTTCTTGAGCGGCCTGGGCTCCTGATCGTTGAACAAGGTGCTCCTTTCCGTGTAACCTTATCTTACTGGCTAAGCCGCTCTGGATCAGGAAATCGGCTACACATTATGTCCATTGTCAGTGACCAACGTAGCGACTTGGTGGTCCCAGTAAGCGTCCTCACCATAGACAAAGTCACAGGAGAGCTCGAAACCGGCATTGTCGAGGGCAAAGTCGATTCGTCCTCCACCCTGATCTTTGAGCCCTTTCACGGCCTCCCACAACCGGGAAGACTATGAGTTTCGACTCCTGAGTCGAAACTCACCCGATTCTGCGTCGATTCCCCCTCGCGAGGAGCCTTATTTGGAAAATAAGTAAAATAAATAAAATAAACTTCTATTCTGTCCACTGCACTCAGGCTCTAAGGTCGTAACCGCAATGGGATCTAGGCGGACTAACGTTTCTACCAAAAAGAACAAAGGGGCTGCAGCGCCAGCAAAGAAGGCAAACGACAAGAAAGAGTCCGAACCCGCTGAGGAAACCCAAACCAAACGGATTTCTGTCAAGTAAGTGTCACCTTAATAACACGATGCTCACTGGCTCACAGAACCAGATGGTCTGAAGACCTGGTACTCATGTTGTTGAGCGAGGTGGAGGATAATTGCGAGATCCGGCAGGGTTTGTATCCCGGAACTGGGGCAAACGCCTCCACTGCGAACGTTGTCGAAGATGTTCCTCCCGGTTCGTGAGTTGTTCACCGCCGGTAGCTTAAAACCTCTTGATCTACTCCTCGGTCATGTCGTTGGCAATCTCCTTGTTCCGCAAGGCAACGTCGGTTTCACCATCTACAACAACAAAAAGCGGGTTTGAACGAGATGATAATGGCAGGGGGAAATGGCTGACCATTGACAATGCACCTAAGGTTGGCGTTACCAAACAGGTCGATCATCAGACCTTCCATCCATTCGACACACTCAACGAGGTCGATGACCTCTTCTTCGGAGGCTCGCTCATACAAAGTTCAATGACGTCGTCGACAGCCTTTCCAAGGATCGTCGGCAAACGATTGCCCATTGTGGCATGAGCGAAGGAATACTCATGGTACCCCAAAAACGCCGGCCAGGGCAGGTTCTACGCCGATGGGCCACAACATCAGAAGGTGTGGAAACATGCGTAACCGAGAGCAGTGACTAACCTAAGGTCGATCTTGGGTGGGGTGCCTGGCCAGGTGGCACCGACGCCACCCCTCTTCTTTTTGAATGTTGCCAACGTGAGAACAATCTTCTGAGGCACGCCAGCATGGGTCCCAGTCGTAACAGCGGCAGTGGCAACGGAGGTGTCATCGTTGGGGCTGGCGACAAAGTAGTCGTGAGTCATAGTATCCTCTTTTCGTCTGGAGAGAGAGGAAGAAGAGAGGGTCGACGGGGTTGGAAAACCATCCCCCGGGTTTTCGCTCCGTCTTTTATGCCTCTCCAGTCAACGGGAAAGTCCAGCGTTCATTTCGCAAACTTCGTGACGAGAGATCTGTGCGGTAGCTTCAACGCGCACATATATTTCCGGCACACACCCACAAGGCCAACGCCGCCTACCGAACCGTGACGTGCGTGATGGAGGTGGAAATTTCCTTTGGTGCGCTTGCCGGGTTCTCCCTACAATATCAAGACGCATCAGAACAGTTTTTTTTCTCTTCTTCCTGCTGTCATCCGCGCCGCGTGTCACAGGGAAAAATGAAAGGAACGACCAGTTTGAGAAGTGGGGCTGCACCAGGGCGAAGCGATGGGGGACGGCCGCATACCCAAAATCGGGAGTTGGTGCAAGGGAAACAGAGAGGAGAATCCGAAACAGAAGAAGACTATAACAACCTTACAGCGGATGGCCTGGAACCCCCTTCAAAACGAAACTTTGAGCTGTACTGGCAAGGCCTCGTTCTGCCTTCTGGTGACGGGGGACGGACGACGGAACGATCGGAAAGGGCGCCCCGGGTCTTCAAGCTTCAAGATATGATTACGCCTAGTGTTGCCGTGATGTGACTCAAATCAGATTTCAACTCGGATTGTGCTGGTGGCCGGACTCACTTACAAACGAGCTCGGCGAAGCCATCAAATAGCGTTCCCATATATGGGAGGTCGGAAATCCTAAGGGTGGGACGAGTTTTTGTTTTCTGTCCGTGGTAAATGTAATTTTCCACATGGTTGTAACCAAATAGTTTGTTGAGAGCATAGGTAAGTACATAGAGGCAGATTACAATGCCGTGACTGTCAAAAGTAAATATTATTGCTGGAATGTACGCTGGTCGGATCTGAGGATGGTCGCCATCCTAAACGTGGTTTTGTTCGTCTTGGTTGAAAAGGTAGAGCGTGTCCTCCACGTGTTTGGTGAGGTCAAGAACCCCAGAACAGAACGAGAATTTGAGGGTCTGGAGTGCTTCCATGAGGACTGGATTAATGCGGTTCCTGCGAGGGGTGCACGTCTCCTTGCTCGACGAAAAGAGCCGCTCACAAGCAACCGCGGAAGCTTGTGCCGGGAGGATGTCCATCGCGAGCCGGAAGAGGTACGGGAACCTCCTCTCAGCACCCTACACAAACGGGTGAGAATTGTGAATTGAAGTGAGGAAAAATACTCGCCATCCAATACATGAGGGGATTACACCAAACAACGCGGACGCCCAACCCCGGGCCCTGGGGAACTACTTTGAACGGGGGCATCCGTGGCTCATGCAGATAGCTATCCAGCTCAGACCGGAGCCCGTCTAGGACGACTTCGTGCCCACCAGCGTCAGCATATAGCGGAGAGCACGGCAGGGTGGCGGCATCGGAAAGCTGGGTTGGTGGGGGTGTTCGGCCCGCATTGCGATCCAAAAAGCGCCTTGTGCTGGCGGCAATGGATTTGAGGCATTGTGCGGGGGATGCGGTGTACGCAAAGAGGCTCTCGCACTGAACTTCCAAGTCCGCCTTCTTAAACGCAAGCATCTGTGAACAACGTGAATCCGCGATCGTGTCTCGTATCACGTGAAACCAACCGTGTCTAATGCCATTTGTCTTATCTTTTGTACGTCGTCTGCAGGACAATTGTTTGCAATCCACTTCATCTTCAGGCATGGATTAAGTACTGGAGGTTATTGTGAGCGCACGGGCGACATTGGGAGACAATGCGGCTAACGTATTGCAAGCAAATATGTTCGAGAAAGCTTGGACTTGTTGATGTATACTTCCACCTTGTTGATGCCGATTTCAATGAGAGGGGTCATGAGCGGGTAGACCTTCTTCAAATGCTGCCAATCATCAATGATTGCGTGGTAGAAGGGGAGTGAATATGAGAGTGTGGGGGTGTGGTCGGAGGAGAGTGATTCTTGGGCATCATGTGGTACCGACATCACGGCCCGAACATGATCGAGAACGCAGACTTCGGTCACACTGGGTATGTGGATGTTCGCATCCAATAGATCTGGGCGTTTAGAGAATGCTTTGATAACCTGGGAGTGAGCCAAATCAGAACGAGCAAACATCAATTGTGGTGAAACAAACCGGTAACATCACCAGGACTCGATCCACCATAAAATATGTTGACGACCACCGGGTTTCACAATCCCGTAGAAGCTGCAGAGCTTCCTTCGAGATCAGGTTGCCATCATCATCTTTCCATGTTTCGTTGAGGTTACCTTCGAGTATTGTGTCCAGGAATTCTTCCCGGCGCTTTCCAGAGATGCGGCAAGCGGCAATAAGCTTTCGTGCTGTTCCCAAAATGTCTGCTGTGAGAACATGGAGGTAATTGTCTGTGGTAACCCCCTGTGGCAGAACCATCTCCTGGAGGGCGGCTTCATCGATGCAACCAAGGTCCCCCAGCAGATATTGTTGTTCAAGGCCCTTTCCATCCTTGAGCGCAGTGTAGATGGCTTGGACTGCAAGGTTAATAACGTGTGGAAAACAGCTATACGATGAGGTGAGTGTGCTGGAAAGGTCACGTTGCGATGTGATGCTCACCGCACTCGGTTTCCATGCCGATCGAATGGGATGTCATCTTTTGCGAACCAAGTTTCCAGATGTTCCATCATTGTGTCGTTGTTGCTCGCATTATCTGCAGTAATCGAGCCAATCTAGTATACAATAATCAAGCATTAAGGCGATGTCAAACAATGTAATAGGTAGCATACCCTTCGTTCTATACCGGCCCCTTTGATGATGTTGTAGAGAACCTCAGCAAGGTGTTCGCCGGTATGAGAACCCCGAAGATGCCGAAACGCGAGCAATCCGGACTTCAAGATTAGTTGTCTGTCCAGCTCATTACGCAGAATGAAGTGTGCTGTAGCTCCAAAAAATGATATGAGGTTTGGGGTTGACCACGCATCTGCTGTGAGTGATACACGACCCAAAGACTTCTGCAAAGTGTCGTGTGATTGGTGGCGGGATGATAGCACGTTGGATACATTCAACGTACTTTCATTTCGTGATGAAACTGTTCCCGTTCCTTTTTCCATGCTCTAATGATGCTCTCCGTGAGATATGTCCGTTTGGGGATCTCGTTGTCGGTAACGTGGCCCTGGCCAATGTACAGAAGAATCTCGCGAAAGTGACGATTCTCGATTACATTGATCGACTATACTGCCCGATGAGTGACATGAGAAAATTGAGAATGAGCAAAGACAAACTTGGTCATCACCAATAATATACCTCATGAGTCGCACGACAAGACCCTCTTGTGTAAACGGCTCTCCATCCCAGCCCAATACCTCTCCTGTCGGGCTCTTCCGGGGAACATTGAGACGAGAGCATTCGGACTCCCACACATCAGTATGCTCGCGTTTGAAGTGGCAGCGAAGTGTTGACGTTGGGGAGTTTTTTGGTTCATTGTTAAACACCTTCCACATCTTGGTCCCATTCTTATTCCTGAAAAGCGCGATCAGGAGTCCCCAAGTCGCTGAATAATGAAGAGGGTTACCCGAATTGGGTACAGAATTTACAGCCAACGAACGTTGAATCTGGCCGGCTGGTCAAATGATCACCGTAGTCGTCCAGCCACTGCTCAGCTGGGACAACCTCATCTGTCCTGATGGCCCGAGTGAATGCCCAGATCTCGTAAGCGGAATTTTTCCGCTCGGTAAACTTGATCGCAGGGGTTGGTTCTGGGGTTGATCGTTCTGTCTGCACGTCCGGACTGCCGGGTATTGGTCCATAGCCACCCACTGCAGCTGAGTCAGCAGGGATGGCTCGCTTGCGCTTCCGTGAAACAGGTGGGGGAGGGCGATCAAGGGGGGAGGGCGATGGAGGACCAGCATTTCCAGGTCCTTGCAGTGGCTGCGATGGATAGCAGCCTTGTGCGGATCGGTTCCATGTGTTGAAATCCTGGATCGCTTGATCGCACGAAGGGGGTAGCGGTCCCAAGAAAGAGAGGCCATTTGGATAGTGTGCAGGGTGGAGGACATTGTTCGCGGCTTTGTCACTTTCTGTGTTCATTTGGGCCGGCGGGGCACTCAATGGGGCGGGTGGGTCCCACGACATGAGAGAGCGTGGAGAGATGGTGGGACCTCCTGTGTCGCGCAGGAGGAGAACCTCCAGATTTGGGAGATTCACCGCATTCACTGGTCATTTAGAATGAAAAATCAACCCCGCGATTAATAATTATTCCACATGGCCCATCGCTCGTTCCCGGCGATCGACCTCAGTTTTTCCGATGTGAGTTGATAGATCAAATCAAATCAAATCAGCTCACGGCAACACTAATTACGCCATATGTGCCTGATCCCACAAAGTGAATGACTCTCACTGACCTCCACTCCGAAACGTGGAGTAGTGAACGCTGGAATTAATGGCAAATACAACTCACAGTACCTGCCTTCTTCTTTTCTGACCCCCTCTACCTCTCTTCACTAGCGTCATGGTAGCACGAGAGGCTACTAGCATTTGGCTTTGCGTCGCTCAAGGTTGCAACCCATTGAACAACGAATGCGGACGCCACCTCAGAACTCTCGCCTTTTCCTCCCACCCACATTCTATGGCATACGTCCTCGATAACCTTTCTCGGGCCTCCGCATCCACTAACACCGTCTGTGGTTGTCGGATGTTCAAGATCTGTTCCTTCGGGTGAAGGACATTGCCGGTGTTCGCTAGTTTCTGCCCCTTCGTCGTGGTGTGACTGGTGGCGGTGAATCTCAAGTTACACTGCCACAGAATGGCTCCACAGATGTGATCCTGACCAGACATCCTTTACAGCCAAAAACAGCCCGATGTTCGAGCTCTGGGTTGTGAGCTTTCCAGATAGAAAGCGCCCGCTCGTTGCGTGGCGATGCTAGGCATTCGTCGCAAGTATAAACCTATTTACTTTGATGTCGCCGGTGCGACGGTGGCGATAACTTGGGAGATCCTTTGCGTGTGCTGCGTATCAGAGCCCGAGATCTCCCTGACCAGGCCTGGTAGGTGGTATGTTGTTGCACGGCCTTGCGTGCCATGTGTGTCGTTCTTTCATTGAAGAAAAAAGTATCCCCTACTTTACCCGCTTCTAGGAATCGACCATCAAGGTGGTCGGCGTGGGTACCAGTTAACGTGAGGAGGCGTCGCACTATACCAGTGCCAAAGATCGTTAGCTTGGATATCGGTAAGCGATTCGAGTTGTGATAATCTCAGCTCTCACACAACTGCTGTTCGCTGGGTTGCACCATGATTCCTCGTACACACGCACCATATCGGGCTCGCCCCCTTCTGGCAGGCTTAGAGACGGCTCGTACAGATGGTTTATAACTGGCATCGTGGCACTCCATTCGACTTGGAGCACCTGCATGCCGCCCAGGGTCCTTGCATCGTTAAATTTGGTCATTCATTATGTCCTTTGTATACAGGGATACAGTTGTCGCGTTAGCAGACAGAGTGTTCGAGGATCACTGGCAGTTGGCGGCATACACAGTGGACGAAACAAACACAGCATGGGAGACAGATAAACAACGTGGGACAACAAAAAACAGGAAAATACACGGGTACAGAGAGTCAGCTAGCACGAGAGAGAATGGCTCAGGCACCGATGACCGCCACGTTGAACGCGGCGGCGAACGGGAGGGGGATATCCGCCCAGAAACCCTGGAAGAGAAAGTCAATATGTGTAGGAAATAGCACCACTTCGAGCTCACCGTCAAAAATCCAAGGTATCCTGGCTGTTCAGTTCCTTTTGTATATCCTGGAGGAGCACTCTACAGTACTCCACATCCCTCGCAGCCCCGACCTTCTCATACGCAGCGGCAGCGCGCAAAACCTCGGACTTTGCCTCTTCGAATCGATGTTGTTTATACCATAAGTTGGCCTGCAGCTTCATCGCGCGACCCAGGTTGTATGCGTTATCGACCGCGTGCGGCTTGGCTTGTTCAATGTGAGCATGTGCGTTATTGAACCCGCCTTCGCCGAAAAACAGCTCCGCCAGGTCGTAATGAACCCAAAAAAGCGAATCGTGCCAGTCGAAAGAAGACGCGATTCCGAGGGCCGCCTCGAAATGGTAAATGGCCTTCTCCCGCTTGCCCTTGGAACGGTATATGTAGCCAAGAATTCGATGAGATTCGTGGACCAGAAATTCTTCGCCTTTCCCTGAAAGGAGTTTGATCGCACGGGATGCGGCTTCTCCTGCCGCGTCGAGCTGCTTGTCTCCATAAAACAGCCAGGCGAGGTTGATCAAACACTCTGCTTGTCTCGCTGTGTTCCTGAGCCGTTCGAAAACTTCCAACACTTCTTTGGCCAATTCTATCCCCTCCTTGAAGAGGCGCATTTGACGGTTTGCTTTGCCTAGTTCCCTTAACGCTGTGGCGACCCAAAGGTCATCCCCCCGCTCTCTCTCAAGCTTCAACGTGTGAGTAAGGAGCCGCTTGCGTTCCACATGATTTCCAAGTACTTCGAACAACTGTGAAAGGTGGTACAAGCATCGCGGCTTGGAGGAATGGCCGTCTGCAAGCCCCTCAATCTTTGGCCCCAGCACAGTGAGCCGTGGTTTGTGCCGAGCAAGGTGGTCCACGAATTTGGCACAGGCATCCCAAGCACCATCCGAGCTTGCGTCGATGGATGTGAAGATATCGATCAGGTGCTCGACATTCACATCCTCTGTCATGATCCATCGCGCTTCTCCATACCCGGGCTTGCCTGGTCCAAGAGCGACTGACATCCGGGTGAAGTAAGATTCCTTGGCCATGCAGAGGAGTGGAGATGACTTTGGATCCTTGGGGCGAAGATAATCTCTGAGTGGTGCGAGCATTGTGGCGAACCCGTTGCTTCGATGCGTCAGGGAAAGAACACAGAACTTGTCAAAGATATTTGTTCCGTTCGAGATGGTGGGAAACAACCAGCCGAGGTTGTTCTCGTCGACACCTTGCGGGAAGAAGGCAATAACTCCCAGAAGCCCTCGGGCGTCGGGGCCGAGTTCTTGAAACATGGGGGAAGCCAGCGAAAGTTCGATGGTAGTGGCGAGGCTCTTGTTGTGTCCCGTCTGAAGCACACCCGTTTGCCGTTGTTCCCACTCTCTGACCAGTCGATCGTTGTCCCACTTGTTTTGATGCGCGACGGTGGCCAGTAGGGTCACTGAGAGTGGATGGAAGTCGAGCTGACCGAGGATGTTGTTGATGAAGTCTGGCCGGCTGCCATTGTCATAGATACGGTAGAAGGCGTCGTGTGCGGCATCCATAGACAACGTAGGGACGTCCGAACGCTTGCAGTCTGGTGGGATTGTGGTGATGCGAGATGTGATACATAGATGAATGCCGCTGAATTGGCTCAGCTCTTCCACCGTAGCAAAGATCTCCTGGGCGTCGGCTCCTTGCGGGTCAAGAATGGATTCGGCGTTGTCGAGGACTATGAACATTTCGTTGGAGGATAGGCATGGTCGGAGGGGGGTCAAGTCCTCGGGGTTTTCGATCCCAGCACCGATAACCTTCGACAGTTGGCGGAGGAAATTGGCATGCGAAGTGGGGAACCGGTCGCAACGGATGAATCGACGGTGATTGCCAAATCGTTTCTTGACGCGATTGTGGTGGAGAACAGCCAGAGCGACGGATGTTTTCCCGATCCCGCCTGGACCGATGAGAGCAACCGGTGTACAGTTTTCAGTGAGAGAAACGACACTCTCGATCAGCTCGTCGCGTCCGAAACAGGCCTTCGGTGGTGGGGGAGGCACTTCTCCAGGGGGGGTGCTATGCAAACGTAAGACTGTGGACCCCGTGGCATTCGAGATCACTGACCTGGCTTGAGTCTTAGGGATGGTCAGCATTCTGTTGTCGATGGGCGAAGGGTCGCGCTTACCGAGCAAACTTGATCACTAATCTCCTCCCGGATCTTCGACACACCGTGCTGAATGTCGGAAACGGTTATGTGGGTGCTCATGACCAGCTCGGTCTGAAAGGGAACAATTGGTGGCAACCAAGCAGAGATATGGCCAAACGCACGTTGAAAACCTGGAGGATCCTGATGAGGTCCAACTTCCAAGTGGCGATCGTTTCCTTGTCATTCTTCGCGTGGAAAAGACGAGAGACTGCGTTCCGTTCATTCCGTTTGTCGATCTTCTCCCGGATTTCTCCCACAGTTCTGCGAACAAGTGCATCGTCAGTGAGCCATCCAAAGTGTGTATCATCGGTTTCACCCACTTCGTGAACTGATTTATAGCCTCGCACACGGACGGACTGAGGTCGTCCGGTTTCTTTCCACTCATTCCCTGTTCAATCGCTGTACAAATATCGATGCAGCCTAGCCCGAGCTCGACGTAATCACGCTTGTTAATCATCGAATCCTGGATACATGTGAACCCGAAGTCCATGTTACAGAATTGGAGGAAACGTACCCTGACCATTGTCAGAAGGATACTGACGGAACCAAAAGCGGCCTTGGCTGGTGCGATGCCAGCGACCTCCTTCGCGAGATTTAGACCCTCGATGGCCACATTCAACGAGGAGAGAACACCCTCCCGCTCCTTCGGTCTTTGGGAATTTGTATCCATCGTCGGAAATCGAGGTAGTTGCGAGACAATGGTGCGGCATGCAGGCTGTGCAATTGTGAGGAAGGACCCGAACCCCAATAGAGATGGGCGGTGATTTCGTCATGGCTCGCCTCGTGCTAACAGTGCCGTTTGATGGCAGGAAGAGAATTGCAGTCACGGTCGGCGCACTGAAGCTGTATGCGATCGACCGATCACCCAGATTGTGTTTGCTACCAACGCTCTCAGGTTACCCAGGGGAACCCCCAGCCCATCGACTGACGTTCCGTGGGGTTTCGACAATGCCTAGTTCTCGGACCCACCCCACCCACCGCGCCGCCTGAAGTGCATCATCGAACTAATCTCCTGTACCTGGAATTTCCCACCTTCAATACCAGGTACGTCGTTTCAGGTATCAGAAGAGTCCCTTTAAGTTTCAAGCAGCAATCATTCGGACATGACCACAAAGGGGAGAAGAGGTCTGGATAGGAACGACGAGGGATGTCGGCTGGATTGTTAGGAGCAGTATCGGAGAAAACCTGCGTCGGCGCGAGAATCGACACGGAGGATTTCAACGGTGAGTCTGGCATGAGATATTCTGGTCCTCCGCGTCGACGTGAGCGTAAATTTTTCGCAGAACCCGGTGCTATGCTTGCGCCCGAACTGAACCGACAACAAGGCGCAGCGTTGACCATTAAACGTGCAACCTACAGAGAGGACACCAAAAGGCGATTTGCTTTTGAGAAGTACTCAAGAAACGTTACGATGTTGGGTCGACGTCGACTTTGTGCGTGGGCACGGCCACGATAGCAACCGTAAACCGGCTCCTGTCCCAGGAGTCGACCTCACCCAAGGGCTTGCGGTGGTCGCGTACTCACAGCTCTTTGCGCACGGAGTGCAAAGTCTTAGCAGCGGTCCCTGAGGTTACTTCTGCCTCCTTTCCCTATGGGGGGAGCTACGCATCGAAGGGCTGGCGCACACGCGCTGCGGTCCAGGACCGGCAGTTGAAGCAGCACCCTCTCCAGATTCAGGTGATCACGTCACTCCTGAATTTTTCCCTCGTCCGAATTTGATCTGCGGGAATTGGCCAATGCAAGTGAATGGCCCCCGCATATCCATTTGATTGCCATCAGACGCACCCTTCCAACCCAACAAACGTTGGCCAAGGGTTCAGCGCTTCAGCCGCTCAACGAGCAGAGGGAACACAGGAGCACAACGCAGTCGTCCCTACATATTCCCCTTCACGTCTTACAGTCACCCACTACCTCATCAAGTGCACGCAACACCCACTCCCTACCGACCCCAAG
>Ga0307515_10013298_pt1 | contig 15393 bp, 2 predicted proteins | sample 17_EM_MG_FD_194513 | JGI IMG/M metagenome (GOLD analysis project Ga0307515, IMG submission 194513) | Populus trichocarpa ectomycorrhiza microbial communities from riparian zone in the Pacific Northwest, United States - 17_EM | ecosystem: Host-associated > Plants > Roots > Unclassified | place... | reverse complement strand
TATACGCTCTATCCGTAAGGAAGTATCTTCTTATTACTATATCGTGACAGCCCTTTATATATCGTTCCTTAAATCTAATTAGGATTCCCAAATCCTCTTCTTATTTCAGTTCGGTAAGCCACTTAGCTCTTAGTGTGCCTGCTCTTAGCCTATTAGTGATTCTTTGTACTAGCGCTCTGTCCCTTATACGACTTAGTAGACTAGATCTCTTATCTAGTTTCTGCTCTTGCTATAAGGTAATTCTCGCTCTAAATTCCTCCATAGTTTCTTTTCTTTTATATCTTATAAGTAGATCCTTAAAGTCTTCATACTTCTTAATCTTAGTATTAACTTTTTAATCTTTAGGCTAAATACTATATTTAACTAGTAAGTTCTCTAGGTCTATATATCTATCTCCTAGTTTAATTACTGCCTAGATTGCAGATTCTCTAATCTATAAAGAAGCTCCTTACCTTTTATCTATAGGTGTCCTTATTTATACTCCAAATTCTTAGTCCCTTAGATTCTTTAATCCTAAGCTTGCTTTTAACTTAAGCTTAGCTCCTACCTTAGTCTAATTAGGCGTCTATAGTGTTCTCATCTTGTCTTAAGAGTCTTAAATCTCATCTATCTTATCTTGAGAATTTAATGCCTGTGGGAAACTCTATCCCAAGCTCATTCGTATATTCCTAAACTAAGCTATTACCCTGCTCCATTAGTTTTCGTCCGTTATAGGTCCTTAGGTATACCTTATCTCGTCTTAAAAATCTTAGTCGTCTTTTATCTCGTCTTAAGAATCTTAAGCCTTTAGCCTTTTGCCTTTATTAAGTAGTAAATTAGCACTAGCAGTCGTCTGCTTGCTTAGTCTTTATAAGACACTCTTCCTACTATCTCATAAAGCGATGGATGCCGTATCCAACGGTATCATAATACCCGTTACTAAACCTTACTCTATGGCGGTCTCAGTCTCTGCTTCTAATACTAATATCTTAAGATCTTCTTTCTTAATATCGCTAAATAGATTTTTCCTAAAGTCCCTTTCTAAATACTGCCTTATTGACACTATACTAAAAGTTACTATTAGATCTTCGTCGCATTTATAGAGTCTATCTTACTCTTTATAGTCTTAAGTAGCTCTTAGTTTCTCTAAACTGGGTTCCTATAGCCAATAGCTTGCGCCATACTTAGCGTCTTTATAAATTCGGCACGCGTTATTATAGTAAAACGTAAAGTAGTTAATTAAACAATCTTTTATTCCTTACAGTGCATTATCGTCCCTCTATACATATATGCCGTCTGCTAGTCCAGTTCCCTTTATTATATAGTAACTCTAACTATCTTTGCAATCTCTAGTAAAATAACCCTATTTTCCGCAATTTATATAAGCTCCCTCTTTAAACTATTTTTCTTATTATAGAGTCCGCCTAAATATCTTCTGCTGCTAAGATCCCTAATTCAGCCTTTACTTTCTAGACCTTTAATTACTTAATCCTTGTCCTCTTAGTTTCTATAGTATCTTGCTCTATCTCTTATAGGCTTCTTTAGTACCACTTAGGTCTATTAGCTTTGCGCTATACCATAATTTCTAACTTAGCTTTAGTTAATGCGTACTCTACGCCTTATACAACTATAGAACTCTATTCTAACCTCTCTTAGTCTATTCCCTTTAGTAGATCCTATTATTAATCTTTATTACTTAATCTATTAATTCCCTTAGGGTGTCCGCATCTTCTATTAGAATAATTATGTCCTAGACTTTAGCCTTAAGTCCCTGTTTATACTATACTATAAGCGCCTTATCATTCTACTTAACTTATATTACTAGTGTTTGGAACTACGTTATATACTTAATAGCTAAGGTTTATTGCGTAATATCTTAAAGCTTTTTTTCTGCTATAGTCGTTGCCTCTAGGTCTCTAAACATCTATGTAAGTCGCTTTATAAATCTATTTTAGCTTAAGAACATAAACCGTACTTCTTAGTTCGTCGTTGTTATTCCATTTACTTATATCTCTATAAGGTAAGGCTTAAACCACTTAAGTACTCTTCCTAATAAAAACAATCCTGCATACGCTATTTAATCCATAGGTATTGCTAGCTTTACTCCCTCTTGCGCAACCTTGAAATACATTTATATAAGAAATCCTTTAAGCTTTAATCTCTCTCCTGAGAATCTTTTAATTGATAATAACTTAACCTTTACTGCTCCTATCCTATTAACCTTTTGTTTAAGTGCCGTATTATTTTCTGTTAACTGGTTAACTATTTCCTATAGTTGTCCGACCGTTATAGGTTATTATAAGTTAGTATCTACTATACTAGTGTCACCTCCTAACCTTAAAGTAGTTGCCGCCGTCGATGGCGTTATAGTGGCTGCTTTTAGTGGCATATTATTTAACTTTTAATACTATAACTAGGTAGTAATTGTATAACGGAACCTTATAGCAAGTACTACAATAGGCTTATTATTAGGCTAGGTGTATAGGTAATACGTAAAGTTAACAACGTAATAATAACTAGTGGAGTAGTTGCCTAATAGATTAACTTTAATTATATTCTGAGAATTACTATAAGGAAGGAACTATCTAGGTAGGGACTAAGGGTCCTTAAATACATAACCGTACTCCTATGAAATCCTTCTTGTATGTGAGGTACGTATACTCTATCTACTCTATTATATAGATTATATAGATTACATAGATCACATAGATTATATTACGTGACTTGGTTACTATTTCTCGTTATATGGTTCTACCGGATCCATCCTGGACCGTGCTTATATTAACTAACTAGCTTCCTCCAACTCCTCTCTAAGTAGTCGTAATATCGTACTTAAAGCGTCCGTAACACTATACTATATATTTAGCGTAGCTCTACTACCTAGTAAATAGGAGGTACATTTTATAGTAGCACCTATAGCTATTATACGATTATTAAGAACGTCTATAACGTTATTTTTTAATACTATAGTATTATTTAGGTATAATTTAACCTATATACGTCTTTAATTAATGTCTTAATTACCTTCCCCTGGCCGCGTTATTAGTTTTTATAAGAAAGTAATAGCTAGGTAGCTTATACGCGTTTTTTTAAATAGCGCTATTATAACAGAGTTATATTAGTAAGGTTACGGCTATTTATTAAAAGGGTATTAAAAGGTAAAGTATAAAGATACCTTACTTATTAAGCTTAATCCTTTTTCTCTATATCTTACTTCCTATTATTAATCTTTATTAGCGACTTAGTTAATTAAGGCATAAGTATAATAATAGGGTCGCGCAAGCCTATATAATTGGATTATTTATATATGAGAATTTAAAGCTAGAGAAAGGAAAGGAGAAGAAGAGTAGCACCACTTAATATTTTATAAGATCTTTACGTTATATGTTATAGACGCTTTAAGTATAATGTTATAACTACTTAGAGAAGAGTCGGAAGAAGCTAGTTAGTTAATTTAAGCACGGTTTAGGATAGAGCCGGTAGAACTATATAACGAGGTATAGTAACTAAGGTTACGTAAGGTGATCTATATAATCTATAGGATCTATATAATCCGCGATAGAGTAGATAGAGTATACGTATATTATATATAAGAAGGATTTTATAGGAGTACGGTTGTGTATTTAAGGACCCTTAGTCCCTACCTAGATAGTTCCTTCTTTATAGTGATTCTTAGAATATAATTAGAGTTAATCTATTAGGTAACCACTCCACTAGTTATTATTACGTTATTAACTTTAATTTATATTACCTATATACCTAGCCCAATAATAAGCCTATTATAGTTCTTACTATAAGGTTCCGTTATATAATTACTACTTAATTACAGTATTAAATACAGAAAGTCGAATAATATGCCACTAAAAGCACTAGCTACGACGCTATTGATAGCGGCAACTACTTTAAGGTTAGGTAACAACACCAGTATGGTAGATACTAATTTATAGTAACCTATAACAGTCGGATAACTATAAGAGATAGTTGACTAGCTAACAGAAAATAATGTGATATTAGAAAATAGGATTAATAGGATAGGAGCAGCAAAGATTAAGCTACTATTAATTAAGAGGTACTTAGGAGAAAGATTAAAGCTTAAGGGATTCCTTATATAAATATACTTTAAGGTTACGTAAAAAGGAGCTAAGCTACTAACACCTATGGATTAAATAGCGTATATAGGACTATTCCTATTAGGAAGGGCACTTAAGTGGTTTAAGCCTTACCTTATAGAGATATAAGCGAATAGTATAATAACCACTAATTAAGACGTACGGTTTATATTTATAAGCTAGGAAGGGTTTACGGAATAACTAATATAGATATTTAGAGACCCGGAGATAGTAACTACGGCGAAAAGGAAACTCTAAAATATTACGCAACGAACTTTAGTAATTAAGTATATAATATAGTTCCAAACATTAGCGATGTAAGTTAAGTGGAATAATAGGGCGCTTATAGCACAGTATAAATAAGGACTTAAGGCTAAAGTCTAGGACGCGATTATTTTAATAGAAGATGCGGACACCCTAAGGGAACTAATAGATTAAGCGATTAAGATTAATAATTAGATCTACTAAAGGGAATAGGTTAAGAGAGGCTAGGATAGAGTTCTATAGTTATATAAGGCGTAAAGTACGCAATAACTAAAGCTAAGTTAAAAACTATAGTATAGCGCAGAGCTAATAGACCTAAGTAGTACTAAAGAAGCCTATAAGGGATAAAGTAAAAGACTATGGAAACCTAGAGGATAAGGATTAAGTAATTAAAGGTCTAAGGAGTAAAGGCTGAATTAGGGATCTTAATAGCAAAAGACATTTAGGCGGACTCTATAGTAAGAAAAATGGTTTAAAGAAGGAGCTTATATAAATTGCGGAAAATAGGGTTATTACGTTAAAGACTATAGAAGTGGTTAGAGTTACTATGTAGTAAAAGGCATAAGACTAGTAGACGATATATATATATAGAGGGATAATAATATACTGCGAGAAATAAAGGAGTATTTAATTAGAAGTTTTACGTTTTATTATAATAACGCATACCAAATTTATAAGGACGCTAAGTATAGCGTAAGCTATTAGCTATAAGAGCTATATTTAGCGGAATATAAAGGAACTAACGAACTAGTTTATAGATCGGACATTAAAGACGATAACTTTAATATAGGCGAAACATTTTATAATAATAAGGTAATAAAGGCGGCTTACTAGGAGCATGTAAACCTTAGAGATGTTATAATAGAGGTAGAGGATAATTCCACTATAGAATAGGGAATATTAGTAGGGATTAAGACCCTACTAGATACGATGTTATGTTATAATATTTAATTACGCTGTTGCGGCTCCCGTTAGGGTCCATGTAGCGGGTTTATATAGGTATATATATATACATATATAAGAGGGGAACCGTACCACTTAGGCCAGATAAAACCTCTTCTTCTCTTGTTATACGGCCTATATAGCCTCTCTTCTAATTAGTAACTGCTAAGCACAAGTAGACGTCTCTTTAAGGCGCTATAGAAAAGCCATCTTAATGCGTACTCCTAGGTCTGTCCAGTAAGGTGTATAGTTAGGGCCTAGGTTCTATTCCTGGCTGCTCCAGTTATCTAGGTAGGGCGTAGGCCGATGGCCCATAAGGCTAGTAGTGGTGTAGAAGGTTTTATCGTTTGCATCTACGTTAATATACGCAGCTCTATACCTTACCAAGTTTTATTAAGTTCTATTAGGATATTAACCTCTGCTAAGTTCTATTAGGTTACCAAATTCTATTAAATTCTACTAAGTTGCCGAGATTCTACTAAATTCTATTAGGTTGTTAAAACTCTACCAAATTCTATTAGATTGCTAAAACTCTACTAAATTCTGTTAGGTTACCAAAATTCTACTAGCTTTTATTAGGTTGCCAAATTCTGCTAAATTCTGCTAGGTTAATAAGTTCTACTAAATTCTACTAGGTTGCTAGAGTTCTGCTAACTTCTACCAGGTTGCTATCTGTAGAATTCTACTATATTTTACCATCCCTATAGTATCTATCCTCCGCCTCTTAAAGTACTTCTTAGCCTCCTCTCTTTACCCTAGCTAGCTCTTTAGCAACTAAAAGGTGTAGTAAGAGGTTTATTTATATAAACTAGTCTATAACTGCCTTAGTAGCCTTTAGCTTAGTTAGGAGCTCTTTATATAAGGATATTCTAGCATAGTAATACATTTCCGCCCGGCTAGCAGCGTGCCTAGGGTAGAATACCACTACGTGCATTATTAATTGTTAGCTATAGCCGCATAGGTAGGCCGGAGTTAGGTGCCTTAGTACTTTTTAGTAGTAGAGGTATTTATTAAGCCCTATATACTTAGTTCTAAGCAGTATATTAATTATGCTTTTTACCTTTATAAGCCTTATATGGCGTTTAAAGACTTCCTTATTCTATAGCTTGGCCTAGGCCGTTATATAATAGGTAAGCGTGCTTTAGTACTTTTCCTATTCCCTTTTCCACCGCTCCTTAAACGCCTCTTATACCCTAGCCCTTCTACTTCTCTTATACTGCGCTTTAGATAAGTCCATTAGCTATATATCTATCCCTAAAATAGTAGCCGCTATCCTCTTAAGCTTATCCCGTCTAGTGGGCCGTATTAGTAGCTTTATTCTAGGCCGGAGTTAGTAGGCTATTATAGCCCGTATAGTGTTGCACTCCCTCTTAATATACTCTCTTACTGGTCCTTTTAGCGTTCTCTCCGCGTAGGCTATAGCTAGCTCTTTAAGGTATATCTAAAGCGGTGGAAACCCCGTCTTATACTCTAGTACTATTATTAGCGTTAATTTATACGCCCCTGTAATAGTGCGGAGGTATAAGTTCTATATTACGCCTAGCTAGCGCAGCTTAGTTTTACTTATTTCCTTAGGCTTTATCCACTCTGGTAGTAAATACTAGGTACTATATTTATATAAGATTGCTAGCCGGACTATAGCGGAGTATATTATCCGCGCCTTTTAAAAGGAGGCGCCCTATATAGAGGCCGTGAGCTAGGTTAATGCGGCTATTTAGGTAATCGCCTTTATCTTAATAATATTAATATACGGTCCCTATTTAAGCTTTAAGTTAACCTATACCCCTAATATATATAGGTTACTAACTAGACCTTCCGTAAAGCCCTATATATTAGCTATAGCCTTTATATTAAACTTCTTATAGCTCCTTATAAAATAGATAAAGTAGTACTTTTTAGGGGTAAATACTACCCTATACTGGCGTGCCCACGCCGTATATACCTTATGCGCCCTTTCTATAGTTCTATAGTTTTCCTCCGTAGTCTTACTATATATTAGTATATTAGAGTCATTAATAAATCTAAATGCCGTAGTAGTTCCCCCTTATAGCTTTAGTAGGAGTATATAAGCAAAAAAGAGGAATAGGATTAGCGACAGCGCTAAGCCTTAGGGTATACCGGTGTTTGTTTATATTATTTATGCTATATATCCTCTAATTAAGAGCCTTATTATTTAATCCTTAAGGAAGGACTTTATAAATTATACTATCCAGTGGGGTACGGCTTAGGCCTTTATATTATAGATTATTCTTTTATAGGAGACTTAGTTAAAGGCCCTAGAGATATTAAGGCTAAATAATAAGGCTACTAGGTTTAGATTACTCCTCTATACCGTATATACCTATTAGGTTAGTAGCTCTAGTGCTATTTATATTAAGCGCCCCGGCCTTACTCTTATCTAACTAGCTAGTAGCATACCCATCTCCTCCGCAATTTTAGATAGTCGGCTAGCTACTATTCTCTTAAGTAGCTTCCTAATAGTGTTAAGCAGCGCAATTAGTTAGTAGGCTTTTACCATAGTATAGGATAGCTTCTGCGGTTTCTAGAGGACTACTATAATAGAGTCTTTAAATAGTTTTAGGTAATGTCTAATTACTATACAGCTGCTAAAGAGTTTAGCTAGTACTAGGGCTAGCTATTCTCCGCATGTCTTAAGGAATTAATTAGTAATCTTCTTTAGACCTAGGGCCTTATTAGGGGCAAGCCCCTTTAAGGCTATAATAATATCCTCCTCCTTAACTACTTCCTTTACTGTTCGCGGCTCCGGGTATATAACCCCTAGTATATTACTAAGGTCCGCCTCTACTAATAGCAGAAAGAACTGCTTTATAAAGATAGTGGCCTTCTCCTTATTATTATAGTATAGGGTCTCCTCTCCTAGTCTGCTAATAGGAGGAAACTATAGTAGGGCCTTCGGCTTCCCGTCTGCTATATGTGCCTATTTTGCCATCCTCTATATCCCTTTAGGGTTATTTATTAACTTTTTAACAGTCCTCCTCTATAGCTTATTAGCCTCTTATTAGATTACCCTTTTCTTCTTATTCTATGCGACTCTATAGTTAATTTAGTTAGGCACTAATTAAGAGACCTTCCACGCCTAGAAGGCCTGTTGGGTTTCCTTTACTACTTTTATATATTTCTTTAACTATGCTTTAGAGGCTTGCGGCGAGGGCCGCGCGTTAGGTATTATTTTTGCTATAGTATTCTTAATTGCTTAGTATATAGCCTCCACTAGTGCGTTTAGTTTATCTTTTATGTCGCATAGGAGTCTATATAGGGGCTAGAGTTGGCTCTCTAGCTCGCTCTACACTACCTTTTAATTAGCTTTTTTTTATAGCGGTCTCCTAGGTAAGGGGAGCCCCTCTAGCATCTCTACGTCCACCTCCGTAATAATAAGAAAGTGGTTGGACCCTATATGCCAGCGGTCTTATCTTTAACTCTGTAGTAGCCTATCAGTAATCTAAGGGGAGGTAAATACTAGGTCTAGCGTGCTCCTTAATATGCCCTTTACCCACGTCTCTATACCCGCCTTAATGGCTAGGCTTGGGCCAGCTGCCTCTATGGCGCGGATAAGGTTATCTACCGCGTTATCCGCGTATGTTACTGTTACACCCCCCTAAAAGGGGTGGTGTAGATTAAAATCACCTAACAGTATATATTCTCCTTCGGCCCTTAGCAGCTTTAGTAGCATATAAACACTACTATTTGTCTATTAGGGGTTATAAATATTATAAATCTAAATAGTCCTCTCGCAGCCCTTTAGCTTAATTATATATACGTCTACTAAGTGGTATATAGGCGCCTACTTATTTATATTAATAGCCTTATTTATATAAAAGCAGACCCTTATATTGCCTACTCCCGCGTATACTAGGTAGTAGGATTTTATAATGTATATTATATTTCCTTAGTCCCTCTACTATAGCTCTTAGATAGCTAATATATCTAGCTAGGGGTCCGCCTACTCTACCTCTTATAGGAAGTAAAGTAGTACACCGTTTCTACTATTATTGGTGTTATACTATATAATTATAAGTATTTTCCAGTATCCTAATATAAGAGATCTATACTAGCCTCTAAGTTAGCTAAGTTGGTGCCCTTTAGCGTCCGTTTGCTTCTTTATAATATAGTTTTAGAGCCTCTAAATGCCTCTCTCCGGATCTAGGCTTCTGCTTCCACCTCTATATTAAACTCCGTATTTAGTTAAGGCTCCTAGGTTGCTGGGATTTAAATTAGGGCGTATATACTACCATATAGTGCTATTTAGAGTATTAATTAAAGGGTCCTCTAGCCCATTTCTTTCCTAGAATAATTAAAAGTTTACGGCCGGCTGACCTTCTGGGGGGCTTCCTCTGCCTATATAGAGCTCTCTTACATAACTATCTCCTTTAGCTTCCTTTTCTTAGCTCGTTATAAGGCCTCCTTAGTGGTAATCTTATACTGTAATTGTAATTACTGTCCGCTTATAGGTGTCTTATAGGTGCCTGCGTAGTGTGTTAGCGTATAGGCCCTAATTGCTACAGCCTTCTCCTACTATATCCGCTTAATACTACACGCCCCGTTCTATACCTTATAGTCTACTTTACAGTTAATACACTTTTTAGGTGGGTCTCCTATACATTTACTAGTATTATATTACCTAGCGCAGCGTCCGCATCTAGCTTCTCGCCTATAACTCTTAGCTATATAGTTAAAGCCTTAGCATTTAAAGCACTGCGTTACTAAAAACGTTGTCTCGTGCCTTATAACTAGGTAGTGGTCTTCTCCTAGGAAGAGGCCCTAATTGAATAGTATATTTGCTAACTCTTTTAACTATATACCTATAATAAGTAACGATTTAACCTTTTGTCCCGTTCGGACTCTTCCTAGCCTTTTTTACGCTAGCCTTTCTACTGTAAGTCCCGCTATAGTACAGTTCTGCTTTATTATATCTTCTATTATCTGCTTAGCCTTTAGGCCTTAGATGGCGAGGCTTATAGGTACCGCGTGGACCTCTACTAGTACTAGCGGAATAGCTAGTGTAGTAGAGCGTCTAAGGACCTTTATCTACCCTGTTTCTTATAGCAACCTATCTTTTACGTCTTTATCCGTGATATACGCCCTAACGTCACCGCTTTATAGCTTCTTTATGGCCTATATCCTATGGGTGTCTGGGGGTCCTACGGCCTGGAGTTTATATACTAGGGCTTGGCTGTTCTACTTTAAGGTTTCCTTGCGGTTGGCGGCGTCACCTATGCGGATTATGATCTTATATATATTTATAGGTTTATAGGCAACTTGTCTTATGGCTTGGGGCATTATAGGTATAGTGGCAGCGACGTGTGTGTACGATAGCGGGCCTATAGACGTCAATCCGCTCTTCGTAGCTATTATTGCGGCCTTCCTAAGGGCGCCAATATCTGTCCGGATTGCCTTTATATCCTAGGCATATTACTCCTGGGTTCCTTAGGTTTAGATAAGCTCTGCTAACGTGGCGAAGGCTATCCGGAGGGTTATAATCGCGGTAGTAAGGAAGGAGAGTATGGTAGAGCGCTCCTCGTCTGCATCAAGAGATCGTTTCTATATTGCCTGCTAGGTTTATTCTGCGGTTTGTATAGTTTATAGAACGCGTTCTTAAAAGGCGCGCTGTTTAATTGGGGTGGTTAGGGTGGTTGGGGTTAGGGGTTTGTTTGTTTATTGTGATCCGGTTTTAGGGGCTGTATATTGGAAAACACTACATATACCTCCACTAACGCCGAATTGGGGTGTGTGGTTTTAATAGGAAGGGTTTCTGCAGTTCTCTGGAGCTCGTGGGAGCTCTATAGGGCTTGTTTTGCAGGTTTCTTTGGCGGGCGATTGTATTGTGTCTGTAGATACGATGTCTATCGCTTTATAAGATGCAAGAGAAGTAGGACAGCGAACTACTTCGGCACTTAATAAAGGCAAAAGGCTAAAGGCTTAAGATTCTTAAGATAAGATAAGAGATGACTAAGATTCCTAAGATGGGATGAGGTAAGCCTAAGGACCTATAATAGATAATAACCGATAGAGTAGAGCAGTAGCTTAGTTTAAAGATATACGAATAAGCTTGGGATAGAGTTTCCTATAGGTATAAGACTCTTAAGAAGAGATAAGTAAGATTTAAGACTCTTAAGACAAGATAAGAACACTAAGTAAGCCTAGTTAGACTAAGGCTAGGGCTAAGCTTAAGATAGAAGTAAGCTTAGGATTATAAATCCAAAGGGGTTAAAAATTTGGAGTATGAATAAGGACACCCATAAATAAGAGGTAAGAGGCTTCTTTATAGATTAGAGAATTTGTAATACAAATAGTAACTAGACTAGGAGATAAGTATATAGACCTAGAAGACTTACTAGGGGAATATAGTGTTCGACCTAAAGATTGAAAAGTCGATACTAAGATTAAGAAGTAAGAAGACTTTAAGGATCCACTTATAAGACGTAAAAGGAAAGAAACTATAGAGGAATTTAGGGCAAGAATTACCTTATGGTAAGAACAAAAACTAGATAAGAGATCTAGCATATTAGGATGTATAAAGGATAGAGTACTAATATAAAGAATTACTAATAGGCCTAGGGTAGGCACACTAAAAGCTAAGTGGCTTATTAAACTGAAATAAGAAGAGGATCTAGGGATTTTAACTAGGTTTGAGGAACGATATACTAAAGGCTGTTATGATATAGTAATGAGACGATACTTCCTTACGGACGAACCGTATACACTCTAGTAGCTATACTAAAAGTAGTATAGGTAAAGACACAATAATAAATAGGAAGATTTCTATATGTGGTTAGATGAGAAAGTTATCTAGGACTATCTAATTACGGAAAAAGCAATAAGTTACATTAAGGGGGCCTTAATTATAACGTTAAAGGATCTAAAGGAGCGTTTAGAGGACTGGAGAAGTAAGAGGTGTATCTTAGTACCTGCGAAGGAAGTTATAACGTTTAGATTAATATGGGAAAGGTTTAAACTTAAGGATAAAGATAAGTTAAGAGTTAACCTAAAGCACCTAGCATATTATATATTAACGTAGATTATATACGTAGATAATATATATAATATATATAGAGCACTAAAAAATAAGCATTGGAAATATCCTATAAGAATATATTAGTTAGTAGAAGAATAAAGATATTAAAACGCTAAGTATATACATAGCTGGCATCTAGTAAAAGTTTAGAAGTTAGGTAACTTAATACTTTAGCTAAAAAGATTCCTTATAGAAGAATACCTAGATGGATAATAGTGGTGGGAATGCTTAGAGAATATATATCTATAGTATATTAAAGACAAAAAGCGAATAAAGTATTAGCTAAAGATGGACTAAGTGCAAGCAGGATTAAGTAGCTAATAGTTAGGAAAAGTAGAGGCCTATAGGACTAGAGGGAGCTAGTAGTAGAGCCTTAGACCCTTAAAGGAATTTAAGGATAATACCTAAATTTACAAGTTAAATGGCAAGATTAACAGTTTAAAGCATTAATAGATAGTGGAGTAATAAGGAACTATATTTTACTAGTAGTAGTTAAGAGAATAGGGCTACCGTATAGACAGAAGGAGTAACCTTACTTATTAGTTACGATTTTAGAAGATCTAATAGCCTATAGAGAAGGGATTATTAATCTTAAAATAGGACCAATTTAAATAACCATTAAAGGAAGACGAGTTAAGATATCTTTTAATATCCTACTATTAGGACGGGATAAGGCAGTATTAGGAATGCCTTAGTTACAGAAATATAATCTAAAGATTAATTAGATTATAGGTTAGGTCAATATTAGGGATACTTAACGCCGTAAGTTATAATAATAAGCTAAGTTAGTATAGTACTAAGTAGGGGTAACCTATAAAGAAATAGAAAAAGGACTAAGTTATATACTAAAAAGATACTATAAGTACGGCAAGAAACTATAGTTACTAGAAAGTAAAAAGCTATTAGAGTATATAGTATGGGACTATAAGATAGAATTGGAACTGGGAATAAGTTTAAAATTCTTTCTAATCTATAAGCTTACTAAAGAGGAAGGTAGAGTACTAAAAGAGTTTATCTAGGAAAACCTATGGAAGGGATATATTAGGCCATTATAGTTATTAGCAGGTTATCCAGTACTATTTATACTAAAGAAGAATAGTAAACTAAGGCTGTGTATTAACTATAGATAGTTAAATAGCATTACTAGAAAGGATAGGTATTCTTTACCTTTAATTAGCGAGATCTAAGATAGAATAGGCAACGCGTAAATCTTTACGAAGATAGATCTAAGATAGGCGTACTATTAAATTAGAATTAAGGAAGGCGACGAATAAAAGGTAGCCTTTAGGTCAAAGGAAGGACTATATAAACTATTAGTTATGCAATTTAGGCTTATAAACGCACTAGTAACGTTCTAGAAGCGTATTAATAACGTATTAGGAGAATACTTAGATAAGTTTATTATGGTATACCTTAATAATATTATTGTCTACTTAATAACTAAGAAAGAATACGGGGAATACGTTAAATGGGTTTTAAAGAGACTATAAGAAGAATAGATGCTAGTAGTAATTAAAAAATGCGAGTTCTTTACTAGGAAGACCGATTTTGTTAGATTTATTATTAAACTAGGCCAACTTAGTATAGATCTAAAGAAGATTAAGGCTATAGTGAAGTAGTAAGAACTAGAGAACGTTATATAATTAAAATCGTTCCTAGGGTTTTGTAATTACTGTAAAAGGTTTATAGCGTAATAGTTAAAGAATATTAAACTATTTACAAAATTAATAAAGAAAGAAGAACTATAGGTATAGGGAAAGGAGTAATAAGAACTTTTTAAGAAAGTTAAAGAGTTATTTACCTAGGAGCTAGTTCTTAAGATCTATTAACTAGGACTAAAAACAGTTATAGAAATAGATATATTAGACTATACACTAGGGGTATACTTTATGTAGAAATATTAAGATGGATAGCACCTAGTGGCATACTATAGTTGGAAAATAACACTACTAGAGTTAAACTATAACATCTATAATAAGGAGTTATTAGGTATAGTTATAGTACTAAAGAAATAAAGAGTATTCTTATAAGGTATAGAGAAACTATTTATAGTTAAGATAGATTATAAGAACCTAATAGGATTCCTAATAATAAAGGAACTTAACTAAAGATAGGTTAGATGGGCAGAGATGCTTATAGAATACTATTTCGAGATTTAGTATACTAAGGGTATAGATAATACGCGAGTAGATGCTTTAAGTCGCAAAGCTAAACTATAGAATAATGAAAAGCTATTAAGGGCTTTACTGCGAAAGGATATAGACGGATTAATTAGGTATAATTATCCAAAAATTATAGCAACTTAAGAGAAATAAGATAAAGTTTACGAGTTATTAAAGAGCTTTTAGGTATAGAGAATTCTAAAAGTATAACTAGAAGATCTATAAATAGATATATACGAAAATTATAAAGTAAAGTATATCCTAAAAAGTATAGCAGAGTAATTCGTGGAAGAGTTTTATAAGGGATTAACTTAAGGACATAATGGAGCTATGGGCCTAGTGTTAAGACTCTAAGAGGAGTATATTATTAACGGAATTTAGGGCTTAATGCGAAAAGTTATAAGGGAATGTTTAGATTGCTAAAGAAATAAACTAATAAGGCATAAGCCGTATAGAGGGCTATAACCTATTAAAACACTAGAAAGACTATAGGAGGTTATATTATAGGACTTTATTATTAAGTTACTAAAGTTAAGAGACCCTATTACCGGATAAGATTATAACGTGATTTTAGTAATAGTAGATAAGCTTATAAAGTAGAGATACTTTATAGTATATACGGAAGAAATATTAGTAGAAGATATCGCTAAAATCTATATTAAAGAAGTATTTGTAAAATATAGAGCACTAAGTAAGATTATATTAGATAGAGATTTAAGATTTATAATAGTATTCTAAAAAGTATTCTTAGCGGAGTAAGGAGTTAGAGCAGTAACTTTTACCGTATATTATCCGCAGACAGACAGTTAAATAGAAAGATTAAATTAGATACTAGAATAGTATCTAAGACACTATATTAATTACGTATAGAATAATTAGGTATTATTACTATTAGTTATATAGT
>Ga0307515_10013297_pt1 | contig 15393 bp, 8 predicted proteins | sample 17_EM_MG_FD_194513 | JGI IMG/M metagenome (GOLD analysis project Ga0307515, IMG submission 194513) | Populus trichocarpa ectomycorrhiza microbial communities from riparian zone in the Pacific Northwest, United States - 17_EM | ecosystem: Host-associated > Plants > Roots > Unclassified | place... | reverse complement strand
CGAGAAAAATATGAGTAGCATTTTTATGCCAAGTTCGGACGAATTTTTACAGCATCCTCCACTTCAATTCAAATCACACTTTCCCAAGAAATAGAGGGTAGCATTTCAATTATTATTATTATTATTTATTATTATTGTTTTGTCACCAACATAAAGGAGTGCTGGGAACCTAACACAGGAATCACCCAATAATTAACTAATTTGGATATGCAGTAAGGTAGCGTGTCATTGGCATATATTGACATAAAACTCTTATACAGTTTTATGACATATAACGGGGAACTATCACATATTGAAGAAGTGGTATTACCAAGGAAGAAGGAAAGACGTTCATTACAAAAGATTAAAAAAAAAGAATAAAGGAAAAGAACAATAAATTCCTTGTGCAAACATTCCAAGTTGATGTTTTATCCTTCCTGTCGAATGTCGAAGAAAGATAAAATCAAAGTGTCTCCTTGGAATCAGGTGGTGGAGGGCCTTCTAAGCGAATATAATCATACATGATGCCCTGCAAAGGGCTGGTTCTAGGTGTTTGTGTCAGAAACACGGTATTTTCTCCTTCCACAAGCGTAGTGCCTGGCACATCTACATTGTAAAGGCGGTAGAGGCCATGGACTCCATGCCTTGCTATTGTGTTGTCATGCCCAATTTCTCCGGTTGAAAAATGGGGAGGATCTATTTTTGGATCGTTTATCCTAACCTTTTAAAATAAAAACAGTGTCAAACCACAGGCAAAGAAAGTTGGAGGAAAAAACATTGAAAGTAATCATACAAGAGAGTTCTATCGATTGTCAAGTCCATACTTGCAGTTCTGCAACGTTGGCTGTTGCCAGTGCCAATCGTAACTTGAACGCGCCGCTTTGATCTACATTGTCCAGCTTGAACCTGATTTGCCATGTCGTTCCTTCTAATGTACCGTCATCTTTCTTCCTGCAGTGCACTAAACATCAAGCCCAAATGCCTTGCATCTATTTTGGAACAACCATTAGCTCATAGTGGACACGAATTATCCGCTAGCTAAGCATTAGACTATCATTTTCATGGCGACAGACCATGTGACAGGGCAGGACGGGCTCATCAGAGAATTTGTTACATCTTTGGACGATTTATTTGTTGTCCATAGGTTTGTCATGGTAGATAGACAACGCAAATATGTGACTTGATTAGTGAAATTGAAACCCAGTATGGTAGAGTTGAACCTGTTTACTTGAGCGAAAAACCAGTCTTTCTTGTAGTCACTGTGACCAACTTTGTATACCAGATCCCCATCAGGATATAAATCAGCATACCTTTCCCACAGCCCATACTGTCTAAACCTGAAAATATAAAAGAACAGTCAGAACTTTACCGAACATCACAGCAACGATCAATGAATTGCCCTTGTAGTTTGTTCCTGACAGTTAAAATAATAACAAGGGCTAACCTGTCAGGATGGTTGATGAAAAGTTTGTTAATATACTTTGGGTTAGGATCAGGAATGTAAAACTCTGCAGCAGATCGATCAGGTATGCCTATTTCCCACACTGTTGGACCATCTCTTGGAGGTTCATATACAAGATCACCAACATCGATTTCACAACCTGCCTTGCATGTTATCAGACAATGTGCTGGATGATGTATACTACAGAATTGAGGATGTTAACGGAGTGAAGCAGATTGTGAAATATTAAGACCTGCAGTTACTGTAATAACAGTATCATTACGGTAATCGCCGATGAAACCAGGAATCCATGCATAAAGATTATAGTCGCCAGTGCGTATATCGCCAATACAGAAAGAGCCGTCCCCATCTGTTTTGGTCCAGAATTGGTATCCCTAATAAGCATAAGATTTAAGATCCACTTGATAGCATGATGAATAAGCTACGCTGAAAATTGATTTATTGATGAAATAGTCTATGTTGTCTTGAATTGATCTGTTTAAGATGCTAGGAAAATTAGATCACCTTGCATTCTCTTTGCCACGATCCAACATCTCCTGGCGGTGCTAGCCCCACATAAGCATCATTAGCAGCTATGCATTCATGGCTTATATACCTACCAAGCCCATACATAGAAGGTTCATTTCATTTCCCTGGCATGGGAAAATAATAGCAAAAGAGGGCAACGAACTACTTTAAGAAATCCTAGGGGTATTAGACAACTCAAGGAAAAGGAAAAGGCTCATCTAGAGAACCAAAAATGCTGTCGTTTTTCCAGAAATTGAAGTCACAAGGAACTAAGAAGTAAATACCTATCTAGGACTTGTAATCTGCCACTGATTTTACCACGTTGATCGGAGCATGGAAAATCTTCAGAAGCTGGGAAGCTGTACGGCCAACAGTGGACTTCCTTCAAATACTAAGATAGAAATTTGTGTTATTGCCTGTAGGATAAGAAGCCAAAAACCTCCCGGTTCATTCTGAATGTATCAATACATAAATAAAAGTTCTATGCTTTGAACCTGTTCTTTAGCATCATCCCACAGGGAAAGTGCATTATCTTTATCCATAACAGAGTTAAGATACATAAAAACTGGTCCAAAAACCTTCTTCCACGGTTCACCTGGGTTGAGTTTTAGCACAAGGTCCTCTCCAGCATAATGAGCACTGAGAAACATCTGGTTGTGCGTGGCAATAATTAGAGGTTACATCAATTTTCATACTAATTTCTGAGGCATTTACGAAGTTATCACATGAAACGCACATCTATGTTGTCTGTGACCAAATTAAAAGTCTAACTAAAGCTTTAAAGTATATGACTGATGCGATTATTCTGCTTAGCAGGCAAATCAAATTAAGAGTGCAATGAGTGACTTACTGCGAGAGTATAGGGTCCAACATGGGAGGTAAGGTTCTGCTTGAGTGGTCCACCAGATCGGAACTCACTGCTAGGTGTGATTTGCCAGAACCCCGTGGGTGGATCAAAGCACATCCACCCATGAACATGGAGATCTTTGTTCTCACATGAGTATTGATACTTGTCATCTACCTGCAAATAAGAAATTTAGATGTCACCCATTTGTAAGATCATAACACAAAACTATGGGCATCTGTACACATCTTAGAGTTTAGATATCAGGATTCCAGATTAGTAATTGATCATCAGTGCCGGCTAATTAACTGATGGAGAAGCAAATTCAAAATAGGATGATGGTGGAATAGGTACCTCTCCTTTGAACTCTGGCTCCACTGGGTCAACAAGCAAGACTGCTTCGGGAAAGTCTAGGGGCTCACCTCTTTCAGGTTGCCTGTCATCAGGAAGTGGCATGAATCTTTGCCTGTTGTCTGCTACGACCATGTAGTGAAACCTATAAGCCCCCATAAATTCCCATTGTTAGTTAATTACTAATTCACTTAAATTAACACAACCTCCAAATCCCCACAAATATTTCAGGCTCATTAAAAAAAAGTAAATGTTGATAAGCTGTATATAATATCTGTACTTGTCTTTTCTGAGCTGGAAGACAATTCTGGTTTGCGGGAGGTTGAAGGGAGGCCAGTCTGCTAAATGCTCAAAAATGGCATAGGAATAAAATCCTGAAGAATTCCTAAGCATTATGAACCTGAAAAAACACATCACAGCACCATTTCTTACGAACCACCAACTTTTTTGACCAACACTGAATATGTGATTTACGTCGGGGTGACGTTTGTTTTTTTTAATATTTATTTACGAGGAGAACTTAAATAGATAGTTCAGGAATGCACCTTTTGTCCAAGTTTAAGGAAACGAATTTGCCTTCAAGGGAGGGATCCCATGTTCTTGTGAATGAGATTTCTACTTGCTCTTCATTTTCCACTATAACCCTAAAAGTTGTTCCTTCAAACCTGCGTGTTTAGATAGTCGAAATGAGGCTATAACCTAGAAGAAGAAGAGCGTATTTATGGCTTGTTCATGTAGATAGAAAGTGGACGTACACGTCAAAAGTTCCTGTTGTTCCTGTGCTTCCTGCTTGACTCCAAACAAGGTCCCAATATCTGATCCAATCCAACACAGCAACAATTTTTAATCAACTAACTTGTAGACTCTTGCTTTTGTCAGAAAATTTGGCTTCCCAGTTGGATGCATAGGAAATAATTTTGTGTACTCATTTATGGTTCAACATTTTAAAAAGTTCAATAAATATTATTTTATTTTAATATAAATGGTGTCACATACATACCCTCTGTTAGTTTCCAAGTCAAGAGCTTCAAGCAAATTGTCTATACCATTATACTGAATGCCAGTAACGATTCCTCCTGGGTTTGATAGTGTGACTTGAAGAATGCCGTTATCCATAACCACCTGCATAACCAGAATGCCCCACCTATAATATTTTAAATTATACTATCAAACGAGTATATGAACGAAGTTCTTATGAAGTAAACTACTTACATGCTGATCTTCAATGAGCAACTGCACCCTTGGAGTTGACATGATATTGAGCTGGACTTATTTGCTGTCTTCCACAAACAAAGAAGTGAAAAGGAAACAAATTTATAGCGAGCAGCCCAGGCGCTACGTACAAAGATATCAATTTTAAGAGGGGAAGTCGTGTTCATATACTGTTACTGCTTAGAAATTTGGACGTATGTATACAAGTGTAAAGGCTTGAATTATAGAGAAAGTATTCTTTTCCTTGAAGGATCACTTACTTTTGTCACCTCCAACATGTTGGTGAGTTTGATTCAGTCGTGCAAGAGTCGCTAAGTAGGAAACCACAGTATAGAATATTATTAAGGCCATAATTAGAAAAGAACTGATGGGAGGTATTGTTCTTCGTTGTTGAATTCATGGCGTATCTAGTCTCCCTACTTTTAATTTTATCTGTATTTGGTCCTTCTAGCTAGTTTTTATCCTAATGCCATCCCTCACTCCTTTGTTTCTGTATCTGCAATCATTCTATCCTAATGCCATCCCTCATTCTATAATTTTTTAATTTTAGTTCATTTCAATTGTTCATTAACTTGGCAACGAGCAGCATTTTGAGGCTCTACCTTGTAACGTGGCCCTTCATAAGCTTATTCCCAGATAGCTGAAGAGAAGTCACATTACGATCACGAAATAAACTAAAACAACTTTATCTTTCTGTTTTTTCAGTGCTCACATGTTATATTGGAATGTTTTTATATATTTGGGTTTGTTCCGCTTCGCTTGCTCTGGCGTTTGTGCCATGACAAAGCTTATTTCTACCTTAAAAAAAAATAAAAATGCTGTAATGAAATGCAGTTACAGGGTTCTGTTAAAAAAAGAAAGAAAATAGACTAAAATTGATAGCATGAAAAAAGAGTTGCTTTATGCATTTTCACTGTTTAGGAGGCACGTCATTTTACACTTTGGTCTCTTTTTTTCAAAACTTCAATTTCAATCATCAAACTTTTTTTATTTTACATTTCAATCCCTACTAATTGATAGATGAGAGAATAGTACTGCTGTGGAGGGACAGGAGAGAAAAAGCTTTCATACAATCACGTTTCGACTACCAAAAACTCAATCTTAATGTTAATAGGTTAGTACTCTTGGCAAGAAAAGTTTAATGAAGGTTGTTTGTATCTTTAATAATACCAAAACTGAACAAGCACAGAGGAGTTTGATTTGATTTGAATTTTAGTTTTTAGGACAATGAAAATGTGTTTTGGCTTCAAAAATAAGATTATTAAAGTTCGAAGGTTTTTTTTAAAAAACTTTTAGGTGAAAAAAGTTGAGAATTAGATTTTTAAAGTAAAAAAACTTCAATCCCAATTTTCTAATTATATAAAGTGATCATAATTCATTGCAGTAGATGATATGTCTTTTCACTATCTTAAAAAGCATGCATACTAGGCATTGTTTTTTAAGGCCTGGGCTAGATACTCCAGGCCTTTTTATATTATTTTTTTTAGATAAATAAATATAATGAATTTAAAAAATCATTCAATTATGTTATGTTTTATAAATAAGATTTGAGGTTTTTGTGGTAATATTTACAACTTTCTTTGAATATATATATATATATATATGAAACTATACAAATAAGTTTTTTTAAAAAACTGTGCGTGAATACTCTCTCTATATATTATTTTTTAATATTATTTACATGGATTTATTTTATTTTTTTACACAACCACATAAAAATAATCGAAGCATTATTTTTTTATTTTTAATTGAAAATTTCTTTACATTTGAAAAATCATATTTTTGATAAAAAAAAAGATATTTTTTTTATCCATATAGAAAAGAAATGAATGAATAACAAACAAGGAGTTTCAACTAAGAAAATAATTTTTGGTAATTTTGTTTATTTTATTTGGTGTAAGTTCTTATAATAAAAATAAAAAAATTATAATAACAATTAAAAAGAAGAAGAAAAAAGAAAAAAACACAATTTAAAAGGAAGGAAAAGAGATCAAGAAGATGAAGGATCAAATAATATAATAGAAGATCATAAAAATGGGAAAAAGAAAAACAAAATAGAGATTCAGGTAAAATTAGAAATCATTATTCAAAGAGATCTTGCAAAATAAACAAGGAAATAACTTAATTTCTTACATAAAATTCTCAAATTAGAAATCATTATTCAAGAAGAAAATAATATAAAAATCTTTCAATATTTGTTTTTTTTTATATATTCTAAACAATATAGACAGGGATAAGAAAACCGTGGAGAGGAAGACATTAGCCAGCCATAGCAGAAATACTCTAGAGTCTAGACATTAGAAAACACTACAGACAAAGAGACTTAGCTGTCTTCCACAGACAAAGAAGTGAGAAGGAAACAAATTTGTAGCGAGCAATCCAAGCGCTACAAAGATATCAATTTTAAGAGGGGAAGTCTTGTTCGTATACTGTGACTGCTTAGAAATTTGGACAAATGTATACAAGTGTAAAGGCTTCCAAGATTCTGCTTGTCCGCGAGCAAATCTTTGAAAGATAGAGAAAGTATTCTTTTACTTGAAGGATCACTTACTTTTGTCACCTCCAATTTGATTCAGTCGTGCAAGAGTCGCTAAGTAGGAAGCCACAGTATAGAATAATAAGGCCCTGAGAAAAGAATTGATGCCAAGTATTTTTCCTCCTTGTTGAATTCATTTAGAAGCCTAGGTATTGAACTCTATCCAATCAAGCAAGTTGATTTGAAAAAAATCACGACTCGAAGTTTTATTTGAATCAGGTTTTAATTTGAACAGAAATAAAAATTTATCCGATCAAATTTGTTTAATCTAATAAGTTAATCCATGATTCAGTTAACATGTTGCAAATCTAGGTAGGTATTATTTTTTTAAAAAAAAAAACAAAATAATATCATTTTCATAATAAAAAAACAAAATGATATAATTTTAATAAATAATAGTAAGGTAATAAATATCCATAGGAATATATAATTTCATCCCCTTGGTATTAGAGATGAAAATTTAATCCAAACTCAATGGGTAATAACTCGAGTCAACTCAAAAAGATGAATATTTTTTTTTTTGGTTACCTTACTGGAAAAGTAATGGATAGAGTATGAATATTATCAAAATTGACCTGAAACACATCTAAACCTAACATGAAATGTATATTTATATTATATAGATATAGTTGTTGGATATTTGAATTTTTTTATACAATATAATATATACATATCTTAATATTAACATAAAACACACACAAACACATAGTGTGTGTGTGTGATACTTATAGTTTAATAATTTAATACACACACACTTCAAATATATATATATATATATATATATATATATATATATATTATTTTTTTATTGAATAATAAATAATAGTTAGATGACTAATACACATATGGATAACTAAAACTCGATGGATAGTTTTTGGATATTTGAATTTTTTACTTGATAGGTAATAGGTAGGCTATGGATATCAAGAAATTTGACTCCCGTGGGTACTCATTGCCATCCCTACTCAACATTTGATTTTAATTTATTTTTGTGTCAAATTTTATTTGCTTTTTTTTTTCTCTTTGTTTTATTTTAGTTCCTTTTTTTTATTGCATTTTTTTTTCAAATTTCATCGCTTAATGTTTTGTGATTGAGAGTTTTACTCAATTATTGGTTTTGGGTTTGTCTTCTTTAAAATTAATCTTGAAAAATTAGTCACGAGCTCGTGATCAGTAGGGTCGCGAGTTTTAAATATTAACACGGATTGATCTCGGTTTTAGCTAGATTCTTTATTGAGTTTGTTTTTTTTTTTCAATCTCATCATTCAACGTTTGATTTTTTAAAAAATGGTTTTCGTGTTTTTTTTCTGTTTTTTTTTTTATAAAATTATCTCAATCTTATACTCATGGTCTCAAAGTTAACAAGTTAACCTACTTTGACTACGATCTTTTTTCTTTCATTGTTTTTTTTTTTAGTTTTTCCATTTAATATTGGATTGTTTAATAATTAAACTTTTAATTTGTTTTTGAATGGATTACCCTGTGTCACCACTATATTGTAGATTTTTCATTTTCACCTGTGCGAGTTCAAACTATTTTATTTATATTATCAAAATTATACAGGCTAGGCTATTGAATTAAATCAAGATAATTACCCAAGTCTCAATTTGATTTGCTTCTTTGAAAATGTTTACATTGCCTTAACTTTTTCTTTTTTATAATGAAAAAAAAGAGGGTTCACCCATGGAGTAGCGTGGTTAAAATGACTAGTTAGAAAACTGAAAAAGGTGTACGCCTGTATTATGATTTCCGCCAATAATCGTTTGAAGAAATAGAGCTAGCTATTGTTTTCCCTAAACTTTTCCCCTAAAAAAATCATCTCTCCTAAAGGGCTTTATGTGGTGGTGGTGGACCTTCTAAGCGAATATAATCGTACATAACTCCTTGGAAAGGGCTGATACTGGCTGTTTGTGTCAGAAAAATGGTATTATTTCCTATCAGAAGCTGGGCTCCGGGAATATCAACATTGAATAGCCTGTAAAGCCCATGAATCCCATGTCTTGCGATCGTGTTATCCTTGCCAATCTCTCCGGTTGAAAATACAGGATTTGCATTTGGCTCATTCACCCGAACCTTGAAAAGAAAGAAAGAAAAAAGTTCTCGGTCAGGAGGATCATTACCGAGTAACACCATTGCTTCACATTCATCAGGAAAATGAATACTTTGAACTTGTATTATACCTCCAATTCGGCAACATTAGCTGTTGCAAGCGCCATGCGTAGCTTATATGCTGCGCGCTCATCCACTTCATCCAGCAAGAACTTTATTTGCCATGTAGTGCCTTCATACGTGGTATTATCCTTCTTCCTGCAATGCAGATACAGAGGAAATTGACAGCTTTATTCAACAACAACAACAACAACAATAAAAAAAAAAGAGCCCCATATCTTAGCCTGCAATGACCAGTTCAGCATAGAAATTACGTCGTGAAGCTACTAATTAATGTTTTAAAATAGAAACCTTGTAACTTGAGCGAAAAACCAATCTGTTGTATGGTTACTCTTGCCAACTGTGAAAACCAAATCTGCTTTGGGATATAACTCTGCATATCTTTCCCATAATCCATACTGTCTATACCTGCTAGCAAGAAGAGCTTATTAACACATCTTGTGCTTGATAACCTTAGCTAATAAAACCAATGTTGTTGGTACCAATTAGTTAATTACTGATCGCTTGAGACAAACCAGAGGAGCTAACCTTTCCTGTTTGAGATAAAGTTTGTTGATATATTTTGGGTTTGCATCAGGAATGTAAAACTCTGCGGCAGAACGATCAGGGAAACCTATTTCCCACAATGTGGAGCCATTCCTTGGAGCCTCATATACAAGATCACCGATATCAATGTTACTACCTGCTTTACACGTTCAACATTTATAACCATCAAATATACAAAACAAGAAATTAAAAGATTAATTAAGGGTGGGAGAAAAACTAAGACCTGAGTTTATGTTAATGACAGAAGTAAATTTGTAATCTCCAATAAAACCAGGGACCCATGCATAAAGATTGTAGTCACCGGGCCGTATGCCATTGATTGTGAAATTTCCACCTTCATCTGTTTTGGTCCAAAATTGGTAGCCCTGGTAGCCAGATGTGAAAAAAGGTGTGTTAAGCTTGTATGAGTAGCTCAACATCGATGCTATACCCAAAATGTTCGAAATACTATACAAAATTTGGTCACCTTGGATTCTAGCTGCCAGGAGCCAGCTTCTCCCGGGGCTGCCAGCCCCACATAAGCACCTTCTGCAGATATCGTTGCATTGGAAACGTACCTAGGCGAGTATAAACCGTGTAAATTGAAACTAATAAACTTTGATCGAGTTTTTCTCTGCTGGAAAATTGACATGAAGTTACCTCTCTAGGACCAGTAATCTGCCACCGACACTACCGCGTTGTTTTGACGGTGGAAAATCTTCTGAAGCTATGAAGTCATAGGGCCACTTATGAACTTCATTCATCATCTAATCAAATTGTATATTTGTTATTCTCTCTATTTCCAGTAGATAGTCCAATTGCTAGGTAAATGTGCTTAAGATAATCCAAAATGAGTACTGCTAATAATTCTACCAAACATCCTTCTTGAAATCACCTCTCAAAGGATCGGAATCATTAAATTAGTGAGACGTAGCAGTAAATCTCGTGATTCGGGATTTTTCCTGTGTAACTTGAGGAAGAATCTGTGAAAAAATACCTGTTTTTTAGCGTCTTTCCAGAGTGAGAGTGGGTCCCTTCCATCCGACAGAGAATTGACGTAAGCAAAAACTGGGCCGTACACTTTCTTCCATGGCTCGTTAGGCCCGATTTTTATTGTGACGTCCGCTCCCGCATAATGAGTGCTATGCATTACCTGGTGGTGATCAAGCGCATCAGAAAGCTAGCATTTTGCTCGTGTTCGTGGTCATGGACCAAATGAAGGAATATCTTGACTTACACCAAGATTAGTGGGGCCCACATGGGAAGTTAGGAATTGTTTGAGGGGTCCACCCGTTCTGAACTCATGGCTCGGTGTTATTTGCCAGAAACCAACAAGCGGATCGGCCGATATCCACCCGTGAACACCAATGTCTTTGCTCTCGCAGGAATATGCGTATTTGTCATCCACCTAACCAAAATTCATTCGCCACGCAAAATGTTATCTGCTGCAACACTCAAGTGTGTTGCTTACCATGGAAAAAAGAGAGAGTATATACAAAGAATAGTAATCCTTCCGTGAGCTAAAACCTCTCGTTCCGATTTGGGAGGGGCGTTTCGGTATCATTTTAATTTTAATAGTTAGTTTGATATTACGATAGTAATTGTTTTTTTAAAAAAAATTATTTAAAAATACATTAAACAAAATTTGGGGGCACCCCTGTCTACTCCAAATTCGTCCCTCCCTGTTCCTCAATCCCTCCTCGGTCCTCACCATCCCTAGAACTTAAACAAAATACCCACCAATAGAATTTAATAAAATAAGTAGAAAATGATACCTCTCCTTCAAATTCAGGCTCTACGGGGTGGACAAGTAAGACTGCCTCTGGATAGGCTAGAGTCTGTCCTCTCTCTGGTGACCGGTCTTCAGGCAGGGGCATATAACGTTGTCTGTTGTCTGCTATAGCCATATAGCGAAACCTGCGTCCAAAAACTTTTGTCAAGAAAACAGAATTTCGCACTAATTAAGCTAGAAAAGTGAAGTACAGTACTTTTGCCTAGTAAGCTTGAACACGATCCTGGTATTATCAAGATCAAAAGCAGGCCAGCCCCTCAAATGTTCATAAATGGCATATGTGTAGAATCCTGATGACCCACGAAGCATTACGTATCTGCATTAATTCAAAAGAAGAAGAAGGCAAAAATAAAAACGATTTCGCCTCATTAAACCTGATTAATATCACAATCAATCTTGAACAAGTGATAAAAGCAGGTTGATAGCTTTAAGACTATTCCGAGCAAAAATACCTTTTATCGAAGTTCAATGGGACAACCTTGGCCTGAAGTGAGGAATTCCACATCCTCGTGAAGGAGATCTCAACTTTTTCTTCACTTTCAACTACTACAGTTAAATTGGTTCCGTCCAGTCTGCGTAGTACAATAAAACCTGATTGAAACAAACATGCTACAGAATTGGAGAATTCAAAGATCTTTTTCCAAACATTTTAGATATCATTCTGCTGTGTAGTTTTAGTTATTACCCGAGAGATTTTGAAGCATTTATACCTGTCCAAATTACCCTTTTTTCGTGTGACTCCTTCCCCGCTCCAAACAACGTCCCAGTACCTATTGTAAACATGAAGTCATGAGCTTAATTAACCACACAAAAAAAAAAAAATTTAGTCACGAACTTATTATGACTTATGAGGCTAATAACAGGTTACATGACTCTTTTTTTGTTTAGAAAAAAATTATTTTTTGGTGGGGATTTTGCTGCAAATTAATTTAAAGCAAGAACGGTCATTGGTGATTAAAAAAAGAAGAGAAAAGACTAAAGCATTTGTACAAAGTGCTTACCCTCTATCAGATTCACCATTGTCAGTTTCGAGCAAATTCTCGAGGCCATTGTACTGTATTCCCGTGACATGCCCTCCTGGATTTGATAGTGTGACCTGGAGTATGCCATTGTCCAAAACCACCTGCATATGTAGATAATCCTCTCATTATTACACAACAGCGGGTCAGACTCCATTATTTTTCACTGCTGCTCGAAAACAAGAATCAATTGACGAAAATCAGTCCAAACAGAGAGTTACATAGTCTTTTTGAATATGCAACTGCACCACTTCGGACAACAAGCTGCTGCCAGTTCCTTTCTCACCTCCATGAAAACCCATGCTTGGATTCTCATTCTGCTGCAAATTAGAGAATGCAGCCATGAATTGTGAAAACAAAGACAATATCGTGCACAAAATTTTGCCAGAACCCATGATGACAAATGGTCAATTCTTGCCTCTCTCTCTCTCTCTCTCTCTCTGCACCAGACACCTTATTATAGGACTTAATGTCCTCCAATAATTATGCCAAATTTGCTGCAATGCTCATTACTCTCTGCATTTACCAAAAAGGAAACAAATTTTGCCTCCTGCACTCTGTGGAGAATGTAGACCTGAAAGCTTATGATACATATATACATAAATAAGTTAATTTTTTTTTTCAATTTTTGCGTGTATTACGTGTGATTTCTTTACTTTCTAGCCACGACTGTTTGGTGCATGAGATAGTTAGGCCAGAATCCAGGTAATTGAAGAAAGGCCATGCTTGTGTGTGGTTTTTGTATTGATTACTAGGAGAAACACAGATTAAATTACTACTAAGGGAGCACTTGCACTGCCAAGAGTCCATTCTCATCTAGATATATGAAAAAAAAACTAGAACATTAATTTCAAAAGTTGGATAACAGTTGCCGGGCTATTCTCCGATAGAGAGATCAGTCGTGTTCCGGAGATTGAAAAGGTATAAGAATCATGAGAAAATCATAATACACATAAATATAGATCATCTAGGCAAAGGATTTTGTTGACGGTCGGCACGTATAATGAAGAGATTTGATCGAGAGAAGCTCTTGGAAAAAGACACGTAAATACCAATTAGGCCACCCAGACAGGATTGTGATCCTCCTTTTTTTTTTAATATTTAAATCTAAAATATCAAAAGGATTTTTAGCTACAGAAGCTTAGAGACAGATACAAAAATGCCATTTGATGGGTTTCTAACCTATCCAATTAATTTAGCATTCTCAATCTTTCCAATTTATTAATCATAAATCCATGGTTGCATTATACTTTTCTATTGTTCTTCATATTCATATTTCTCCGTGAGTTAATTTAAATGATTAAATTTAAAACAAATAAACATGATTTTAATTAGTGCCCGTGAAAAATGACAACACCTTAACTACTTGCTATATATTTCCAATCTCATCTGATCTAAAATATTAAATTAAAAATAATGACAGATTTCAGAGATAATTAATTGGTTAAAACTTAAATATATTGACATATAAATAATTTATATACCATAATCACAACATCGATCATCTTGAATTGCTTCCATTTTATCAGGAAAATACAATCTCATGGCTTGTTTTCTCTGAACAAGAACTTCGCAACTTCTAATGTTAGAAAATTTGCATTCTAACACCGTTTCAGCATTGTACAAGAATAAATGATTTTTAAATGCTTTAATATGTTAAAATCAAGATAATAAAAAATATTATATAGAATTACCTTAAATAACCTAGCCAGGTACATTAAACAAGTCTTAATTCCTAACCTAATGTTTTTCATGCTTAATTTGTAATGAAAAACTCTGGGTTTATTATGAAAGAAAAAAAGAAAATTGAAGAAAAATGTAATCTAAACCTCCCGTACGTACCGAACAAGCAGTAATTAAAAGCAGATATCAATTTTCTATATAATAAACAATATTAATCCCAATAAACAATATTAATTATGACCATATAATATATATATATATATATAGATCCAAAACATCAATGACCGAAACAAAAGGGCTTTATCGTGGAGAAATGAGAAGAAGAAGAAGAAGCGAACGCACGTACCTCATGAGCTATAATATTCTGCTAATAACTCGAGCCATGATGCAGAGATGCATGCTTCTAGCAATAATGAGAACGGAGCAAAGTAAGAGAAGCTCTAATTAAGCTTGTTCAAATCCTTGATCAAAGAAATCTTTTGTCAATGCCCTGAAACGTAGACAAAGAACGAAGGGACGTGAAGGCTTAGACAATGGATGCATGTTTAACCCTTGATAATTTTCCTTCGAGCTAGAGATGAAGCATATTCCCTTTCTCACTTTTATGTTGACACGGTGCCTTTCCTTTGCCGCCACCGTTGTTTGGTGCATTAGGTATCAGAGCAACATCAACAGAAGGTAATTTAAGCATATAATAATAATTATTATTGTTATCAAGAGATACGCCAGATAGAAAACCACCTGCTATTGGAAAATAAATAAAAATAATAATTGATTTCCAATTCGTAATCCAGGAGAGTGGTTGATTTTCAAGGATAATTACATTATATTGACCAAGATGGGTCAGTCATTTCTTTATTCATTGATTAGATTCGATGCACCGCTTGACTTGATGGGCAACAAATTGACATTCGTTTTTAGTTGGTGTGCTTTGTTAGTTTACTTTCCAATGAAAGCATGATAGCTATATTGAATATTCTATAGCTTGGTATTACGATATGAATTGTTTTTTAAAATATTTTTAGTTTAAAAATATATTAAAATAATATATTTTTTATTTTTAAAAATTTATTTTTAACATCAGCGCATCATCTAAAAATACTAAAAATATAATTTGAAGTAAAGAAAAATAAAAAATTTTAATTTAAAAAAAAACACTTTTAAAACAAAAAAACGAAATAGTTTTTATTTTTCAAACATTCTTTACAGAAATCAATTTCAAAAACCAAAAGAAGCACCTAACCCGAAACAACCATTCCAGTGATGAAAAATAAATTCATAAAAAAATAATATGAGATCAAGTCTCAGCTCACT
>Ga0307515_10013296_pt1 | contig 15393 bp, 12 predicted proteins | sample 17_EM_MG_FD_194513 | JGI IMG/M metagenome (GOLD analysis project Ga0307515, IMG submission 194513) | Populus trichocarpa ectomycorrhiza microbial communities from riparian zone in the Pacific Northwest, United States - 17_EM | ecosystem: Host-associated > Plants > Roots > Unclassified | place... | reverse complement strand
TTGGCTTTTAGACTGGGGAGTCGGTTTATAATGAATAATAATGTCGGAAAAGAGAAGCACCGGATCATCTCTAGCTGCTGCGCTTATCTGCGGTTTATACGCCGATCTGTCGTTCATGCTCACAGGCTGGTGATCTATTTCGACGACCGCAATAGGGCATTGTCATTGGCTTCGTTGTGGAGTCGACTAGGTGCTCCTCCTGCGTCGAGGATGACCACTGGGTGCTATCATCGACGAACGCGCGCAGGAGCGACTGGTGATAGCGTGAGACCTGTGTATTTTCGCAGATTGAGTTCTGTCGTCCCACTGGGCGAGGTACTCATAAGTAGTGGTCAGAATTGGGATCAAGTTTGGGGACATGCCTAGCGTTGTGTGGTCAATAATCACGGGCTAGGTAATCCGGAAGCGCCTGTGTCAATATTAAATCACGGGGGGTGTCATTTTCGCTTGGTTGTTGTGGAACCTGTAGAGGGGACCAAATACCGTAGCCGGTGCCCAATGCCAATCCCGTTGCCGGACATTCGAAGCCCATGCTGTGCGACCCTGGAATTTCAGAAAATTACGGTTTCGTAACTATCAGCTCTACTATACGACCAGAACATAATCTAGTACGTAGCAATTTGATTCCCCTTCATTTAGAGAGGCTGCAAGCCTCGCTCAGGCTCAATCCAGTCTCGCTGCGCTCCACAGACCATCAATCGCTAGATACGATTGATCACTTTATCATAAATTTCATTCTGTATTAGATTTCCCTTCTCCTGTCGAGATGTGATATGAAGGACATCTTGTTTTATCCCACCATTGTACTCTTAGATTTTCTCTACGCACATTTTAGCCCTTATACATCGCCCTCGACGCTTCACGTCATTCCTGCGATCCGATATTTCAACGGGTGGCATATCCATGGTGACATGTCCGTAGCCATTTCACTTCGTGACCCAGTACCTCAACGGACGGCATTTTCTCTATCGCTTCACAATTCAGTGTATCAATGGGCGGCCAATATTTAATGTCTCGCTCTCGCGATCCCTCAAACCCATGTCACGCCCAAGTGGTATTCGGTCCCCCTCGTTCGCCTTCCTGCTGACGTCAGGTTCACCACGCACGCACACTACAGGAGTTCTACCTCTGTTCGTTCATCTACATACAGGCGGCCCTCCATTCCACTATCGCCCATGCTCTATCTCTACCGTCTCCCACTGGCAGTGCCTCCGTTTACCATCGCTCAATGCCTCGTCCTCGAAGACATGCTATCCCCGATAATTGCAAGAGCATATAAAGGAGGGAGTGCGGATCAAACCGATCCAGGTCGGAGTGTGGAAACGGTGTCGTAGGACAGGAGGCACTGCTACCATGGAAGGAAGTACGTGACGGTGTGGAGGAGGATAAATAGATATAGGTTACGATGACTGTGGTGATAAACGTGCCCACCGGAAAAAGGTAAATGCAACGCACTGTGTAGGAGGTCATGTCACCTGGTTCAGACTTTTGGGCTCCTTGTTTTCATGGTTAGTGTTGGGTGCTGCTCAAGACGTTAATTTGTCTACAAAGTCACCGAGAGGATCAAAGTTGCCCATGCTTCCTTCTGCGTTACTGGCACCATTACTTGAGGACCAACGTGTTTGTGTCACTGCTTACTTTTGCTTCTTTCAGCCCGACCGCAACGAGGCCGATTATGCCAGTAGACAGGCTGAATGGGTCCATAAGGGATCGGAGGCCATTTGTGTTAGAAGTAGATAGTTCTACAAGCGTGGATACCACATGTACCCATAGTGGACTGGGCCACTGGCCAATTTCCGGACCCTCAGACGTTTGTCCCCAACACGTCTGAGGTATGTCCAATCTTCTAGTCCGCTGCGACTCGCTGCTTATGTGAATCAGTTATTCCGTTTATTAGGTAGATAACATAATAGACGTTTGTCCCCAACACGTCTGAGTTATTCCGTTTATTAGGTTATGAGCCCTGAAGCGCTCTAAAACACTTCAAGAAATCCCCAATACCTACAACAAGAACAACACAAAAGGGGCATACACTCCTACACTACTCTTCATTCCTTTTTCCCGCGCCCGCAATCGCTGACACGACTTCCTCATTCAAACTTTTCCTGCCACACCAACGCTAGCTCAAAAGAAACAATGAGCGAGTCAAGGAATGATGAATCGGTCAAACTAGGTTACGACAACTGGTACCTATGGGATCACCAGATCAACAGCACCATCCGGCGCAAGAATGCCTCTGTCGCTTTTGACCCAGAACCTGTTGACCCACGCACCACACAACAGACGGCTACCCCAGCAGCAGATCCCAATGCCTCCTCCACACCTTCAACCACAGCATCCCAACCTACAGCCGAAGAGCTAAAGACGTACCGTGCGGAACTTAAGGAGTGGAAAACGGCGAACAACATTGCAGCTGGAGTCATATTAGGCACTCTATCGGAAGAAATCAAACATGTCGTTGATCCGAAAGAGTCAGCAAAAAGCATGTACGACAAGCTGGAAGCTGCAGTCATCAAACAGTCAAGCGGGAGCAGCGCATATGGAATCAAAATCGAACTGATCGACAAAGAGTTCAAAGACACACCTACATTAGAAAACTTTGAAAAACATCTGACTTTCTACCGATCAAAGAATGCTACCCTCAATGCCGTTAATTCAGGATTTGACGACTCGTTCCTTGCATTCATCCTCCTCCGCTCATTTCGCTCCAATGACAATCCTGTCTGGCTGATGGCATCCACCAACATTGTCACCACCAGCACATCCACCAACCAGTGGTCTTTCGATCAAGTTGCTGGAAAACTACGTGAAGCCCTCCGGAACAACATCCACTCGACCCAAAAATCGACCACAAACACCAACCCGACTGCTCTAAATGCGACTGCAGAAAAGACGACATCAGGTCGATACAGCGGGCCACCATGCACGCACCCTGGGTGCTACCGTCCCAAAACTCATGCAACTGAAAATTGCTGGGTCAAGGACAAGGAGAAGCGGGAGAAGGAAAAGAAAAAGAAGCACAAGGCAAAGAAAGCCAAGAAGAAGGCAGCCGAAAGCTGCTCAGAATCAGAAACGAGCTCTGATTCCGATTCCGACTCTGAACCACCACCGAGCAAGCGCCAACGCGCTCACCGATCCCAGGTGAAATCCGAAAGAAAGCTTAGAGTGCTACAGGCAACCTCCCATCGTGTCCGCTCCTACCGTGGGAAAACTACTGCAAAAAATGTTTTCATCGCTCACCCAGACTCTGGGGCATCGAATCACATGTCTCATCAAAGAGAGCTGTTTGATCCGGAATCATTTGAAACCCTCTCAACACCCATCCCCATCAGCCTTGGGGATGATTCCGAAATCTTTGCAACTGGAAAAGGGACACTTCGCCTCTTATTCAACGTCGATGGAAAACAGGAAGAAGGCTGCTTCAAGGACACCCTTTTCGTACCAGAACTCAAGGTCACACTTCTATCTGTCGGACAATCAGCCCGTCTTCCCCACTGCAAGGTTGTATTCGACAACAATGTCTGCGAGTACATTGACAAGAGCACCAATGAAGTAATTGCAAGGGCCTTTGCTACTGACGACACCGATCTGTATACACTGGATGCAATTCCAGCAACACAAAAGGTCACTGCGAACCTCGCTTCATCTCCTTCTCGATCTATCGACATTAATATCCTCCACAGACGCCTCGGGCATCTCGGCATCGACAATTGCCGCCTTATGGTGAACCACCGATTGGTAGACGGAGTGGATAGGATTGTCGGAAGAGAGGATTTCTGTGAGGGGTGTGCTTATGGGCGCTCAAAACGAAAGAGCCACCCTTCTACAGGTACTATAACCAGGCGCCGGCTGGAAAGAGTACATATTGATATGTGTGGCCCGATTCCTATATCACTTGGTGGAAATAAGTATTTCCTCTTAATCATCGACGAGCATACCCACTACCATTGGGTTAAATTCTTATCAAAAAAGAGTGACGCATTCACCCGACTCAAAAAATGGAAGCTCGAAGCTGAACGCGAGGCCGACCTCAAACTCCAATACCTAAAATCAGATGGAGGAAAGGAGTTCTGCAGCAAGGAATTCACAGAATGGCTTACATCGGATGGTGTCACCCATGAAATGAGTGCCCCATACGAACATGAGCAAAATGGCCTTGCTGAGAGAGGCATCCAGAATGTATCACAGCGGGCTATGTGCCAACTGTTTGGTACGAACATGTCTCAAGGCTTCTGGCCATATGCAGTTGAGAATGCTGTCTATCTCATCAACCGCAGCCCAACCACCACACTTAAAGACAAAACACCATTTGAAGCCTGGACAGGCAAGCGACCAAACATCAAGCACCTACGTACATTTGGTGAAACAGGATATGTACACATTCCACCTGAGACACGAAAAAAATGGACCAAAAAATCACGCAAGTGCCGATTACTCAGCCACACACCACAATCAAGAAATTACAAACTATGGGACCCATACCGACGCATGGTCTTCACAAGTCCAAATGTCGATTTTGATGAATCGTCCATCTCCCATCATGCCACAGATACCGAACAGAATCTGGAGGATCTTAGTGAGGCCCTTGATATTAAAAAAGCGGCACACACAGAAGAAACACTCACTCCTGAGGAAGAAGTGGGAGTCCAATACACAAATGGAGGTGTGAATGAACCAGAATCAGATGAGGAGATACTAAGACCCATGGCTACTGAGGATGAGAGCGTACCTGATGGTCCCGACCCAGTAGTACCTCTCATCCCAATGGAACCTGAGGCACCTCCTCGCCGCTACCGCCGCCCAGAAGTGGAGCGTCTTGCAGATGCTGCTGGGCCCCCCCCAACCCATGAAAGAAGGAGGCCAAGGGCTACGATCAGCACAACTAGGGAACTCAGTGCAGATGGAAATGCCAGCGACCATCAAGCTTCAGTGGGAGTTATGGAAATTGAAGAAAAAATCGCAGAAAATGCAAGAAAACATGCTTACCATGAAGCACTGTTGGCCGCTGAAAACACAAATCTTCACAACGAACCTTTAGATGTCAAGGAGGCACGAAAACGGCCGGATTGGCCAAAGTGGGAGGCAGCGATGCAGGAAGAATTAGATTCCTTAAAACGACATGGCACCTACAGATGTGTGAAAGAGCTCCCACCAGGCAGAAAAGCTGTCGGATTCAAATGGGTATTCAAAATAAAACTCAATCCAGACAACTCGATTGCCCGGTACAAGGCCCGCCTGGTTGCAAAGGGATATTCTCAAATTCCTGGCCAGGATTTCACAGAAACAACCTCACCTGTGGCTCGCCTGGCTTCCTATCGTGCCCTTCTCTCTCTTGCTGCGAGACTGGACCTCGAAGCACACCACCTAGATATTGAAACTGCATTTCTCAATGGAACTCTCGATGAGGAGATATACATGAACGCACCAGATGGCTTCCACACAGGCAGTAATGAGGTATGGCAACTACGAAAGTCCCTCTACGGTCTTAAACAGGCATCGCATGTTTGGAATAAACTGCTCGACAGCACATTAAAGAGGCTGGGCTTTGACCGATGCAGCAAGGATACATGTGTGTATCTCTACAAATCGAAGAATGTCTTCATCATCCTCGCTGTCCATGTCGATGACATGTTAATTGTCTCAAACTCGAATTCTCGACTCACTGAGATGAAGTGTGCTCTCGGACAACACTTCAAAGTCAAGGATCTGGGTGAAGTAAAGTTCCTCCTGGGAATTGGAGTCACACGGAACAGAAAATCCGGCTCCTTTGAGCTCTCACAACAAGCATACATCGACCAGCTACTCAAACGCTTCAACCTATATGATGCAAAGTCAGCCACCACTCCTCTTTCATCTGGTGTCCATCTTACACAGGACGATTGCCCAATAACGGATGAGGAGAAATCGGACATGGCTAATGTCCCATATGCAAGCCTGGTTGGGGCCCTCATGTATGCTGCCATAGGCACACGACCGGATATTGCTTTTGCTGTAGGGGCTCTGAGCTGGTTCCTTAGCAATCCCGGACGACGCCACTGGAATGAGGCCAAGCGTGTACTCACCTACCTCAAAGGGACATCCCACTATGCCATCCGATACTCCTCTGGCACATCACCACCCGGAAAGGTCACTGGGTACTCACGCGGTGTGGCCATGAAACCAATTGGAGACCTGATTGAAGGTTTCTCCGACTCAGACTGGGCTGGATGCGTAGACACACGCAGATCCACATCTGGATTCGTATGGATGATGAATGGTGGCGCTATCTGTTGGAGAAGCCGACTCCAGTCGATTGTTGCGCTGTCTTCAACAGAGGCCAAGTATGTCGGAGCAACCCCTGCTGTACAGGAGATCCTCTGGCTCAGAGATCTCCTCTGTGAACTGGGAATCACCAACTCCTTGCCCTCCCTCCTGAATATGGACAATCGGGGAGCGGTCTCACTCACACGCGGGGCGGGAGATAGCAACCGGACCAAACACATTGACATCCGACACCACTTCATCCGCTCTCATGTCGAGGAGAAGCGCATCAAGGTTCAATACATACCAACGGATGAGATGATTGCAGATATCCTCACAAAGAACCTTGGTCGCACGAAACATGATTACTTTGTCACTAAACTGGGAATGGTACCCCGCTTGAGTGGGAGTGTTAGAAGTAGATAGTTCTACAAGCGTGGATACCACATGTACCCATAGTGGACTGGGCCACTGGCCAATTTCCGGACCCTCAGACATTTGTCCCCAACACGTCTGAGGTATGTCCAATCTTCTAGTCCGCTGCGACTCGCTGCTTATGTGAATCAGTTATTCCGTTTATTAGGTAGATAACATAATAGACGTTTGTCCCCAACACGTCTGAGTTATTCCGTTTATTAATTTGGGGGGCGATCGGGGCTTAAGAGTCGTGAGAATGCAAGCGCCTATTATATCAGCAGGGCGCGGCATGCAACTGGGGCGTATTCCTGGCTCTATTAAACTCGTGATCAGTACTGTTCTGGGACGAACTTTGGCGTCAATTTCTTGAAGTGATAGTCACATAGCGGTCTCCTTGACTAATAAACTCTCCATACTGTGTCTCATAACGGAGAGAGAAATTTAGTCGGAAATTGGTAATTCTGGATGTTTCACGTTTCGAGCACCGGTACGGTGTCTGGATACCCGATGGACGGTTAGATAAGGTCCACCTTGCTTTGCACCCACCGTGCTCGCACTAGCTTGCTGCACTTGTCGATCTCAAATTGGCTTGTACTCATGTTGTCGAGTATCAATATGAATCCGGAAAAACATCTCTCTAGTCTCCGCCCCATGTATGTCGATTCCCCCGACATTCGCTCCTTGTCACCTTGATCGTAAGCTCACCTCAGCTGCCAAGACGAGGATGCCACTTGAGCCTACCAATGACTCTTCACTGATATGCTCTCTTTTGACTTTTTGTTAGCCACGGCCACAAGTAGACGGGGCATCTCTCCACGCCAGCAACATCCCCAGCGTTCTCACTGTATGTAACGTCCATGGCGGCAACAAAAATACTCTCTACTACTCTACTACTCTCTAGGGTGGTCTCGCGTTAATTTTGCTCACTAATCACCACGACTTGTCGAGGTGTTTTTGACCCCGCTGCGGAGAAATGCCCTCCTAAGAGAGGAGGGTCGGTAGAGCACGTGAGAGGTGCTCTACTATCGCTCCTTTCTTCAAACTCGATTCTTACTGCCCATCCCAATGCCCCTCCTAAACCACCCTCCTCTACCCACCCTCTTTCTTCCTTGGCTCCTGTAGCCCCCTCCCCTCGTCCTATTCACTATTCTGCGGTACACTCCAACAAGAGCTACCCCATCACCCCACCCTTAACCCCCGACAGCATCCACAGGACGAGCAGTTCCATCAGTTCCAAGTCTAGTTCCTCGTGTCCTAGAGGTACTACATATTTCTCTACCAGGGCCAATGAAGAGTCACCTGTGTTCCTCAAGAGTCTCTTCCCTGAGCAGGTTCCCGCCGCGCATCCATTTTGCTTCTCCGATTCGCATCGACCCGCAGCACTACTAAACCTGGGATGGCTTTGTCCTTAGCCTCCCAGGAAAGCCACAGACACTATATGGCGATGGAAGTGGCGTTGGTCAACACATACTTCGTGAAAGGTATGCTCCTTCCGAGCTAGCCGTAGTGACACCCCTTAAATAACTCGATTGTGTCTCTCCACAGCGTCGTGGTCCTCCTTGATCTTGCCGACGAACACTTCAATTGCTCTGCCCTCGTCATTGCGCTTCCGCGCACCACAAATGGGCTCGACCAACTCATCCACTCGCTCATGTACGTTGGTGGCGAAGTTGTCGTCATCATGTCCACGTGCTCTTCTTCACCTGATCCGTAAATCCGTACAGTCTCCAAGTGCAGGCAATGTCTGGAGCTGGCTTGGGGTCTAAGGAGATGCACCGGGTATTGGTAGACGGCCGTCAGCTCCTCCTGCTTCGTCTAATGCTCAATGACCTCAGGACGAAGCTCGCGTATGTCACATTTTATCACCAGTCACTCCGATGTACTTACGTGGGCCCTACAGGAATCTGGAACTAGGAAATCGTAAGGTTAGAATACTGCCTCCTGCTTTGGGCGAAGGCAATATGCTGAACCTTACGGACCTCACCAGCATCGAACAGCTCAACCCTCTTACGAAATTCAAGCTATTTGAATACGAGGATGCCATACGACCCTCAAATTCGTCGATTCCCCTTTGCGCATTTGTGCTTGGAGCTAGGGGAATTGACGAATCTGGGGGTCTTATGGCATCCTCGCATTCAAATAGCTTGAATTTTGTAAGAGGGTCGAGCTGTTCAATCCCAGTGAGGTCCGTAAGGTTGAGCATATTGCCTTCGCCCAAAGCAGGAGGCAGTATTCCAGCCTTACGATTTTCTAGTTCCAGATTCCTGTAGGGCCCATGTAAGTATATCAGAGTGAACCCACCCACCCTTCAGGGCGTATTCAAGTTATGTGCTCATCGTCATGGAGACTTAAAAGGAATCACATATTTGCCTATACCTGTTATGTGATTGGATAGGTCAGGGAGTGACATGGTATCAATGTCCATACACACTCGTTGTGTACATGCAACACACCACATTGCTTCGGAGTCTGCATTTTCTGTTCTGTGACTACAGTAACTCACGCTGATTTGCTTGTACTGCTTAGAGACTTTTACTAATGTTAATGGGGCTCCCTTCTTTCCTATATCCTTTGTGATCTGATATTTGAGACTTTGCATGTTTTTCCTATGCTTGTCCTTCAAATAAAGAAAGAGGGGCATGGGATTCAGGTTCCTGCACAATGGCCCAAGGCTGTAGCTAAGGTCGTTGCGTCTAAGTGTTGGTACCCCTGGACTAGCTGATCGGTTTTCTCGCGATGAGGTCAGGCCCCCATCAGAGAGCCTGAAGGATTGGCTATTGGTGGTGTTCACAATGCAGCATTGAGTAAATAAATACAATGAGGAACTTTCAATGACCAAACTATATACACAAGAAAGGTTCAAATGCCAAATGTTTCTCCGGGCGAGCAATCAATTTGCGTACTACGGATATGGCCCGGCAACATGGGTTGGAACTTCGCATATGTGATTCTGGAGCAGTTTTGTATCATATAAAACCCACTAAGTCAACTTCCCAGTTTCCTGGGAGGCTACTGGGCATACAAAACAAGGCCGTCATGGCCACTGATAAATACCTTGCAGTCCTCTTCCATCCAATTGGATATATAGAGTGATTTGATCCTAGTGCATTGCTGCACGAGATCTGAGAGGTCTGTGGCCCACTCTGGCTCCTCAGAAACAGCTATGGGAAGGAGCGCATAGATATGCTGGCAATGAGGCTCAAATAAATGTTGTAGTTCATAAATGGATGTGAAATGTTGAGCATTTGCCTCGATGTGTAGCTCTTTCAGAGCAGGGGCCACAAGTTTGGTCACGACCTTTAATGGAAGACGCCCACGAGCTCTGAGGATCTCAAGGCGGTTGAAATTTATTGGCGATTGGGGATCATTGAGGAATCGCATTGGAGGGAAAATGTAATTCTCAGTGAATAGTGTGAGATCATGGAGCACAGGAAATTGTGAGAGGTTGGTCGCTTCAAAACTAATCCAGTCCTCGTCTACAGAACCCCCAAAGGAGAGTATAGTGACATGTAGAAAGCCTCCAGAAAAGATGAGAGTGCTGTCGATCAGACAACATTTCTACTCTCTCGAGCACAGGGCAGTCTGGAATTTTGGGGTCCATCCATTGGATCACTAAAGTGAGAGAGAGATCAATGCAGAATGTGGATGGGACGTGAGCGACTGCAATGAAGCATTGCTCGGTAAAGCTATTCGCTTGCTCGCTTGCTTGTCCCCGAAAGTGGCTGAAAGGATCTAGTTGTCCAAAGAGAAGCAGTATTGACCACTGCACAATCGAGCCCTAAAGCAGGTTGCGAAGCAGGAGGCGCGCATCAACGCAGAGGTGACATAATATATATCTTGCTGAGTACACCAGATGGTATTCGCAGTACGTAGTCGGTGTCAAGGAAATCACGGAGCTGAAATCATATCGAAACAAGAAGACAGAATTTTCGCCGTTACAATCTCACCGGCCTTTGAAGGTGTACTTCGGCTGCGAAACCTGCATATTCCCTCGCGTCGTTTGGGCAAGCCAGCCAATTTCATTCGAGCAGTAAGCATTGCATTATGGATATCGAGACAATTGGCGTGGACGTCACAATACGTCCGAGGCGATTGATTGAGATGTGATTGAGATCGTGGACATGTCTGGAAGCACTCTAGAGCTTCTCGAAGTATGTCCGTATTTCAAACTGCATGCCCTTGAGGTTATTAATTAACGCAAATCGGCTAGCTTGGATGGCTATTGGATGGCGAGAAATTGTTCCTGGGTACCGATTGCACATACACCAGCGATCTCTCATTGGGAGGCAGAGCGGTAGACTGTAAATTCGTCTTTCCGTCTGCTCAAGGATGACGAAAGTCTCGTCAAGAGCGCTGCAAAGTGTCCGAACCTGAACTGAAATCCTTCTATACTATACTCACTGGCCTGTCATGAATGCTTCCTCAAGTTAGACTAGCTAGACAAACATACTCTTGAAGTGGCTTCTCGTATGCGCGGTTCTTGGTATTGGTGGCCAAGACCGTGAGTTTGATCCATTTGCCTTTCTAGTCCAACTGCAGGTCCTGTAGCCCATTGGCAGCCTCGTAATAAGCGGTCACGGTCCTACCAATCATTCCAGCGGCACCAACCACGAGATTTATATATCGCCAAAGTAATAAGCGAAATGATTTCTGTGGTCAGGCTGCTTGGGCCTGCAATGTGGAGTGAATGAAGAAGATAGGAGGGATGAGAGAGCTGGAGTGGCTCGAGATCGTTGGCGGGCGGTTTGGTTCCACCTCATATTCTTGGTCAAATATTGGCTCCTGCATTGCCTGGCTCATCTAAGCAAGCACCCAGGTTACAAGCAAGCAAGACCACAATCGTAGGACCCATCCATCATTTAGTATAGTTCTGACTGTCACATTGGCCTGCACGGGTGCCTGCACGGGTGATGCCGGATTTTTTAGAACACTTGGCACTTTCCTCGCAGATGTTGGAGTTGATGATTCGTATGATTTCGCACAAAGCGAGTTCGAAATAAAATCGCACTCCGTCTACGGTACCATCGGCATTCTTGAAGCAATTATTCACTGCAGCTTGGTAGCCAATTAACTACCCTCTCCCTGGTGTTTAGTTGTGACCAGCTTATTCAGTCTCTTCATCGCCTGCCCTTCTCCTCTGCACAATGGCTATCGAGGTCGAAGGACTGCCAGGCATATGAATAGGAGTGAAAGGAGGAATGTAGGCGCCCCAAGGATCCCATTGACACTCTTTCGTTATGCGGTTTCGCTAGCATTCTTCATCTTCAACAATCAACCCTCCAGCCAGATCCGTTCCGCTTTGAAGAGACGAGCTCATACTGATACTATACCTAGAAGTGTTTTTCCAAGTCGACCCATTCGCCATTCACATCCGATACGGGTCTTTCCGCCACGTCCGAATTAGTGAGGGAGAGTGGTGGTGGTTAAGTTATGCGAAGAGTTCCGGTAAAGAGCCAGGAGGACAGCGATTGCTCCGAACAGTGACCGAGGAAGGATATTGAAGAATGGATAGCGAAGACAAGGTGAGAGCATTGAGGACACTCCCGGGCTCATGCTTTGGTCTCCGATCAGGACGACGTTTCTGATGGAATGGTGGAATCAAATATTGAGGTCGCTATTCCTTATTATATCCATCTTCCCTCATAGCGCTGTTCATAAACATCTGGCACACTCCCACCAGTTCGTCTCCCTTCTGTACCTCAAGGTGCCGGTCCAGTGAATCGCGGACCGAATCGTCCTAACCAGCACATCGAATGCACATGGCCGACCCAATCATGCTTGTGTCGTGGAGCCCTTTGACAGAGCGGGAGGAAGTGGGTCATGGTGCCATGTAAATCGTGGGGTCGATCAATTCAGCCGGGAAACAGAGGAGGTGGAAGATGTGAGTGATGTGCAGTTGACATATCCAAGGCGACCTTGTGTATGAAGCAGTGGTCAAAGATGAACAGATTGGGGAGCTAGAATACACTCCCGAGAGCGCGCATCCGTGAACACTGTTACACCAGGGAAGGCCAGTGGTTCCACACCAGACACCAACATCTCTTACTTTAGTTATTCCACAAACGCTGGATTGGCGAGCAGGTTGAAGCGCGCCTTGAAATAAGAAACCAGGCGTCCAGCACCAAGCTGAAGAAATTCACTCTTCCAGAATGCCTGCTTCAAACGTTGCTGCAGACCAGGGAATTTTGAAGGTAACCCGCCGCTGGAGTAATGGGCACCTTGTGGGGGGTGGGCCGTGCCGTAAGCTTGTTCCCAATATTGGATATGTATATATAAGACTGGGATCGAGATCTTATATACTCGGGGTGTTGCCGGGCGATAGCGGGCTTATGATCCCCTAATGATCGGAGCGCCCACCGGCTGACCGAAGCGCTGGCTCACAACCAACACATATTTACAACATGCGATTCATTGGGACAGATACGCGAAACGGTCAGCCATCGACAGTGGCGATGGTAGCAGTCAGTTCCCCGAGCATTTGGATGGCCATCCTTATCATGGGCTGGCAATCGAAACAACTGTCTGAAGCCCCTCATCGTTCTGGCGTGTGCACTTGCGACAATAGATATGGCTGGCAGCGGTAGCGGTGAAAAAAAAAGTAGCTTGCTTTGTATGAACTTCTTCCGACTCTTCCAACCAAACGCTTGTCCACCCACTCGCGAGTGCAAATATAGTTTGTACCACAAATCTGTGAGTGGATATCGCCATTTCTCTCTCGCGTCACTGCCTGACTAGGGTATATCTCCATCACACCACAGGCGATACAATGAAGCTGCCGAGTGCCAATCGACGACGAGACTGTACTAGACTGGAGTCAAATTGATGAGACGGTAGAATAAGAGAGTGCCTGGTATCCAAACGGCGGCACCCGTCCTCGGCGCGGCCTTGCTACCCCGAGGCACTCGCATTGTCCTATGGTAGCCTCCTGACTTCCCCCAAGAGCTACCAAGTGCTCTCTGATCTACCATGGACCCCATTCAGATTGGCTACTGGCGTGGTTGGCTTTGTCGGTTTCCCTCTACAACTCGCCGCCGCCTTGGGAAGCTGCGGACGAATTGAAGGTACTGCAGGAAGACCTTCAGAACCTTATGGCATAAATGGTCCATCTTTATACTGCGCTGAAAGTATTGGCGTCAAGCACCACGGAACGCGGATTCAAAATCTTGCTGCGAGAACTTCGAGAGTGCGCCTCGCATGGTTCACAAGTATCTGTGGAATGTTCCTAACATTACCTAGGGGAGACAGTTACGCCACAGTCGCCGGGCTGTGCATCGCACTTGACGAGACTTCCATTTTCGTCCAACGACTGACGGATCAAACCAAGAGGGAGGACTTCAAGCTGGATTCACTATCTCTACCTGATGATACAAGGTCATTGGCAATTCTATGGGTGGTACTCAGACAGTTCCTATAGATATAGAGGGGAATCAGAGGAAGTCAAGCGTGGATTTTCAAGAGTTCGTATCATTCAATGCTTCCGATGGCGGGCTGCTTCTTTTTCAAAGACCCTGAAGTGAAAGACAGTATATGATGTCATCAACAAGGGTGAGACCACTCGTCGTTGCACCTTAGTCTTGGGTGAAGCCTAATACGTATGTTTACAGAGTACGGAGAGAGTATTAGTACAGCCTCCCCTGCCAATGGAGCCCGTAGACTCCCGTCCCGCGGTGTTGGGTGATTCGACCTCTCTGCCTGTCGCCCAACCACAGTGCCTTAGGGGTCACCGTGTACCGCATATTTCCACAACAAGCTAGATGGCCTTGAATTCTCCTTGGCGACAAGCGCCGCCTGACTCCTCTACTTCAGCACGACTTCGTGACCTCGTACCCACTACACGCCACGCCACAAAATGGCCTCCAGCCGTAGGTATGCCACAACCGAATTCCTTGCTACTTGTGCCAACAATGGTTATCATCGCGGGATGGATCTATTCTCTCCTCGTTATCACCATCTCCCTCCTCTATGCGGTCTTCCCCTATCGCCACCACAACATGGGCCAGAGGTTTGGACGCCCTCGGCTACCAATTTACAGTCCACGGCCGCCCCCAGAAATGTCGGCCGCATCAGTGAATGAGCCGCTGTGTAGAGCACTGCCTCTGTCCAGAAACCAGCCCTTACCCAACCCCAAAATAGCCCTATCCCAATCACCACCCGTACCAAAACTAAGCAATGGGTCTTCCATTCGCAGCTGTCGGGTGCAGCCTCCCTCAGCCAAGCGCGCTTGAGCAGAATGGCGGGGATTCTGGCGGGAAGGGCCCTGTATAGAACGGAAACTGCCCGAATATGACTACCCTACGCTTAGGTTGGTCTGACCACAGAGCTAGGCGCGACTTAGAGGATCTTACTGATAATGATGGATATTCGCCTACTCTTCGATGAACGAGCAAGCCTAACTCGGGGACCTGATGTTGCCAATATGAGAAGACACTAGGCAAATGCACTGGATCCGTCAAATACCCGTACTTGGCGACCCTCGTGAGCGCCAACGATGGGCTAGTGGACTGTTGGGCGTGTTCGAGTCAGCAACGGACCGATGTCATCGGATCGGAGGATGAGGATGGGAACCCGAAACAGCGGCGATCCCGATGCGCTAGGATTTGCGGTGGGTAGACAAAGACAACTGCACCCCTTAGCTCGCGTGGTGTGTGACGCTCGTCACTCAGGTCTCCGACGACATCGGTTTATCGCTGACTGATGGGGGTTTCTTCTACTCCTCCCACTCGCTGACTTGGCACT
>Ga0307515_10013295_pt1 | contig 15394 bp, 3 predicted proteins | sample 17_EM_MG_FD_194513 | JGI IMG/M metagenome (GOLD analysis project Ga0307515, IMG submission 194513) | Populus trichocarpa ectomycorrhiza microbial communities from riparian zone in the Pacific Northwest, United States - 17_EM | ecosystem: Host-associated > Plants > Roots > Unclassified | place... | reverse complement strand
TAAGAGCAACCCCCTTGGTGTTCCCTTTAATAAGCTATATAAAGCTACCCGTAACTACTTTAAAGGACTAGAATATAGGCGTAATATCCTTACCTAATGGAATGCGACCAAGCTACGGACCGTAATTGATAAGAACACTAAAAAATCGACTATAGAGTGCCTGCAAATTCTTATTAAAGACCTCCGGCACCTACAGCATGGCCTTAACGCCAAGCTTTAAATAGACGACTTCCTATATAACAAACTTATTACGGCCTGCTAGGAAGTAAAGCCCTATAAGTACGCCTATTATAAGCCTGCAGACACCTTAGCTGGCCTTATTAATAATCTACGCTCCTCTATTATAACGTACAAAGTCTTAAACTCACTAGGCAGTACTTAAGCCTTTACTACGGATATTTAATATCCGCAAATAGACTTAGACGTCTACTTTACGGACCGCCGCTACCGCTAGCAGCACCTATACCAACTAAGTCCTACCTATAACCCCCGTAGCAACTCCTATACGAAAATATACCCCCGCAGACGGACTAGCCAGAAGTGCTTCGTATGTGGTAAGGAAGGATGTTAGTTTATAAGGCATACCCAGGAAGAACGTAACAAGTCTAGGAAGAGACTTAATAGCCATATTAGCTAGTTTATTTTGGAATACAAAGGAGAGGAAGTAGAAGAGCCCCCTAATAAGTTAATAGAAGCCCTTATAATTAACTTTAACTTAGACGCTTAGGAATAAGAGACCTTAGAGACATTCCTAACCACTTTTAGACCTTTTACGGACAGCTAAGCCTTTAATATTACGACCGTATTAGCCGACCGTTCCTTTATACACTTAGTTGCGCCTAAAAACTATTCCGTAAGTATCCCCATTACAAACGTTATAGATTATAAGCAGGACCTATTTACATATATTACCACAGAACGCTATACCCCTAAGGAATTCTACGGCGTTATAATTGATATAGGTGCCTCTAAGAAGTCTACTATAGGTTACGGACAATACCTTGCGTATAAGACCACCGTAAATAATAATACGGACATTAATATTACGCAAACTAGGGCCGTAAACGTCTAATTCGGCATTGGCTTAACCGCATTAATTAGATTAGTTAAAGTTAAGACTCTAATTAGCCTAGTTAACTTCTACGTGGTAAAAGCGGATACCCCCTTCCTACTCTGTCTTGCAGACATGGATAGGTTATAGGTGTACTATAATAATATTACGGACACCCTAATTAGCCCCGCAACTGCCCTAGGAAGTAAGTATATTACCCTACCAATTATACAACGATTCGGACACCCGTTCCTTATATAGGGAGAGACTTTATGGACCTATATTTAGGAATCTTTCGACTATAACCCGTGCTACCTTACCAGTACGGAGATCCACCGTCTGCACCGCCGTTTCGGCCACCCGTTAGCCGAAAAGCTATATAGAGTCCTTAAACGCTTTGGACACGACGACGTTAATAGGAAGGTAGTTAATTACCTAACCAAATACTGCTCCTTCTACTAGAAATACGGACGTTCCCCAGGCTGATTTAAGTTCACCCTTTATAAGGACCTTAACTTTAACCACTTAGTGTACGTAGACATTATGTATATTAACGGCAGTCTAGTATTATATATAATTAACAAGGCAACCCGCTATTAAGCCGCCCGTTGGTTGCAAAATATATCCGCAAAATATACTTAGGATATTTTACGGACCTGCTGGATTAACATATACGTTGGACCCCCTAAGTATATCACCTATAACGCTAGTAGGAACTTTATTAGTAAAGAATTCCAATAGTACGCTATAGCTATGGCTATCTTAACAAAAGCCGTTCTAGTTAAGGTGTACTAGTCTATTAGGCTTATTAAGCGAGCTCACCTAGCTCTACGGAGAGCTTATTAGATTATTATAGACGAGTATAAGGATATTTAAAAGGAACTGGCTTTATAGATGGCCGTAAAAGCCGTAAATAATACCGCTGGCCCTAACGGACTAGTACCCACCTTTTTGGTTTACGGAGCCTACCTAAGGATAAGCAACCTAGGCCCTCTTGCCCCGTCTATTACGGAATAAGCAGCTGTAATACGGAAGGCAATGGCCGAAATAGTTAAGCTACGGGCTAAGTAAGCTATTAATAACGCCTTATACTACCGTAACGGACCTAACACGACCCTAGTACACGATTTCCCGCTTAACTCTAAAGTCCTTATATGGCGTAAAAGTGGCAAGTGGACCGGACCTTACTGTTTACTAGCTATAGAAAACGAGACGTGCTGTGTATAACTTCCTAGCGGCCCGACTAGCTTTAGGAGCACGTCTATAAAACCCTACTTTCGGCCCAAAGACACCCATAACGTTGAGTTAGATAAACTAGAAGCAACTGCTGAGCCAGATAAACTAGAAGCGACTGCCGAATTAAATAAGCTAGAAGCACCCTTGCCTACCCTAAAAGTCCTCTAGAAACCTACTAAACCCGCTATACCTACCGTAAAGCGCGGTTAAGGACGCCCCCGAAAGCACCCTATAACTAAGAATACTATAATGGAGACTTACCTAACCTCCGCAGGAATATCCGCAAGGCAATCTCCGCCTATAGATATATCAGTTCTAGTACAGGAAACCCCCTTTACGGACTTATGACGTAAAGAGATTAACGGACTACTTAAAAAGGGCGTCTTTGCGGTTATAATGGAGAAAGACGTTCTACAAGGCGTCTGTATATTTAACTTACGCTTTGTTAACAAAATTAAGCACCCGGGTACTAATAAAGCTTTTAAAAAATTAAGGCTTGTTATATAAGCCTACAACGATTAAGGGAAGGGCTTAGTTCTTATATAATCGCCTATAATTTAACGAGTTAGCTAACGGATTATACTTGCACTTATGCCCGGACTACAGTAAAGTAAACCCGTAGCTCTTTACCTATGGGATATCTTATAAGCCTACGTGCAGTCTAACACTTACCTAAGTAGGGACATCTTTATATAACTACCCCGTAAGCTTAACCTATAACTAGGAATAATTTTACGGGTCGTAAAACCTTTTTACGGAGTACCAGAAGCTGGAAACCATTGGTTTAAGATATACCACTAGCACCACGTTAGTAAACTTAAAATAGAATAGTCGACCTATAACCCCTGCCTCCTATACAGCCTATTAAACGGCCTTAGTATTATTGGGCTCTAAATAGACAATACCCTCTTCCTAGTAGATTAGACCTTTGCGGATACTAAAGAGACTAAACTATAAAATGCCAAGTTCCTAGTAAAGCCGCAAGAGTAGTTAACTAAGTAGACTCCAATTAAGTTTAATAGAGGCTTAATTATATAAAAGGGCAACCTAATTAAGCTAACTTAGGAACGCCAAGCTTAAAACCTAAAGCCCGTTATAGTAAAGCCTACGGACCTTACCAGTTCCCGCGGAGAGACCCGCAAGACCGTAAATATAAAGGACTAATACGCCGCACAGCGTGTAAGAGGCGCCTATATTGCTACAGTCTGTTAACCCAAATCTGCCTATAACTTATCCCTTACGGCCTAGGCAACAGACCCATAAGAAGAAAATATTAAGCAGCTTAATAAGCGCATTTAGTGGCAAATTAACAATGCAGTAAGGGGACTTACTTTTGTACCACTAGACCTAAGTTCCCTTAGCTTACTAGCATTTACGGACGCCTCCTTTGCTAATAATAGGGACCTATTATCACAAATCGGCTTTATAATTGTACTTACGGACCGCAATTAGGACGCAAATATACTATACTGGTCTTCAATTAAGTGCAAACAAGTAACCCGCAGTGTACTAGCTTCTAAACTATATGCACTAGCTTATGGCTTTAATTTAGCAGCCGTAATTAAATTAACGGTCCAGAAGATTCTATAACTAGAGCAGTTACCCCTGGTTTTATACACCAATTTAAAGTCCCTTTACGACTGCCTAGTTAAACTAGGTATAATACAAGAGAAGAGGCTTATGGTCGACCTAATATGCTTACGTCAGGCCTACGAACAACGTGAGATTATAGAGGTTAAATGGATCAGCAGCGGAGACAACCCAGCGGACGCTATGACTAAGGCAAAGCTGTGTTAAGCCCTTAAAACCCTAATTAACACGAATAAGCTTAACCTAAAAGTTATAGAATGGGTAGAACGGGACTAACGGAGTACCTACGGTACGCCTACAGCCCGTTAGAAGGCCGTACGGCTTATTTTACGGACCGTAAGCAGGACTTACGGCCAGCTTAAGGTACCGTTTGGAAGGCAGCCTAGACGGCACCTTAGGGGAGATTTCCTATATATTTTCCTTTATGTTCTATAGTTTTATTAAAGCAATTACGGAGGCTGTACACAGGTGGTTTCATTTTTCAAGTACTGCCAGTATATAATTACAGCACCTGTTGTACTAAACGCGTGCTTACGCGTTCGGTACACCAGGTATGTGTTTACGCGTTCAGTGCACCAACCACTCGCTTACGCGTCTAGTGCACTTATAAAGCACTGACTAATTAGGGGGGAGGTGCATCAGTATATAGACCACGTAGTCTGCTTCATACAATCGACAGTCACCATCCAAACAAGTATACGATACTACATGTATTTCGTGCCCATGGATACGACTCACTCGTGCTATTAAGTTAGTACGAACAATCTTAAATAGGGTCTTTTAGTCGATGGACTTAATAGGAGTTTGATTAAGTAGGAATACTGCTAAAAGTATAAACTTGGGCTATAGATCTACGGGTAACTTTGCTTTAATAATAGCAGTCCTTACTTATTTAAAAATAGCTCTCCCTAACCTCTTTATAGGTCCATTTTAAGCTAGGGTATATAGCGTTAATTACTTAATAACACCTCCGTTAAGTTAAATAAGGTTCTTTACCCTGGCCCCTATACCTTACTCCTTATCTATATACTAAATACGGATACCTTAAGTATTAAATTTCTTCGCAAATCCTATTATCGATTTAAAGAGTAGGAGCAATGTCTTTTACTTATAGTTCTTAATAGGGGAAGTATAATAGTACTTTATATAGTTACACTAAAAGTAAGCTATACACGTATCTCTATTAAACCCGTCTTCCTTTATAATAATATTAAAGTAAATACGTTTAAAAAGGGTAGGTTTCATTTATAGATATTCTATAAGATATCTGCTATATTATCTTTCTAAGAATATATAGTTTATAAAGTGGTACACCGTACGGAGTTCTTTCTCTATCTGTCTTAACCACTTTAACCCCATCTACCGCAGTCGGCAGATAATTCACTAACTCTATATTATAGTGTAGTAAGCGTTAATGCCATACTGTATTATATGCTAACGTCTTAAAGAATCTAGTGGATATAGCATAGGTAATAGGAGTAGGTAGTAAGCAGGCGATAGCATTAATAAGGTAGAGATCTCCGTATTTTATAAGGTTACTAAATAGGCTTCCGTTATCTTTATAGCGTAGATAGTTTATAAATTAGTTAATAATTACTCTAACCCTACGGAGCTTTGCTATAGATATTAAATTAATATAAAAATAGGGAGCGTACGCTATATTCCTTAATGTTATATACTAAGTCAGGCGTTATTTTCCCACCTTAATTGCTAAGTTAATATTACCGTATCTATGGATTTCTGCCCTAGAATCTCTAGCGGTTACTATAAATATACTTGGCTTAAAGTTACGAAAGTATCTAATATCGTTGTAAAAGTGGGTGTCTGCTATAGTGTTATACCCCTAGGCATTAATTAAAAACAGATCTAGATGATCCTACGATAATATTAATAATAAAAAAGGATGTTATTATAGCAGCCGCTATAGCTTAGGGCCTGTTTAGATCCTTAATATTTTTAGCAGTAGATAAAGCTAATATAGACGTTCTTAACCTAGGGCCTTCCCTCTTAATCTACTTAACCCTTTTGTTATAATACTGCTTATTTATTAGGACCTTAAGCTATTCCTAATACCTTCTTAGACACTCGTCATTTGGTACAAAGTTTGGACCTTAAAGAAACTAAAATAGTTGCTTATAATTCTTTAACTTATAGGGTAAATCACAAGTAAAGCACTTTGCCTTAGGTAATTAAGAAGGTACTAGGGTAGTAAACGTTACAGAATCTCCAGATAGCTACCCTAAGAGTGTAGCATAGGCGTTACGTCCCGTATTTAGATGCTTATAGAGGAGGTTAAATTCCTTAATTATTGTCGCTATTTTAAGCTTCTCTAACCTCTTTGCTACTTTATAAATAAAGGCATAATATAGAGCTGGATAGATCTCCTTATAGTCCTAAACAAAGGCTTATATAACGCTGCCTTTTATTACCTTTATTAACCCTTCCTCTAGCTCTTCGCCGTTTTATATAATAGTGATATAAAGCTAAAGCTAAGATTTTAGAGTTTAACGTTTAGGCCCTTATTTCTATTTCTTAAGATCGTCTAATACTATTTGCTGCAATATAGCTTAAAATGGCTTTACTACCTTTTTTAGCTGCCTTAAAATCGAATATAGTATGGTAAGGTTTTTAAGATATCCTAAGAAGTTAGTGCCTATAGTGGTATATAACAGTACTATAAAGGTATAGAGCTTCTCTTCCCACTTTATATAGTCTTATTATTAGAGCTTATAGAGCTTAAAGAGCATTCTCTATATCTTTAGAGACTGCTTAGTTTGTAATCCTTATTAACTTAATAACCTAGGTATAGCTGTTTTAGTAGACGCTAGAGTTACTGCTAGAGCTATAGGGGCTGCAGGGGCTGCTGCTGGTGCTGTAGGAGCTACTAGAGCTATTGCGGGTGTTATAGGAGCTGCTACTATTAAGGGTATGTTTAGCTTAATATTTTCTTTAATTTCGTCTTCCGTCTTATCTAGGTTAATATAGTCCTAAATCTTCGCAAAACTTACTTTTTAGCGGATAAATTAAAACTATAAATGCCAGTCCTTTTGGGTTAGCAAAAGAGGATTAATAGAGTCCGTTATTGTGGGTGCCATGGTGGCTTTTGTTATTTTCTTAAGGTTGCGTAAAAAAACGCGCTTACGCGTAAAGTACGCGATATTTCGTAATGAACTATGCTTAAAGAGGCTTAGTGGTATTTATTTGGCCACTAAGATCTCCTTAGTGCTTAGAAGGTTACCGGGCTTATAACTTTTAGCTAGGCGGGTATTACAATAGATAATATAGGCTAGCTAATAGGTAGAGATACAGAATTGAATAAGTGATCTGTTTTATTTAAGGTGGCTCTAAGAGCCCTAATATATATAAGATAATTGTGTTAGATAATCTGTATTCTTGGAGGCGTAGAACGTGCACGGGTCACGTGCACGGGTCACGTGCATTGTAAATATCTTCGTCTAAGCCCAGGGGCCCTAGGTCAAGCAACGATCAAGATCATTAATCAATTAACCCATTTCATCAATGAATAGCTCTATATGAGTTATCTGATAGTTATAAGCCCGGTCCGCCGACACAAGAAGCTATTCAGCTATTACTTAATCATTTGAAGAAATTCTACCTCATCATCAGACTCTGACACCTTATTGTCACAAGACAACCCTAATCAAAATCCTACCTTAATTGTCACAGGACGAGATTCCACGAGATTCCACGAGATTCCACGAGACTCCACCTCAATCGTCAAAGGACGATCCTAACGACAAGGACGATCCTAATAATAAGGACGATCCTAATGACAAGGACGATCCTAACAACAAAATACCATCTTAATTCCTCCATTTGCCTATTAGTTAAATGACTCTACTAACTACCTTATTAAACACGATTATCCTCAATAAGCCAGAAGACTGGGAATAATGGCTATGGCAACTTTGAGCCCTTATAGATTAGCAAATATGGGCCTACGTTAACCCAGCTACAGAAGCACCTTAAGAAGGTCTACTTAAAAAACCACCTTATCTAAAGGTTATAGATTTTAATAAGAATGCAACCTTATATGCATAGCTCTCGTCAAATTAACAGAAAGCGTACGAGAATAGCAGACGATACTACGACTAGGACATAAAGTACTTCCTAAAACAGGAAGAGCATCTGCAATAGATACGCACCTAGATTACAACTATAGTATCAATTTAGAAGAAGCTACTGCTTAACCCTTCCTTAACAGTTAAAGAATGGCTATCCTAATTAAAGGAGAACATAGAACCTACCTTATCGTTTATTAGGAAGAAGGTACAACACCAGTATATAAAAGCCCTTAAGGGGTTTAAATACTTATTAAAATTAAATTAGTGGTTAGATTAATGGGAACACGTAATAGTACTAGGAGAGAAGTATAAGATCCCTTAAATATCCAATAGAATCTAGCTTTAAGATTTAGCAGAAGTTATTTAACCTTTTAGCGACGCCTACTATATAAAGTATACTACCGAGTTAAATAACCCATAGAAGTTGAGATCTTTTAAATACTATAAAGTAGCAAAGGAGCTGCAAGAAGGACTTAGAACACTCTTAAAGAAAGCTAATACTACTATAAGAGGAAGTACCTTTAATACAGACTTCGCAGAGTAAGCCATTAAGGATTACTCTAATACTACTAAAGGTTTATAAAGAGGAAGAGCCTTAGCATATAATAGACGCTTAAAGAGAGCCAGGATACTAGTAAATAAGGAGACGTCCTATAAGAAGCTAATGCCTAAGTACTTAGCGTACGGAATACGAGGACACTCCCTATAGGACTATTGGTGTTTATTTAAAGATAAGAGACCTATAGAAGTTATAATAGGAGATGCGCGCATTAATAGGGCATTAAAAAAGGTAGAAAAGAATAAGAATCTTACTAACTAAGTTATAAAGATTAAACTTAAAGAATAGGAAGACGAGGCTTAATAATAATAGAATAAGAGTTAGGAAGTTAAGATTAAGGGAGAAGCTAATACAATATTCTTAGAATTGTATTATACCGGTTAACTCCATCCACTAAAGCTATTGACTATTCTTAACTTAGGAACCACTCTCTATATCTTTAATAACCTCTCTTATTTCTATAACTTTAGGAAAGCTCTAAAATATAAATACGTTATCGCTAGTAGCTTAGAAGCACCTATATTAGGTTATAGTAACGTTACTATCTAAGTTATAAAACCAGATAAGAGTAAGGGAATCCTATATCTTAAGGACGTTGCCTTTTATATAGACTTTAATATAAACCTTATATCGTTCCATCTACTTCAAAAATAAAGGTACTATTAGGATAATAAAGGAGATAATAATCTTCTAGTTCGGAAGGATAATACAACCCTATATTAAATAGAAGAACGTTATAGATAATAGACTATTAAATATGTCTAACTAGGAATTTTATTAGCGTTTAATATAAGCTAACTGCTACGTTAATAGAAGCGCAGAGCATTATTAAAAGACGCTTGTCTAGATTTAAAAGGAGATATATGTTTATAGTATCTACGTCTAGGTTATCTAGGACCTATAAGCCTTTATTATTTAGGTCTTAACGCCTTAAGAGTTAAGCTTTAAGGCCTAAAGACGACGGAATATTAATATTGCAGTCTCGCCAAAATTAAGCGTTAGGTCTTACGAAGGTTCTTAAAATAGAAAATCGATAAACCCTATCTTAACCTCTATATTAACTGGACTAACCTTAAGAAAGCGTATACTGGATTTGTACGAGTTATATTTATCTATAATACCTTCTTAGGAAGAACCTTCCTATATTTTATAATAACGCATAGTGAAGAGAAGGAGACACTATAAGTACTTAAAGATTTTACCTAATGGATTTGTCTAAGGTATAACCTTAAGGTTAATACTATTAGATTAGACAATAAGCTAGGGAGAAGGAGAACCTTTAAATAGCTACGGACTTAAGGAATTATATTTAAGCCTTTAGCGCTATATACCTAAGCTTAGAATGGTACCACCAAACGCTTAGGGGGTGTAATTATTAAGAGATTACGAGTAATAAGAATTGCTATTAATTTACCATATAACCTATAGAACGAGATAGTTAATTATATAGTATACCTTTAAGATTAAACGCCACTAAAAAGCAATAGTTAGAAATCGCTATATAAGAAGTTCTATACATTCCTAGCCAATAGGTTAAAAAAGCCGTAACTAGCGCACCTAAAAGCCTACGGCTGTAGGGCGTACGCGATGACGTCGGACGCCTAGCTAAAGAAGAAAAGGCTAAGCAAGCTAGATCCGCGAGCCTATATTGGCTACCTCGTTAGCTATAACTCTACTAATATCTATAGGATCTAGATCCTATATAAAGGTATTATTATCTCTACTAGGGACGTTATCTTTAATAAGAAGACGTTCTTTAACGGCAAGTAAACGGATATCTTAAAGGACCTACACGCTAAATTAAACACGCTAATTAAGAAAATTTAACTCCCTAATACCCTAACTAAGAATAAGGTTCTTTTGGAAGACGATAAAGAAGTACTTAAAACGTTAAGTTAAGAGAAAGACGACGACGTCAATAATAAGCTAGTTTAAGCCTTTAATAAGTTAGCAGATCTTAAGCTTGCAAGAGCTCTCGAAGATACATACTGTACACCACCTCCAATAGAAGAAGATGAAGAATCTCCATATGCCTTTTACGTCGAGTATTTTATAAAGTTAGATATACAAGGTACTAATTAAGACGTCGCTTATTAAGTAGGAGATGTGTTTAATACTTAGGGGGTGTCCAATGACTTAGTTAAAGACTCGTTTAAGGAAGCTAGCGATAATAGGTTTAAAGACTTTATTACTAAAAGGATCAAGTTAGCCTATTATGGCGCCTTCTTAGCAGGAAGGAAGTTTAACCTTAATAGTTAACTTAACGACAGCAAGCTAAAATTAGGTAAAATACGCGATGTTAAATTATATAGGAAGAACCTACCTCCGCCACCCTAGTTAATCCGGGACCTTAATACGCATCCTCTTTGAGATTAGTTCTAAGAGGCTTAATGAGCCCATCTCCAATCTTATTATTAAATAAGGTCGTTTTAAGAAATAGATAAGAAGCACGTAAAGGGATAGCAGGTCCTTAGCTTAATATAAGTGTTCGTCTATAAGACGGATAAGCACGGATTTCTCCAGAAATGTAAGGCACGCTTAATAGTCTGCGGAAATTAATAGGCCCTAGGAGACCTACCTACGAGAGCTATTATATTAGCTAGTACGACCTTTTAAACCCTTATGGCGATTACTATAAAATTTAACCTAGAGACGACATAGATAAATACAGTTAATGCGTTTATCCATTGCGATTTTAATAAGGTTGTCTATATAAAGCTACCGCTAGGGTTCAATAAAGGAAAGATAGATAAAGTACTGCGCTTAAAAAAAGCCCTATATGGACTATAACGATTACCACTGTTATAGCAGAAGAATCTTACGAGCTTATTGAACGAATTAGGTTTTAAAGAAGTACCCTAGGAGCTATGTGTTATACTAAAAGGTGGAATAGTTATCTTCTTCTATATTAACAATATTGTCTTCTACTACCGAAAGATAGATAAGAAGAAAGCTTAAGAAGCAATTAAGGAGCTAAGTAAGGAATACTAGATAAGTACCCTTAGCGAGCTAAAATGGTTCCTAGAAATCTACGTACTACGTAATTATAGCTAAAGGCTCCTATGGCTATCCTAGGAAGCCTATATTAAGAAGATAGCTAACTAGTATAAGATAAATCTTAGAGGGCGTCTTTTAGACACTCCTATAGTAGAATTAGAACTCCTCCCTACTAATTACCGTATAATCCGTCTAATACGTCCGTCCCCTAATATAGACCTATTAGTCCGTCCTATATCCCTACTAGCTTCTACAATGCTATATTAGAGAAAACTAGGTTTAGTACTTTATATAGCTACTATAACGCGTCCGGATATTACCTTTGCAGTATTATAGCTAGTAAGGTTTAATTAGGACCCAAGCTAAGAGCACCATTAAGCGGCAAATATAGTTATTTAGTACCTATATGGCACGAGGAGCAGAGCAATCTACTATAGAGGAGATAAGGAAGGAATAAACGGTAGAGGGAGAGATAAAGGAATACGCGACTAAGGACGAGATAATGGAAGAGACGGTAGAAGTAAAGCGCAATTATTTATCTATGCCAGCGATGCATTATTTACGGACAATTCCGTTAATAGAAAGAGCTTATAAGGATATATTATAAAGCTATTTAGGGGACCGATTGCCTGGAGAGTAAATAAGTAGGGTATAGTTATAACGTCGAGTATAGAAGCCGAGTTGTTAGCCCTATTATAGACAGTAAAGGAAGCTATCTTTATTAGTAGGCTATTTAAAGTAATAACGTTACAACTAAACGAGCCCTTAATTATTAACTGCGATAATACCTAAACGCTTTAACTAATTATAGAAGACACGGTAAAGCTAATTACGAAGCTCCGATACGTTAATATCTATTAATACTGGCTATGTTAGGAATACGTAAAGAGATAAGTACAATTTCGATAGATAGTGACGAAGGAGATAATCGCCGATGGACTTACGAAGGCCTTGCCCAAGTAGAGGTTTAAGAGCTTCGTTAATATAATTAGAATGGTGGATATTAAGGAGCAGCTGAATAAGGAGAAGCAACTGGAGGACCTAAGGGAGAATATTAGAGCGAGACGGAAGGATTTAGATGAGATTATAGTTTAATTAACGTATTAACGGACACGAGAAGGTAGCTAGCTTTGTCCTTAACCAGGTTGAAGCTAAGGGGGTGTGTTAGATAATCTGTATTCTCGGAGGCGTAGGACGTGCATGGGTTACGTGCACGGGTTATGTACATTGTAAATATCTTCGTCTAAGCCCAGGGGCCCTAGGTTAAGTAACGATTAAGATTATTAATCAATTAACCCATTTTATTAATGAATAGCTCTATATAAGTTATCTGACAAATTGACCCCCTACAGGGGTCCCTAGAGAGTGATGATATATGTTAAAAACTGACGTCGAACAGCACCCGTCGCACCTCTGTAGTAGGGCTACCTTCGTGGCCAATACGTCGCAAGCGCTATAGCTTAACTCTAAGAGTATAATATCGCCCACTTTGCCTACTACGGGGTATCAGATTTAGTGTCAATTGGTAGTCCGTGCACCGATTATAAGAAAAGGAAGAACTTGTGTAAAGATTAATCTATATAGAAAAAGAGGCTATATATATATAAAGTAGATATAGATATAGGGGGGGTATATAACTAAAACAGGGGGTATAGGCTAAATCTAACCTGAATCGATATACCCTCCTAGCTTAACAGCAGTGCTGCTTAAGCTGATACTTAAAATTAATCCAAATCTAGAACTTAGATAGGATATCGTCGGTAAGGCTATGTATAGGCCAACTTTATCAATAGGGCCGCAGGTAGGCAGCTACGTTATTAGTCTTTATCCGGTCAATGCTAGCCGTACTGGTATTTAGATCCTCCTATGCTGTCCAGCAGTTGTCTATCTATGCCTAGATCCTCCTATACACTCTAGCAATCGTCCATCTATGCCTAGATCCTCTTATGCTGTCCAATAATCGTCTATCTAATATCCAGCTAAGCCGTAATAGCACGGTCGTTGTCTTATCCTTAGTAGTACGGTGCTAGCGTCAATATAATATAGCAGTAAGGTGCCAGCTTTAGCAATACCAGTGGTCTACTTAGACTGGACTGGACTGGATCTAGGCTTAAATCCAGTCCATACTAGTTCTATTGCGATTTGGCTCCAGGAGCGCCATATAATCCATATACTATTTATAGTAAATCTTAGCATCCTTTAGTATTACAGTAGGAAGTTGTGCGGAGTACTAAATTCGGCCCAAATTGTTTATATTACTCCTTATATATTACTCCTTAAAGGCCTTAATCGTCTTAAATGCGTCCTTATCGTTGCCTTCATCCTTATCGTCGCCCCCACCCTTACCGCCAGCACGCTCTATCATCGCCAGAACCTCATCATCCTCCTCCATATCCTCTTCCTCCACCTAGGTAGCAGCGGCGGCGGCCACATCCGCAGCTTAGCGCTCCTTAATGTACTCCCTAAGCTGCTCTAGTATAGGGTTATATAGAGGTGACGGCTGAGGCTCTCCTTCCACTAATCTAACGCCCTTATTATTAAATGTATTACTTCTTAGGGGTCCGTAGCTATGGCGAAGCCACTTATTTACCTCAATTATATCCATCTTTAGGCGCAAGCATCGGTCCTTAAGGAGTATCTTGCAACTGCTAAATAGGCGTTTATATTCGTCGCTTATAGGTAGAGAAGTAAGTACGTTAAGGGCGAAGCGGGTGAGGTCGGGTTAACTATAATAGAGCCTTTGCCAATAGTTAATTATATTAAAGTCTTTATTATCGGCGACTTTAAGAGGGCCCTCTTTTAGATACTTATCTAAAGCACTATCCTTCTTTACTACGGAGGTTTAGTAGGTGCGTTTAATGCGCTTATAATTGCAAGCAGAGGTATAGTCCTTTTCCTTTTATAGCTTCTTAATAGGGTAAATTAATAGATCTTAAGGCTGTAATCCAAAGCTCTTACCTTTATAGTCTTTAAATATATCCTAAATCTTCTTTTTAACCTTATTAATCTAGGCCTTCTTATTCTTATCTAACCCCCATTTTTAGTAAAACTATTCTATTTTAAGCGTCGGATTCATTATAATGGCGGCATAGTAGGTAGGTGTCTTATTAGCCTTCTTAAAGTACTTCTCGTACTTCTCCTATGCAGCGCTCGCGTAGCTAGATAGTAGCTTATAGTTTTAATTATTAGGTTAATATGGAGCCGCAAGCTTAAGGAACCAATCTTTAATAGTATAGAGTTTATTAATAAGCCAATCTAGCGTCTAGAAATAATTAGTAAGGCTTATACAATTACCCTCTATTATAATAGTCGCCTTGTAAAAAGATTCTAGGTGCGTATAAAGGTGTTTAAGCTCTTTCTATTGGTGGGGCTTAAGGTAGTCCTCCTTAGTAAGAGGCTTTAAGTTAGTAGATGGAACGTAGTTATTACAGAACTAAGTTATGCGTTCGCGGTAATTTAGAAACTAAGTAATTGCTATAAAGAGCGAGTTCTAGCGAGTTTGATTATTTTAAATAAGCTGGTGAATTATTAGTGTCGCTTTTAGTAGAGTATAAGAAAATAGAAGATTGCGACTGTAGGTAAGTCTTGTGACCGTAAAGGCGGCTAAATACGGTAGAACTAAATCCTAACGATCTAATTGGTCCGGTAACGGGCTAGGTAGCGAATATCACCACTTTTAAAAATATTACTTGACGTGTTTTATTAACGAGTCGGCCACCCTACCGAGCGAGCCAGCCTCAAAACTCACCAAAAATTAGAAAAATCGCACTTTAATATCTTAACGACCACTTAATAATAAATTCTAATAATTTGGATTTAGACTTTTATATATACTCTACAGCTTCTATTAAAGTTGCATCGTAAATAGGTTAGTAT
>Ga0307515_10013294_pt1 | contig 15395 bp, 13 predicted proteins | sample 17_EM_MG_FD_194513 | JGI IMG/M metagenome (GOLD analysis project Ga0307515, IMG submission 194513) | Populus trichocarpa ectomycorrhiza microbial communities from riparian zone in the Pacific Northwest, United States - 17_EM | ecosystem: Host-associated > Plants > Roots > Unclassified | place... | reverse complement strand
GAGGCACGGATGGTGAATACAACAAGACATTCAATCTCATATCAAGCGAACAAATAAATCCCCTCGACCTCTGGATAAACTATGAGAAGAGCTGTATAGAGGAAGATGGGGAGGTATATCAAGCCATGGTATGGGAGCGCCAGAACCCCGAAGCGGAAGGGAAGGTCAGTGGCGTTAGCTATAACTTCTACAGTACTGGAAGTAAAGAAGCTAGCCGAGCTTGGAGTTATACTCATCATTTGGTCCAGATTTTCAGAAATCACCGGTTCTTTATGGCTGCTGATGGGTACGCTGGTCTGGCACCATTGAACACGAAGGATAATTGTGATGATTCAGTTGCGTTTTTGGATGGTGCTAATGTGCCATTTGTGATTCGGCATTTGGGAGATGATACTCTTGATTGGGCTCTTGTGGGACCGTGTTATGTGCATGGTGTGATGGATGCCAAGGCTGCGATGGAGAATAAAAGTTTTGGCGGCAGGACGCAGATACATTTAGTATAAACCTCGGATTTTGTCACTTCTGGAACCAAAATGAGAGCGGGAAAATTATACTGTACCACTCAAAAAACTGAATAAAGGGAACCATATAGCAGGAAAAGTAGTATAATAATCAATCGACCAGGATTGAGCCTCTCAGGATAAAAGTACGGTGTGAATACGTGCCGTTAATTTTCGCGCTGATAAGTTAATAAGCTCGACTTTGGGCGACGCCGCAAGTGCGGTATGGTACAATAAACTACATAAGGTACCTAGGATGACACACAAATACGATGTCAGCGCCGAAAGTGGCCAAAAGTGGTCTGTGCTCAGAATCTTTTTAAGCGAAGAAGGCGAAGCCGATTTTGCAAGTGACTGTACCTGAATCGGTGTATGCCCCGGAAGCCTATGCACCGATTCTCACCCTCAGCCCTAGGGCTCGAAGCCATTCTTGACGCGTGGACCCCCACAGAAGCAGGTTGTGTAGGTGCACAAGGATGTGGAAGGCTGCCAGGCCATTAGTCTTGAACGTGAGTAGAATGGGCAAGAATTGGCTTGCGATGCCAATTACTGTAGCAGGCGGTAGTAATAGAATTAATGGAGGTATTAAAGCTACAATAGTATTATTATTACTTAAGTACTTAAAATTAGGATATATAAGAGACCACATACCTTTAACTCTATATGCCTTAGAGCTATAATGCATTAATTTGGCTCTTTAAATTATAAATGAGGATTTCAAAATGGAAAAAGAGACAGGCTAATTATATGTATAGATAACCAAGCAGATCACGTGCGTATATCGTAGTCGACGAGACACAACTCACAGACAAACCCTTAAGGGATCGGGACACGGCCCAAAATAAGATAGATGCTAGCCTGTACCGTATCTGGGAAACGAAGCTTAAGTCCTGCTAAACATACTAGCACTCTCGGCACACGGGTCGCGCCGGGGCGCCACTCTCCGGGAAATGCCCCGCCGAGGGTTTTCGAACCTCTTAACTGCGCTCCTCGAAGCGCTTATGGCAGCCCCGCTCCAGGCTGCCGGCCGCTTTGGAAAATCGTACCAGCCAATCAGGCCGCCAGCGGGTTTGGGGATTTCCAACATGATCCGATCTTCGGTGGCTGTCTCTAACGGTCTCCCACTGCGAATTCTCAACGTGCTGTTGAATCGCATGTAGTACAAACATGGTATGTAACAGGTCCGCACGGAAGCGTATGAAGCGAGGAGCTGACGAAGGTCTCGGGAGCAGGAAAGCCTATCGCAGGCAGAAACTCCCCGAATCAACGACATCGGCTTTTCCCTCCTTCACGATCCAGAAGATGCGGTTGCAGAGTGAGTCGATGCTGCCCAAAGGCCATGCCACAGTCTAACTCGATCGCAGCATCATCTTTGTCCACGGGCTGCAAGGCCATCCGCGACGAACGTGGACCTGCGAGAAGATCTCAAGGTCTGGGCCACACGGTTCGGGAGGCGGCGTCGGCACTCCGCATCGAACCATGAGGAATCTCTTTTCGCGGACCTCTAGACATAAACATGGTGCCAAGGGCTCGCACAAGCTTGGAGCAGATGAGGTCTTCTGGCCACTTGACCTTCTTCCGGAGGACTGTAAGAATTCAAGGATCCTCACATGGGGCTATGATTCAATGGTCTCCCACTTTTTCAGCGGGCCGGCAAACCAGAGCAACATAAGCGCACACGCCAAAAATCTGCTGCAAGCGTTGAAGATCCGCAGATTGAATTGCGTCAGTTTCTCGACTTCTTTTGGCAGCCTTCGACTAACCGCAAAACAGCAAGGCCGAAGCGTCATCTTCGTAGCACATTCTCTTGGTGGTAAGTCTTTCAAAATCAACACATAATCCAATTATCCTGGACTGACAAAACACAGGGATCATCGTGAAAGATGTGTGTATTTCCGGGGGCGACAAGCCCATCGCTTGTGAACAGTATTGACTATCACACATGTAGGTCCTCTACCGCGCTGCCACAGCCACTGAACCCGCACTGCTAGATATATACAACTCTACGAAGGCGATACTTTTTCTTGGAACACCCCACCGAGGTAGTAATAAAGCTGAAATTGCAGAAGTGGTCAGAAAAATTGTTTCTGTTTCGGGATTCGACACAACAAACCGGAATATTCAGGCGCTTCAGGTGAACAGTACAGAATTGGAGCTGATCCATGAGCTCTTCATGAAACTGTATGACCAGATGAATCGGCACTTCAAGGTTCTGACATTCCAGGAAGCCAAGGGTGTGGTCGGGATAAGCTATATGAATCTGAATGAAAGGGTAGGTGATCCTGCACAGCTATCTTGAAGATGTTCAAACTCATCGCATTTTAACAATATCTAGGTCGTAGAGCCTTTCTCGTCTTCGATCACTACGGAACCAACGCAAATCATTAACGCCAACCACATGTCAATGTGCCGATTTTCAAGCAAAGACGATGAGGGGTATAAACAAGTTTCGGGAGAAATCAAGATCCTTGTAGCCGAAATACAGCAGAAGATGGAACAGGCTGCATTTGAGAGGGAAAGATTGGTCGCCGAAGCACAGGTTGGGTCTCCGAGTACAACTTCTACATCATACTGTATGTAGCTCTGAGCTCCTAATCACAGCGGAACGCAGCTGAGCAAACGTGTAAGCTCTGAATGATGTCGAAAGAAAATGCCTTTCGCTGCTAACCCAGAACACATCAAATGCGGCAGAAGACAGGTCCTCGCTTCCCCGCCGCGTAGAGGGTACTTGTCAATGGATTTTGTCAGATGCGCAGTACCGTGACTGGAATGTGCAAAATGAACCTTGCCTTCTTTGGATAAGTGGATATCCTGGGAGTGGAAAGACAATCCTCTCAGCCTACCTTCTGGAATACCTCACCACAGGGGAGCGTTCGCCAAGCACGCGCACAACCCTATGTTATTTCTTTTGTGACGAAAAGAGCAACACCCAGCGGGATGGCTTGGCCATTGTCAGGAGCCTCATTCTTCAGCTGTTGATGCGACGCCGGTTGTTAGTCAAGCATGTGAAGGCTGCGTACGACTTCTACGGACCCCATTTTGACCAAAATTTCCATGAACTTTGGAGAATATTCTTAGCCATTGCAAGTGACAAGCGGATTGGGACGGTAAGCGTCATCATTGACGCCATCGATGAGTGTGAGCAGACAACAAGAGAACGCTTCCTACAGGACACGTTACACCTCATTCGCAAGTCAAATTCTAATGGAACACATACTCCTTGCATCAAGTTCCTTATCACAAGTCGCCCTCGATTGGGACGTCTGTATACTACGAATCTTCTGCAAATCGATCAGCACCACCTCGAACAAGATTTAAGGCTCGTAATACAGACGAAAATTGAAATTATCGTCCAACGAACGCAATGCAAGCCTGACGTGAGGAGATACCTCGAGAATGCTTTGTATTCCAAAGCAGATTGCACCTTTCTCTGGGTGAATCTCGTGCTTCATCTCCTGGAAAGGAGTCTTTTGGCATCGCAACAGGATTTCAAGCGTATCATCGACGAAGTGCCAAAGACTTTGACGGCCACATACCAACATTACCTCCAAGCTATCCCATTTGAGCACCAAATGCTCGCCACCAGGATATTGCATTTCCTCGTCGGAAGCTTTAGGCATCTGACTCTAGACGAGATACAAATTCTCATCGCAATACAGCGCCATCATGGCAGTCTGTCTGCCGTAGAGGAGGATTCTCAACCTAACGTTCGAGAAACCATTGAGGGGGTTTTAGGCCCGCTGGTGAGGGTCTGGGACAACCGAGTCCATCTCGCCCACCTGTCGCTAAAGGAGTTCCTGGTAGCTCTCGAAACCCAAACGGACAACCCACTCTCTGCAATCTACGGCGTAAATTTAGGCAGGGCAAGCTTGCTCATGGCCGAAGCGTGCGTCTCTTATCTGTTGCTTGACGACTTCAGGCAGGACCTGTTCACCATAGATGAATCAAATCCTGGAATCTCTCCCACCTCCTCCGTCGCAGCCTCCGCCGAGGGATCCACCGAGCAGGTTTGGGACCCGTCTCTTTTGGAGGAGGACTATTTGTTCAAGGATCCCACAGTGCTCGAGGCAGAGGCTTGCGCGTTCATCGGAACAAAATACACGTTTTTTGACTATTCCGCGAGACATTGGCCAGAACACGTTTCCTTGGCCGGCTCAATGGGGACGCCCGAGCTCCAAGCACTAGTAATCTTGCTGTCAGATGCCAGCAGCTCTCGTGGCATGAATTGGCTAAGGGTTTATTGGCTTCAGGCTGAGATCGATCTGTCATGCCCTCGAGATTTCGTTCCCGCTGTGACTGCATGTTACTTCGGCCACTCAATATCTCTCAAAACCATCTTACGCGAGAGAACTCCCATCGAGACTGAAGTAGGATTACGTGGTCTATATTGGGCCGCGCGGAATGGACACCATCTGGTAGTAGATCTGCTTCTTGGGGAAGGGCTCGATCCTGATTTGAAGATCCTGAATGGCCAAAGTACATTCATCGCTGCGGTTTCTTTCAATCGCCTGGAAGTGGTAAAGCGCCTGTTGAAAGACGAGAAATCTGTTTCCCAGCATGAGGAATCTCGTGTCAATCATAGTATGACCGCTGGCCGGACACCCTTGTCTATTGCAGCTGGCAACGGCTTTCTAGAAGTTGTTGCAGAGCTCCTCCAACACAGCCGAATCAAGCCCGACCTAGCAGACTTCAACCATTGGACCCCCCTCTTCTGGGCTGTACATGGAAAACACCTGGAAGTACTTAAGTTGCTCCTTGCAGATAACCGTCTCTCTATAAATCACGTGGACGGATCCGGCAGAAACATCCTCTCCTGGGCCGCTTCAGGAGGCGAGCTTGAGCTCGTAGAATATCTGATAGGTCTGAAAGACCTCAATGCTAACGAAACAGATCGAAATGGCCGAACACCGCTATCTTGGGCCGCAGGAACCGGACATTTGCAAACGACCCTTTGCCTACGGCGCAGCCAGCGTATCGACTTGTCGAAAAAGGATCACGAGGGGCGAAATGCAATTTCGTGGGCCTGTTCGGGAGGTCACCACGAGGTGGTTAAATATCTAATTAAGCATGATCGGCAAGGTGCTGATGAGGTAGATATCGACGGCTGGACGCCGTTAGCATGGTCTCTCTTTAGCCAAAGCCCGAGGACCGTACAGGTGCTTCTTGCCTCCGGCCTTGTGGACGTAAATAAGAAGGATCAAAGTGGCCGGAGTGCCCTCTCGTTTGCAGCGGGTTATGGCTATCTAGAGGTTGTCAGATTATTATTAACTGCCGCGGACATCGACATCAAGAGCGAAGACAACGGTGGACGGACACCCCTTTCATATGCAACGGCATACCCGGAGATAGTAACATTATTGCAGTAACAACTTCCAGAAGTTAGGAAGATGTTAAAAGGGATCCTTTGGGGTCGGACATGGCTAGGAAGGGGAGAACCTGCTCCGACCCTAAGGATCAAAGTATTTAAAGTTGCCATTTGTTGATAGTACTTGCTAAATTCCTCCCGTATTAGGAATGTAGACAGGACTATAAAAAGAACCATTTCAGAATTCGAATATGAAATTCTTGGCCTTTGGCTAATAAATCTTGTTCACAACTTGTATTCTATTCTTGTTTCCAAATCCCGATTTGCCGTCAATCTCTCCGTTGCCAAAACAACCTAAGATATGAATCAACACTATCCCCAGCTCCATCCTCGTTGTAGGTCATTCTTTGTCATCAAGTCTACAGGCGTTGTCACTCGCCTCGTCCTATCTCCTTCGCAGTTGAGTTTAAGCTGCACTTCATCGTGTGAACAATAAGGATTCCAAACTTGACGGCAGAAGGAAAGATCTAGTATCAGACCAGGCAATGTTTACCCCGGGTGTTGTCTTGGGCACCTCCTTGAAACAAGATGGCATTGCTGGTATGGGCATTATTGTTCCCAACTGCAAATTCCGAGGTAATATATTGTGATAACACAGCAGTTCCATTCATCCCGTGCTTTGAATGCAGTTAGTGAGCATGACTGTCGTGCTCGGGCGTGTTTATCGCCCCAATTTTGAATCCTTTTCCTTGGCATTTGTTAAGCACTCTCAAGTGCCAATACAGATTTCCAGCAAGATAATGCTTCCACTTCCATTTAGGCATCCAGATATTAGATTCTGAAACAAACCATCTTGTGATTCGTATGCCAAAAAAGGGAAGTTGAGACGAGCCCTCCTTTCCGCGCAAGATTCGGTGACCGACGCCTTACACCTGCATAAACCTAAAGAACGAAACAAAGTAGAAAGATCTTGTATTCAGAGCGGATTGGCCATGTACCTCTGCGGCGCGGTCCAATTGGGTTCCCCCAAACATGCCAAGAGAGGCGAAGCTCTCGTTGGTGGCTATGCAACTACGTAACCTTAGCCCTACGATCTTGCCTCGCTAAGCCAAGTCTAGACCTGATAAGGTTTACAGGAGCAGGAACAAGCCGCAATCCAAGGGGGAAGATTTTTGATAAAGATAAAGATCCACTCTGTCGTGGATGTTCTTTCTAGTAGTACTCCTCTCTTCTGCAGAAGATCGATGATCACTGGTCGCGTGACTCCATCAAATGAAGCGGGTCTTAGCCTCGAACATACGACAATTCAAGCTCCCAACATTGACCATTACCCTTGAGGCGGCCTGGAGTTTTTAAGACTCTTACCTATAGTCTCTACCAAACCGAACTTCTGACCACTTACAAGTCATCCATCCCCTCAAACGCCGGGAGGAACAGTCGATCGCCTTATCTCACACTCTCGCCTCGCAACGCAGCCTGATCTCTCGCTGTCAAAATGGCAACAAAGGAGAAGCTCCACAAGCACGCCCCATGGAGGAAAGGGGTCCTAATTACCCTCTGGGTCCTCCAGCTCGGCCTCTCCCTCTTCAATTTCTGCTGGTGTCTCACCTTCCTCATGTATGGTCTCCTTCCTGCTCCTGCCAACCCCCGCTAAACTCCTCAGCACCGTCGCCACAGCCGGTCCTGACGCTGGCGGCTCTCAATTTCAGCGTGCAGCTTGGAGCATCAATATGATCCTCGGCTTAATCCTCTCCATCTACATAATCCTCATCATCAAGAAGTTCGCCAGCTTCAGACTCACCAGCAAAGAATTCCAGACACAGAGCATAGCAGCGATACTCATTGGACTGCTTGGTCTGGTATTATATTGCGGTGCCCTGGATTTCTTCGATGGTGTTATGATTGGTGCAGAGGTGGCCGTGAGCATTGGGATCTGTATTTATGTTGTTGTTATTAGGAGGAGAGTGAAGAAGGGTGTTCTGGCGGAGATGAAGAGGCCTACCACGAGGGATGTTGAGCTGGAAGGTGGCAGAGAGGAAGTCCCTCGTGTGGAAAGAAGGGTATCCAAGGATTTGACACTTGTTGGGTCTGCACCAGCCACCAGAGGAGCCAGTTTGAGCTCGGCCAGGACGGATGGGGAGCTGGGCGGTCCCCCGAGGGAGGCAAGAGAGTTAGTCTGACGAGGAAGTTGTAATCTGCAAATTCTGATGCTCGGTCGATTCTAGTAATGTCTAATACGTGTAAATTTCGCATTTGAAACTGAGTAATCATAATAGCTAATACAAAAAAGTCAGCTTGCAGAATTTCGAAACACATGATGGTGTAGTGGGAAAGCGCCAACCTCAAGCAGTGCAAGACAAGAAATCTTGAACCCTTCTTCACTCGGGCGCGAAGTATTTATAAGGCATCAAGGATCGCATCCAACTAGCATGTCAAGAAGCACCCATATCAACTACAGCAGTTTGACCTCATAAATTTCAAAAGCTATAGTGGATCCTTAGAAAGCTCACTTCTTTCTGGTCGTTCCCGGGGATTCAATTTTTTTTTACAGCTGCCTGATCGCCTCAACAATGATTAGGTCGGGTGAGTTTTTCATCCAGTATTGAATCATTCTTGCCGTCGTCTCTGTTCTTACTTTCAAGTAAAAGAGTATGCACTTCACCATTTGGTATGTCAAGCTATTTCTCGGGGGGGGCGCATGCAACCGGGTTCCTCACCCTGCTTGAGAGTATTGGAGCAAAAAGCGCAACACTCGGTACTGTTGGTAAGATCGATAAGCTCCGGTCGCTTGGGTCGACTACACTGGCGCTTCTGAGGAGGTCCATTCCTCGACCTGTGAGACGAAACTGCTGCGATGTTCCTCTTGCAGGTCTGGTTTTCGAGTCCAAAGACTCTCTTCCGGTTTTGGTCAAGCAGCTCTTCAATTGGTGAAAATTCGTCGTCACCCTCATCGTCGTCATGGTCATATCCATATTGGACACTGGATGCAAAGCCATCTTTCGCATGAAAGATGTTTCCTACGTCCTGTTAGATATAGGTAAGGTCACGGCGTACACACTAACTCTGAACTGTAGCTGTTATACACTTTGGTTTAGATTGGGCTCAATTTAGATCCATATCGACGTCAATGAGATGTAAAGTATGTGATCGATCGGATGTTAAATTGATGATTTATGTCGTTGATGCCATAGTGCTGAAGGAGAAGCAGAAGAGACTTGATGAGAGATGATTATTGGGGTTGAGGAAGCTCTTATGTGAGCGATGAGCAGGCAGGCAGGATCTTGCCCATGCGATCTAAACTTGTGTCTCCCCCGCCCATGCATGAATCCCATCTCAGCTGTGCCCTTGCCCAGCATCTTTATAGGGCGAGTTGAGCTGTTCCCGCCGCGGCATACACCTTCTCATCACAGCTGATTCCTTGGTATATCCTCCGCCACGCGTCAGACACCAGGATGGGCGACATTCATGCTGCTTAAGCATGGGATCGACCCAGCAAGCTGACAGCTTTCAAAGAGCTGACACATGTCAGCCCTTGATAAACCTCCCGCTTTTTGACAATTGTATATTTTTGTGAATAGGAAGTAATGCTATATAATCGTAACCGCCTGACGAGTGCTAACAGGATCTTCGTGGACTGAGAAATCATTCACAAGCAGGCCCACTCGGCAGTATTTCTCAGGTTGTTCTTCAACTTGGCGTAAAAGCATATAAAAGTGCTTGCCACCAGGAGGGTTAAAAAGCAGAAGCAGGGATACAGGTCCCACCGACTCGGAGTAGTCGAGAGACACACCGGCCAAAACCCAATCATTGACAATGACATTAGTTTTAGGGCCAAGTTTCGCTAGCCGAGCGTGGACAAGGAATCCATTTATCTTGAGAGAGCCCTTCTCCACAGCACCAAACGTGTCGTCACCAGATAGTTTAACCATCGCTTCTTCGATAACGAACCGCGGAGGAGCGTTAGGATATCGTATACCCAGCCTCCACGAAACTGGTCCCGAAACTGAAGCCCACGACCATGACGGAGCCACATATTGACCTTGCTCTTTCCGTGGCAGAGAATTTTCAGAAGGTGTTCTGAACCATAATAGTGCCCATTCAAGTCCATCCAGCCACATTCCTGCTAAGTATTCCGATTTGAGTTTCGTGTTGACAAGAGTAGCCATCCCAGAAATGGCTGATAACGTATCGGTGGCAAATCTCAACTTGCGACCTGAGTAGTCCTTGGAAATCAGGTCGAGGTACCAGACTGCGAGTACCTTGTCTCTAGGGTCGTCTAAATTGAGACGCCTGATAAGACCGCGGGAACCGTTATATGATATCCCCCCAAAACTCACAAGAGGATCCTTGCAGCAGAACGCAAAGGACTCCTCTTCTAGTCTTGGGCGAGAGCGGCATTCCCAGTACAGCTGTTGGGCGGTGTAGTGGAGGACACGAGGGGATAGCATGCGCTCTTGCAAGGTCCAGCCTCGCTGTGAGAGCGGTTCGTTCTTTCGTTCTCTTGGAGGTGGAGGGTATCTGATCTTGTCCACTGGAATGTATAAGACACTTTCACGTCCATCTGCCAAAGTACATTTTGACTCGCAGAAGCTGACTCGAAACTCCTTTCGTATGTTGAAACAACCCTCATTTGCTCCCTGAGCGGAATCGACCGCGATCGTCAAGTACGATCTTGCATAAATGGAGCCCATTTTGGCGGCTTCAGTTTTCCAATCGTCTTCTGAATCTTGAATAATACAAAGAGCATCAACCCATAAATACCGAAGTTTGAGATTCCTAGCGATATCGATGGCATGCTGGATAGTAAGTGGTAGTGTGACGTATGATAATCTTTCTTTTCTAGCCTTCAGAGAGGATAGAGTGGTGGAGTATGCTGAGCTTGGATCAACTCCCCAGCAATAGCTCAGAGTTGCGTATCGAGGCCTGGTCTCAGCTTTGCTGAACTCAACTATGCGGACATCCATTGTATCTCCGATTTTACTCACGTCAATAAGTCTTGCAGCAGCACCAATCCCCGTGTTCAACCAAAGATCTTCGCTTAGACAGTCATGGTTCTTGTCGCAAGCATTGATCCAATGGTTTACAATCTCAAAAGACCTGTCTGAGGAGGTGTTCAACCACTCATGCAGGAGCGGAACGCCGATTTCTTGTGCTGGATCCCCTTCTACTGTGTACAGTGGAATCATTCGGTGGAAGCAGTCAGAACTGTCCCCAGAATATGTGATGAGTTCGGCGTAGGGTTTGGGTGATAATAGGACTGAATGTTTGGGCCTGAGTACTAGACTTCCCTGGTGAATATCAAGTCCAACTGCTCTTTGATACAGGGACGAGCAGAGCAAGCATCGATTGTTGCTAAACTTTACACGTTTCTCCCACTGGTATTTAATTGGAACACGGTGACCCCCGGGAAGAACAAGCGTATCGATAGAGATGCCACGGCAGCATTCGCACGTGGCATAAATGACTGGCTCCAGGTTTTGGTTTACTGGCGGATTCCCTGCTTTTGCTCTCGTTGACCGATGATGGATGTAAGCTGGTGTAGTTCCTCCTAGCATAAGAGGCTGACCAGACATGGCCACAAGTCTCGTTGTATCAACACTATGACATGCCAAGGTTGGAACTCTTTCGAACTGAAGATGTGTCTTCGGCGGTGTTGTTCGATGAAATGCTGCTGAAAATTATATTGAGTCACAGCAGATGTTGGATGCAAGCTGAAGATAAGAGACGCTTGGCGAACAAAAGGGCTAAATCTTCCTTTGCGAACACCTCGCTGCAAGGCGCTCAAAACGGCCAACTTTCCGGAGCCATGAATGGCCATGTTCGAGGGAGCCAAGACCGCCCCCCAACCCAAATGGCGTTTCCCGCAGCCTCATCCTCACCGAGACAGCTGAATTTGATCTCTAAAAATAATGCATTGTCGTTCGGATTCAATGTGAGCGACTTTCTCGCTCTATTAACTCTCATGACATTATTATACGGATGGTTCAGGAATGCGCCCGGTGAGTTGAGTTGAGATCAGTCGGTATGTCGCGGCTGGTAACCGTGGAAAAAACCACTCAAGTTTAAGCCGTGAACACTGAAATCTTCACAAATCGCTCTTAAAACTTAATACCTTATTGTACTCTTAAATAACCTTTAAGTAGAGTTTTAGTACTACCTTTAAAAAAAATCTTTTAATATTTTCCCCTTTAAATAGAAGTATAAGCGTATAATTAGAAATTCTTTAAAAAAGAGACTGTCGCGAGGTTATTTTAGTGGTTCCTTAAGCGGGTTGTCGCTAAACTTTTAGTGACACGCCTACTAGAACTTGCTATATTTTCAGCGCCTTACCCTGTATTATACACCTATAATTTAAACCCCTTAAAAATAAAAATAAAATATACAATTTAATATAAGGGAAGCCATCGCTTTTTCTACTCATATCCACGTGATATTTAATAATAAAAATTAGAAATAAGTAGTTTTGCCGTTTTGTAAGCCTATTTTAGTAAGCGTGGTGGTGATTAACCCGTATTAATGAACCGGGGGGAACACATTAAAGGGGCAGATTATAGGGAGCAAGAGTGAATTATGACTGCAGCTTCAATAATGTTTACCGTTTCCCCATTTCTTAGCGAGGTGCCTTTTCCCCTGCTTCGTCAACTCTCTAACTTGTCTTCTGTTGCCTACTACTTAAGAGTCTGAATAAGCTTTACAGCCTGTTCATCGCGTGGCTCAATCACACACGGAAACTCCTCTGGATGGCTATTTCGTAAAGATAATAGTCAGCCTATAGAATGATTCCGAGGAACTCAAATGTTAAGACAGAAAATGTAGCGCATACCTTTCTAATCCAGTCGTCATCTCAGGTGTTGGGGTGACCTCATTTCCTTGGTTGTCGACGGCTTTCGAGATTTTGAGTGTTGCGAGCATAGTTGCAATGGATATCCAAACACTCGCTGTGCCAAGGTATTGACCGGGACAGACTCTGCCAATGTTTTGTAAGCCCAACTATTCCTGGTTAAATATATATATATATTTATTTGTAAGATAGGCGTCGAATCCTTACCGTCGTCCAAACCCGAAGTGGCCTACAGGTAATGGCTCACCAGCCCCACCTTCTGAAGCGGCAATGTATCTATCTGGATTGAATATGTCGGGATCAGAATATACAGCAGGGTCGTGAGTAATTGCATGTGCATTTGCCATGACTAAAGATCTGCGGAATTAGCCATATCAGCATCGAACACAAAGTCTAGCCCCGAGTTGGAGTGAGCAGGTGAATTTCGTCCTTACCCTTTTGGTATGAACATGTTCTTATAAACATCATCCTTGGTGGATTTATGAGGGACGCCAAGTTGCACGACTGGGTGCCATCTGATAATCTCCACATAAGCGGCGTAGCTGAGCAACAAAATAACACTCACCTAGCCGTCTCGCAGACCATCCTATCAATGCACGGCAATGTACCTCGATCTGTTAGATTTGGGAGACGGTCCCTACCGACCACGCGATCGAGTTCTTGGCGAGCATTCTCTTGCACTTCTGGATTCTGAACCATGCAAAGGACCCAAACGACAAGCGTGCTCAGTGTGGTATCTGCCCCAGCTGAATACATAGTTGCAGCTGCCCCCTTGATATCGTCCTCAGTGATACCACTTTGGTCATCAATCCCTGCAGATTGCTTCTCCTCCAGCATTCTGCGGACGAAGGAGAATCCGGCTAACCCACTTGCCATCTGAGTTTTGACTGAAGCAAAAGGTGCTTCGGCGAACTCTCTAACCATGGGATAGCTGTCTCTAGCGAAATTCAAGGAGGGAAATATCCTCACCCAGGTTGGAAGGCGGCGAATAACCGGCGCTATATCGACGGATGTGGAGCCTGGAGAACCTCCATTGGCAAAGTACCACGCGATTTTGTCCGCCAGAACGATATATGGATCATTGTCTTCCGTAATTCGAATCCCATAGGCAATAGATAGAATAAGGGAGCTTGCAAATCTTGTAAGAAGGTGCCTCCACTGAGTAGAATTCTGGATGATCTGTTTGACTAGTTCTCGGGCAAGATTTTCTTGCTTGTCGCGGTATTGGATAATGCTGGTTGGAGAGAAGGCGCTATGAAACATCTTGCGGTGCTTGCGAAATGTAGGGCTCGCTGCGTTCGAGAAAGTAACAGCGTCTCTAAATCCAGATTCTTTGAAGAAATGAAAGTCAGGCCTATCACTGTAGATAGCACTACGTTTGTCCCTGGAAAATTGTGGGGGTCAGCAACTGGATTATCAACCGATAACTTTGGGATATGATAAAATATTATCTGGAAACAGGATAGATGACAGTTAAGTAGTAAAAATACGGCCAGGACAAGGTTCAAACCCGATCCTTACATCAAGTCAACAGCAGCTTTCGCGCTGTTGAGGATAACAGCTGGCTGGCCCATGAAGTTCAGATATATTACATCGGAGTTGTATTCTTGTCCCCATTTCTGAAAAGATAGTTCAGGTCTGGAAGGTGGAACAATGCGAACATGGCCGATAATTGGATCTCCTGGTGGGCCTGGGGGAAGTGTTACAGACGTGGGAGGTTTTCTTCCCAGGGTAAACTTCCATACCGCTGCAGCAATGAGTGGCAGTACAAGAAAGACTCCATTTGGAAAAGACATAGTCGACGGTGAAGGGTAAATGTTCAGGCTCTTGAACATTAAAGGGATGGGAATGGCTAGGCTTATCTAAGAGGACTTGGTCGTTTTCAGCTTTGTGGGCTACTAGGAATGTAAGATCGGACTTTTTACTCCCTCCCTCCTCCCCCTAAACGAATGTAAGAGTGGGTCTCCGCATAAGCAAAAAACCCTGCACTTTGATCCACTGTTACACTTAATTAGGGGGGGGAGTACAGCCCTAGGGATATCTTACAAGGCCCGAGTAGCTTCGTATTGTTATAGGCTTAGCTTTTAGTGATTACGGGGAAGACCCAGTTTGTTAATGATCAGAGTGAATGACATGTCGAGGAGATCTGCAAAGACAGTAGACAACCACTTTTGGCTGTGGTGGTCATCCAATCAAATTCGTGGATGCGTGCATGGGTTCTGCTTAACTTGGTGGCTTTCCGTGGCCCCATCATGTGCGCGTGACTATTTTCGGAACTGCACGGACGTCATATCTCATCTTCAATCATCAACCCCGACCACGAAACCACTACACAAGCCTATTATATTCAAGCCGACATTCAGCCATGGCATTAAGGCTAGGAGTCGGTGATGTATTTACAGTATGCAAAGGAGCGGTGGACCTTTGCAGCAGAGGGATTCACGATGAACCCGAGGATGTCAAATCCGTTATCGCGGAGATGAAGCTGATAAGAGCACACTTGAAGGAACTGGAGAATCAAATAGGGGACGAAAAAGCTTTTGTAACCGCACGGCCTGATATGTAAGCCGCTTGAAGCCAGAATTTCTCCGCCAAAGTTACAAAAGGAGGAAGGCTGAACAAGAATAGCGCTCCCGTCATCAAACGCTCGCTGGAGCCTTTACACATGGACATGTTAAATGTGAATAAAATCTTGCATGAGTGCAAGCGCAAGCCCAGCGTGCATGTTGTGGATCAAGTACGGTATATG
>Ga0307515_10013293_pt1 | contig 15395 bp, 14 predicted proteins | sample 17_EM_MG_FD_194513 | JGI IMG/M metagenome (GOLD analysis project Ga0307515, IMG submission 194513) | Populus trichocarpa ectomycorrhiza microbial communities from riparian zone in the Pacific Northwest, United States - 17_EM | ecosystem: Host-associated > Plants > Roots > Unclassified | place... | reverse complement strand
CGAATTTTGACCGGTTCGCGAACTGAGGACCCAGTATGCGACCTTGCCAAGTATGAGATTTAATCCCACCAGACAAAGGGAACCATACAATAAACATAGTGTAAGACCTGTGATACGTATACTTGGCGTCCCAACTGCTCCAAGAATTTCGATGCTCAGTCTTCTATCATCACAGACTGTCATAACTGTCAGTTTAACAACCTTAAGCACCTCACAGTGCTGGAAATCTGCTTGACCCTGCACCTGGTAGAGAAATTTAGTCCTGACTTCATGCATATAGTGTCCAATAGATATTCATAATATAGGAACTATGATGAAGACTACATGAAGTAATACATTGATAGTGGCAGTGACTCGACAAGGACTCGGAGATTGCATCATGCTGAATTTGATGGAAGTTGTTGAGTCAGCTATAGTTATCTAGTATCGTGTCCATTCATGCAAATTGTAGTGTCTTTAAATGGGGCTTCCCAGCGCTTGAGACAATTAAATGGGTAGAATTCGCATAAATCGACCAGTTCGCAAACCTCTTGTCCGGTTTGCGAACAGGACAAAATATTGTGAACCGGTAAGCCTAGTTCGCGAACTAGAGGGTTCGCTAATGGGTCGGAACATATATGTAGAGTGCTACAAGATTTAGAACAATTCCAATTAAAATAATGCAGCATAAATGATGCGATTCACATAAAAATATCACCTTCCACATCTCTCTTAAAACCACCTACTAGCGCTATCTCGAAACCACCAAAAATACAATTTCCATGAAGAAAATACAATAACTGTAGCCTTGCCCTTCCATACCCACAAGAACCCCCTTTCAACCTCAGCTCCGTCATCATCATTCTTCATTCTAAGACATTGCCAGGGTCGACTGGGGAATATCCATACTTTGCGAAAAGATTTTTGATCTGTTCGAGCTTTATCACGTCATCATGATGGTGTTTCTTTGAGTGATCTATTTGTATGAATAAAAGTGACAAAGGTGTCTGGCCATCATGAGACCTAATTGTCGGACTTGCGCCTTTGGAAAGGAGAAGGTCGATCATATCGTAATTCAACGACCGTACAGCCTGCCATAGGGCTGTTTTCCCGTCCAAGCTACCTGCAAGGTTAATCTCTTCGCTGGAAGAAAAGTACTGGAGAATCTCAACAGCTAACGCCCGACCAACCACATCATCTCGTATGTTGCGAGGGTAGGATGCAAGGTGATGAAGGGCGCTTTTGCCTTCGCTCGGAAGGACTATAAAGTCTACCTTGCCATAGGTATCGGGAAGATGTAAGAGGTATCTTAGAGCTCGCAAGGAGAAGATGGCGCCCTCGTCCAATAGATATTTAAGAATCGACACTCTAACCTGAGGAGAGTGAAAATTTGTGCCTCGAACGCATGATGCATTTATCATCAACCCAGGTTCTGCAGTGTTTTCCAAGATATATGTTGCCTGTTCAAAAGCGCGATTTTTAACAGCACCAAAGAAGGGTGTCTGGAATCCCGAAGAAGGAACCTCAAACCTCAAGCCCTTCTGAAGAAGGATTCGCGGGATCTTGAGCCCTTGACGATAGTTTGCGTAGAGGCTTAGAGCATCTAAGCCATCGAGACGGGTTGCGAAAGGGTCTGCACCTCGGGATAAGAGCAAATTGACCAAATCCTCCCGGTCTCTCAGAACTGCACGGTGCAGTGGGGTCATTTTCTGTCGTCCCGGAATATTGATCGATGAAGGGTATATGTCGAGGACGGCTTCAACAATATCCAAAGAGTGGTTCATGACTGCTTGGATCAGTAGTGTCCCACGACCCTCTTCACTAGCACTGCGAGCCAACCATTGGTGAGCTCCCCGCCGCGAAAGTGTCTCTATTGTTGCTTTGACGGAAAGACTGTGTTTCTCGCAATGTCGCACCATCCTCCCCCAAGTAGCACCGTTCATAAAGTAGTACCCCGCATCCAGGGTAGGCTGTCCGAGAGGCCATTTTTCACTTTCGCCACCGTTGACTACTTTCTTGACATCTGCATTTTTGATGCTATCCAGAAGCAACTCGAGTACCTTGAAGTTATGATAGGTGCAAGCGATCCATAGAGGGGTGCTTAGTTCGCTTGCGGGTGCGGGAAGAAGAGCGTCTGCACCGCAATCTAGGAGGATTTTGACGGCTTCGGATTTATTTCTTGCGACAGCCCGTTGTAAAGGTGTTCCGCCGGGCACGGCCATTTGATAGTAATTGTCCCATAGCTGTCGGGATGATATGGCGTTGACATCAGCCTTCTGCTTCAGCAGTACATCCACCAAGGTTCTCATTTGGGACGCCTCGAAAGTATGTAGCCAATGAAACGGTGTATCGCCTTTACGATCCGCTTTCGATGCGTTTGCCCCATGGTCTAACAATGTTGTTGCAGCGACGAAATTCCCCGTAATAAAAGCCCAAAGGAGTGGAGTTTGGCCCTGGTCGTTTGTCACATCGACATCCACACGCTCGATTGTTGAATACGACTCCTCTAGTACAAGGCGTAGGGCCGAAGTGTCTCCACATATGACTGCAAGGTGTAAGAGACTATCACCATCTGAATTCTTGATCGGTTCGCTCATGCCAACACCGTAGCTGCGGATGTGGTCTCTCAAAGTTGCCAAATCGGGGAAAGGTAGGACTAAAGACCAGTAAGGATCTAACTTCAGAGAGGGAGTATCAACTGACTTCTATCTCGTCTCGTTCTTTCAAGCTCCTTAAGCACCCCTTTGCCTTTCTCCGGATAGTCTGCCATCAAGTTCTTGATTGCTACAGGGTTGCATTCCCTAGCGCCCTCAATTAAATAAGACAGTATGCGTTCTTTATCTCTGCTGAAAAGGTTGAGTGCATTTGAGATGCAATAAGCATCCGACTTTGCTTGTATGTTTCCCAGAGAAGCGGCAAGTAAAATCCACTCAAGCGCCTCTTCTGGCTTCCGACCACCAAATCGTTCCAGGCAATAAGCCGCAATAGCCATCGCGGCCATTGATCGCTGGCCATCATTTCTTTCTAAAGCCGCCTCAGTACGTTTTTCTAGGCTGGTAAGAATCTGTTTTTGAATCGGAGCACCCAAGTGCTGCATCTCCCGGAGGTTGAATTGAGACTAGAATCGCAACAGATGAACAACTGGTTGCGCTGAAAATAGCACTAGCGAAAACTTACATTAGCAGAATGTAGTCGGTTTGGTGGCAAATTTGTCGAGCGTCCTAATACCGAGCTATTACCTTGTATCTCCGCGCCCAAAGCCTGCAACGCATCCTTCAGTTTTCTCTCATACGGAGAATGGCGGATCGTAAGCTCTAATACACGCCTTAAGCATGTCTTGTCTTCTGAAAGCATGCGTAGGGCCAGGTCCAGGAGTTCGCCACTTTCTTTCAGCCTCTGAATATGCTGTTGGGCTTCAGTAGAGGATAGTGGCCGTGAACAAACATTTGAATCTTCGAAAGGATTATGGCCCTCTTGAGAAACTTGCCAGACTAGGAGGCCGAATGAATAAATATCCGTGTAAATGATGTCGCCCCGAGGGATAACTCCTTTGTTTAGCTCGGGAGCCTTGAAAGGGTACGTTCCTTTTAGAGGCCGAGCATTCTCGCCATCGAATACAGAGTATCCGAAATCGCCCAGTTTGGGTATAATGCCATTATCAGAACTACTCTTGAAGAGGAGAACGTTGTCACACTTCACATCGCCATGGACTATACCGCATTGATGGAGGAACTCGAGACCAGAGCCGACGCCATGGCAAATTTGGTGCTGCACGTAAAGTGTCGTTTTTTCGTGGCGTTCAAAATAATCTGACAGTGTTCCGAGAGTTGCAAACTCGAGAACAAGAGAAGGCCAGTATCGGCCCAGGTCATCTGGATGTTCCTCCCAGATTACAGTCAAAAGTTTAACAATATTAGGATGCAACCGGATTCGTTTGTCGGTTAGTACACGCAACTCCAGATGAAGTGAATACAGCTGATCGAAAACATTTTCTTCATTCGTACCCTGCTGAAATAACTGACGTGGTCGTTTGACGACATATGGCTGAGACGATTTTGACCGATAAACCGCAAATGTAGCACCTTCACCAATTGGGAAACTGGCCTGTACGCCCCTAGGTGCCTGGTGTTGTTCTTCATAGAGATTTACCTGGCTTGCAAGCCAAGTTATGGATAGATAGTCAGGTTTGCCGATGAGAGGCTCCAGCTGCGAATGTTCTTCTTCCGGCTTCGAGTCTTCGGTCGGCTTCTCGGGCACGAAAGCTGCAAGATATCTGTCGCTCGAGATAGGACGGGGCATGTTTGGTCTGGAAGTTGATCCTGCGTAACACCTTCTGGTCTCACAACTTTATCATATTATCCCACGAATGCTCTGCTCATTTTCACGCGTATGAACTTAGTACATCCTAGTCACCAATGCGAGCGTGCACCCCACCATGGATCCCACGCACCTAATAATAGGTGTATGGGATCCATGTTGATATAGCAGGTTTCTTCCACATGCAACACCAACGGCGTAAAAAGTTGAGTTTCCGTCTCCCATGATTTGTCTGGCTGTGTGCAGATATGTTTCATGATGCATGCTTTATCTTTTACGGGCACTGTCATATGCACACATATCTGTAGCCAGTAAGATGTCTAACCGATTACAAACTTTAAATATTGTGACGTATGCAGGGTACAAATCCTTCGGTAGTACTGCGGGAGTAAATTTCAACATGCGCAGCGCAGCCTTCCCATCCAATCCACCGATTAAGGTGCCGAATCAATATACAATGGGCAAAGTATGAGTTACGAATTTTTTGTGCTCATTGAACCGCCAATCGACCGCGCTGTTTGGTATATGTAGTATCCTATGCGTATTTGGCACAAAATGTTAATGCAGGAGATAATAAAGCGGGCTGCTCCGTGATCCCGACTAGTCTAGGCGCTCACGGATGCTGGAACCTTCGTAGAAATCCTTAAGATACCAAGGCAGTCAACAACAGGTAGCGCAGGGATGAGTCGTTGTGGAGTGATCTGTCAGGTTGTACGGCATTGTGTTGGTGGTGTGCCACGCAGTCGTGTTATGAGGTTGAGGAAAAGGATATGTGGAGAAATTGATCGCTTGTCTGGTTTCTGTTCTTGCTTTCGCACTATCACCCGTATCTTATAATATACAGGCTACCTCTAGTTGGTTGCCCTGTTCTTACCCCCCGCCTAAATTTTATCCCGTGCTCTCTTGGAGATTTCTATCCTTAGCCCTCGAGCTACTTCCCGTTATAGGTTTTACAATGCTATCTGACCCTATTTCGGTTGGTGGCCTAGCTTTGTCTGCTGTTTCGGTGGCAGCACAAACGTTCAACGGCTGTATCATCGGACTCAGGATCATCTCAAAGGCGCGCTCTTCGCATGTCACTTTGTTGGGCTTTCGAACACAGCTGGATTTAGAGATTGCTCGCCTTCTGATTTGGGGTCGAAACTCCGGCCTAGCGAGGGACGAACTCCACGAAAGTCTTCAACCTATCCAGCCTCTGCTTCTTGACATCTTAGGAAATATAGCGAGCAGTATAGAGAGTACGGATAAGCTAAGGTCTACATATGGTATCGAACTCCTCGAAGAGGAGGCGAACGAAGTAGGACGAACTCCAAGTCCTAGGCCTGCGGTGACGGTCGAGAGTCTGAATCTACTACCGAATTCTGGACTAGCAGCCGAGTTACAACGACAACAGTCTATAGCCTCGGGGCTCCGCAAAAAAACCCGTTGGTACCACAAAGTGAAGTGGGCAACATGGGATGAAGCGAAAGCTACACATTTCATCAATTCCATCTCTGACTACGTTACCGGTTTGAATCGGCTCCTCACAGAAAGCCAGAAAGCTACATACGAAGAAGAGTTTACCGCAATGAAGATCGCAATTCTGGGTACAAATTGGGCACAGCGAGGCTCGATGTTAGGAGCACTCCATAGCGCGACAGCTGGCCGTTACGAAACGATTGCTCTGCCGGCTCGTCTGGCCCAGCTTCGCCTCGAGTTTGAAATGGAAGAAATAGCCCCTTCACCACCTACCGTCGGCGGGCTACCTGCTCTCTTACTTCCCATAAGTCACGAAGGTCTCCGCGTTCTCGATCCTAGTCGCTCGTGTACCAGGTTTAGAGATTCTCATGTCGTCATCGAGTGGAAAACTCCCGGTTCAATGGAAGTTACTGGTGAGCCAGGGCGCAGACTTATGGAACAGGCTGTAATGCTAGCAACACTCTTCATGGCTCTCCATTCACAACCGGAAGTGTACCGAGTCCTTGAATGCGTTGGTTACGTTGACCATCGAAACAACATACCTCCTCGATATGGTCTAGCCTTTGCCCTACCTCCCACATGCTCACCAGAAACGCCGTTCTATACACTCCACGAGTATCTTTCATCCCGTGCACATGAAGACTTTCAACCAAGTCTCGGCTCCCGTTTTGAGCTCGCCCGCCAGCTGGCCAAAACGTTTCTCCAATTCCACCAACTCGGGTGGCTGCACAAAGGCATCTGCAGCCACAACATCATATTTTTCCGTAGAGACGGCGTGGACTCGATCGAATCACCGTACATTCTAGGATTCGACTATTCTCGGCCTAATAGCCAAGCCGGGATCTCCGACAAGCCGAATCCGGACCCCAAATTTGATCTCTACCGTCATCCTGCCTGCCAAGCAGAACCCCCAGAAAGTTTCCAGATGCGTTTCGATCTCTTCAGCATCGGACTCCTTCTCTTTGAAATCGCGAAATGGCGACCACTTTCAAACTACCGGGCCGGGATCGGGGGTGCTCAAGTGACACCATCCGCATTTGTCGATAAGATTGTTAATAATGTGAATGCTGATCTGGAGTTTCGCATGGGTGTCCATTATAAGGAAGCTGTTTTGACATGTCTTCAAAGTTCTTTTGGTATTAACGGGGAAGATCCATTGGATAAGCGCTTAAAGCTGGCATTCTTTGAAAAGGTGGTGAAGCAGCTGAACAATTGCCATGCTTAGGTTAACGTTAGGATCTGTGTCGAGAATCTGCCGGGGGATCTCTCTTTTACTGAGCTGCCTTCTTTGTTGTATCAGTATGAGTTTTAGGTCAATTAAGCCTTTGCTTGCTCTATTTACTATCTCGGCCGTGTTGTCAATATCAGCCTGTTTATCACCTTAGTGCTAGACCAGAGATGACTAATTAGATTAGGCCTCATTAAAAGTCATCTAACATTGATGCGTAGTCACCAAATTGTTGATGTGTCGCCAAGGGCGCTTGAAATTTCGACGAGTAGAGATAGTAAATTACATGAAATCACTCGCGAGAGATGTAGTGCATGAGTACCTATAAAGGACATTCGTATAAAAATGTGGAAGGTATATGCAAGTATTGAATTGGAGAAGAGACCAATCTGCATATTCCTGGGTATATTAATGGCTAGAAACAATGCCAGAAACAATGCCAGAACAAAACCGAAAAGATTAGTTCTTCATTCCTCCGGTGGCGATGGGTTCTTGAACCATAGCTCCATTCGTTTTTGCAGTATCCCTACCACCCCCTCCATCGCCTTGTTTCTTGCTTTCTCCAGCTCTTTTCTAGCCTCCTCATTGGCCATCATCTCTTCAAGTTTTTCAGATAGCTCTTGCCCTTCTAGAATTACTGCTTCTTCTTTCGCGAGCCTCGCCTGTCTCTCCTTCTCCAACTCCTTCGTCAGCTGGTTCAATTCTTCCCTATTCGCCGCCATCTCATCTTTTAGCTTTTCTTGTTGCTCTTGCTTCCCCGCCATCTTCTTTAGTTCCACCATCATCAACTTCAACTCCTCCATGGTGGAGGGGATGCCGTCGGTGGTAGTGTGATCGGCTGTGACGGATGACATGGTGTGATAATCATCGGCAGCATTCCAGTTAGTTAGAGAGGAGAGAACGGTTGATTGCTTCGTCATCACCTCTAACTTCTCCATAGTGGAGGTGATAGCATCGGTGGTAGTAGGATCGGTCATGGTGGATAATATGGTGTGATAAATTGCGGCAGTGTTGCGGTTAGTTTGCAAGAGGAAATGACTGAAAGTAACACTCAGACGTTGGCGAGAATGAAAGGAAGTTATCTAACGGGTTAAAATTAGAGCGTGGGACAGAAGTATTCAAAATGTTCGTAGTGCAGTGGGTCGTCGGGGGTATTGCGGTTAGCTAGTTGATGATGAAGAACGCGGATTTCGCGGACGTTTGGCGGAAACTAAAAGGACCAATATGAGAACGTGAGAAACGATTATCCAAGCGGTAGCGGCGCCAACGATGTGGTGGTTGATTAAGAAGGAGAAAAGTGATTGATGGTGAAGAATCGGAAACTACCCGGACGATGCTGAAGACGTTATTTAACGGCCCGAGATGATAACGCGGAACAAAGAACTGGGGACTGCGTGGGTGTTTTCAAAGACGAAAAGAACGTTATTAGACGGTCCAAAATACCAAATGAGAACATGGGAAGAAAGTATCCAAAGTGTAGTAATGGGTGAGGTTGTCAACTACAATCAATCAGTTAGGGCAAACCCCTACCGGGACCATACATCAAAGAAAAGCCCTTGGCAGGGGTGGCTTGCAAAATAGAGCCGTAACATTCACAATAATCTCCCCCTCTCGATCCGCCATCAAACTCCACAGGCGACACTCTGTATCCCGACTTCGACTGCTCCATGAATGGCGCTGCTTCATAGCGAAGAACTCTCCACCGACTATAACACCCCGCGATTGCGGAGCAATAAACTAACAACAACAGTTCCGGGATGTCGGAACTCACCAGTCCTCGGCAACCCACATCAACTTCAACTGACACTCTGTGGAACTGCCGACGCCCAAAACCTCGCCACTGGAAATAGACAAAGCTTATCGCTCAAGGATCGTCGATCGAGTTGTCTCTGGGAAGTCCAGCGGTTGCATATCTGCAGGGCAGAGACTCATGATTGGATGATATGCATGCTTGCGCACAACGCTGACGACGCAAACAGCCCCGCGCACCTGGTTTCGTTGTTTAGTACCAGTGGTGGAAGACCGTTGTCTGCCGGTCTGTCAGTTTCCGGCCGGCATTGTTGATTATAATAGCCAGGGGTGTCAATGCGTGCGTGCTCATCATCGCTCGACCAGGTGCATGGGAGTGGGTTACCACACGAATTAAATGGTTGGTATTTGTGCTAGAAGGAAACGTTTCTTAAGTTTTATTGGTTTCCACTAAGTACACCTCTGCAATTTCTTTGGTAAAGATGATTGGGCAGAACCTATGCAGCCACCCCCTCCGCTGACCGTATCAGTCGCCGCCACCCAACTCCAACTGCAACTCCTCGCGCCACATCCCCGGCGGTCCATCCAAATGCCATAAAACCCCGCACAAAAATTTCTATCATATCGTGTCATTTTATCATTCCTGTCTAGATGCCACTCTTCCTCCGCCGCCACATTAACTCACATCCATCACTCCCTCTACTACTCTCTCTACTACTTCCTCTACTCATAATCAGTACTTTTCCCCACTACCATCCCCCACCCCACACCTCATCCACTTCTATTTCTACTCTAAAATTTACCCAACGTTTAACTTGTACTGATAAACCCACAACAAACAAGAAGAAGCAGCATAATCCCACTCACAACCAACCAAATCCAGCCCAATCAAAACCGAAGATGCACGTATAAGCAAGGTGACCGAAGTAACGCAGCGTAGAACAGCAACCAACCGAAAGCAAGCCAACTCAAACGCACAATCACCACGTATTATGTCAGCAACCTCTCTCCGCCCCTAGCAACCCCCACAAAAAGAAACACCCATAATTATCAACTCCCCCATCCAGGCCCAAACACCTCCCCCTCCTTCACGCCCTTGTACGCGCACCCCCTCCAATCACACCCCTTCGTATGCACCTCCGTCCCCCACCACCTCAGCCTCTCCAACCATCCCCACTCGGGGTACACAACCACAAAAAACACCACTACCAGCCCAAACGCCAAACTCGCATCCAGCGCCGCAGATAGTGTCATGGTATATTTCCCCCACCACTCCTGCCTCCGCCGTTTCAGAAACCAGTTAAAAATCGCACACACGATCGTCCACGCGGAGAAATTGAGTCCCGTTGCAGGTGGGATCCAGGATAAGCTTCCGAATAGCACTGGGAAGGAGATAGATTTCAGCACCGAGTAGCGGTAGCGCCCGCGGTAATGCCAGAGCGCGAATATACATATTGGCGACACAGCGCCAAGGAGGAACGCCCACACCAATGGCTGATATAGTTCTCCTTTCCCAAAGAAGCGGGACGGGCCGACAACACCCCAAAGGATCGAGCCGTTGAAGTGGACGCGCGCGATGGGGCAGGTGAAGCCGTTCATTGCCTCGGGTGTGCAGATGCCGGGGATGTTGGAGAACATCCAATTCATTACGCCAATTTGGGTGAGGCAACCGACGATAGTGGCGACCATTTGCACGATAAACAGGACGCGGGGAGGGATCTTCATGTAGTGACCGAGTTTTAGGTCGGCAGCGAATTTTAGACCCTGCGTGGAGGTGATGTAGCCGTACATTACAAAGACCATGTTTGCGACTGGACGACCGGGGAAGATGGTTCCGCAGATGAGCTGGCAAACAAGGAAGAGGGAGGATTGGGTGTTTGTTATTGCCATGACGATGCCGATAGGGACGAAGAAAATGCCGCAGACGGAAAGGGCTAGGAGGAGGCCGGGCCAGGGGAGGTGGACGGGGTAGTATTCGACTACGAAGATGCCGACAGCGATCATGACGATGAAGGTTGCGAGGTACCAGCTTGTTGGGCATTCGGGGTATTTCTTCATTAGACGTGCGTGAACATCGTCGCCGTTGACAATGTCTTCCCATTCCCCGTCGCTGACGTTGGAGAGTCGCCGACCCTTATTGCGTCTTGTGTGCCGCCGTCGCGTAAGTGTTACGCCGTCGATGGAAACGTACCCGCCAGTGGAGGGCTCCTGCATGACCTTTTTCCACTGCCGCCATATGTCTTTGCCGTGCCAGCACACAGTATGTGTTACCAAGGCCGTCAGTGCCGCAAATTGCAAGCCGTATGAAAGCACATATCTATAGTGTCTCAGATAAATCCCCAGAGCTTGGAAAAAATTACTCACGTGATTGGCATAAACACCTTGCTGTAGTTCTTGTATGCTTCTTCATCGAACAAGAACTGTGGTGTCAGAATTCGCGAGACATTGTATTCTTTTGCGGTGTTATCATATACGTTGCTGGACAAGATGGGCATGTAAGAGCTGTAGAACGCATTCGCGTAGTCTGTTTTTCTAAGTGAGCATCCCCTCTAACCAAAACTTCGGATAAATTCATACACATGATCGGAGCGATAATCCACATCACGAGAATCAGCCCCCCCACCACATTAGCTGCAGCCCAAAAAGGTGTCATGAGGGGCGACCCAATGTACGATATTTGCGCCCAGTCAAAAGTTATGGGGAGCATGCCCAATCCCGACCGGACCCCGAACTGCAACCGTCAGTACCGAGCAGCGCGACGATCAGGCGGGATATATACCAAGTTTGAGACGACGACATTGTCGGGAGCAAACCATGTCACGGCATTAAAATAACTGAGCGCTGGCATCAAAAGCCCCGGAATAAAGTACCAGAAGAAGCCTCCTGTAAAGACATACATCTGTTGTCGTTGCAATCAGTTTCGAACGGCCTATATCAAATGATCTGATAACCTTCGGTCACGAGACAAAAGATCTGCGAACTTACAAAGAACCTCCATCGCGAGACTTTCCACCCATCCGCAGGTTTATTCTCCTCGCCATGCAACGTAGTAAACATTGCTGTTGACATCAATGTTCCTGGCCATATCATACTACTCGGCCGAACGAGCCACTGCCGTGTCAATCCCGCAAATGTGTAACCCAGGATCTGAGTCGACAGCGTTAATAGGATCTGGTAGATAATGCCGGGATCCTGATGATAAAAGTGTGTTTGCTCGACGATTACCTAGGGAGCAGCAATGCAACCCCCCCGTCAGCCTGAATGCTGCGACATCACATTTCCGGCCACGAAACTTGAATCTCCACGATGATAACTCAAAAAACAAAGAAAGCCTTACATCGGTAGCGAAAGCGAAACCAAAGGAAACGTTGCTGCTTATATATACGCAAGCATGTTCTTTCCTATTCCACCGTCCCTGGCCTAACCATTGCCTGAACCGCTCGACTGTACTCTTCACTTTGACCATCTCATCGTCTTCCCCGTCGTCAAGGCGCTGCGGGAAAGCCCGGTCCCAGAGCTTTCCTAGTGGATGTGCAAGTAGCAACGCTATTACTGGTGTTATCGATATCGACGGGTATCGTAACGAAAAGAAGAGGTTCGTCGACGATCCAACCAATGTGAATAGCAACGACAGAGTCCACATTCTCGGAGTGTTGATAGAAAGGCTCTCATCGTCCGTCGCTAACACCGACGCCCTTACCTCGAGATACGGCGAGTTATCCATTGGATCATTCTCATCCTCCGATTCCTCTTCGATATCCACCGCCGCATCTTCCCCACCTACATCCGCCTCTCCGTCAGCAGAATAACCATCCGCTACATCCTCATCGCTCAGTTTCCCACTGCCGGGTATGTTTCTTCGCCTTGTCTTATTTCCATCCGCCACCCAGCACTCATCCGCCGATGGGAGCAGCACATCACCCTCTCCCCCATCCATAGATGAGTCAGATTCAACATCTGAAACCGTTTCCGACGAAGCTCCCGATCCCTGGTAGCTGACAGGTAACGCACCGTAGCTACCCGTTCCCGCCGCCGGCGACGTACGTAACAGCGGAAAATAGGCCCCCTTCATATATGTATACCAGCGCGATAATGCCGCGCCTACACCGCCTTTGGAATCTGTCTCGGTGGAGTGGGAGGGAGGCCGCGATGGACGTCGCGGAGGCCGGAGTCGTCGGGCGTGTTGCTTGTGACGTTCGGAGGGCGAGCGATTGGCGCGGGTTAAGTAGCTATCTATAAATGAGGGGACGTTGTCAGACTGAGTGGGGTGGGAGGATAGTGGGCGGCTGTCGTTGTTTGTGGTGGTTGGCGGGGAAGGAAGCGAGGATAACTCTAGCTCTAGTGCCTGGTCTGATGGAGATGTGGTGTTCGCTTTACCCTGGTGACTAGGGTTACGATGGTGCGAAGAGAAGTTGCGAAAGAGCCCCGATGGTCTTTGTCTTCGCGGTAGATGCCGGGTGTTGAAGGCAGAAGGTGATGATGGAGATGCTGCATGGGGAGGAGGTGGAGACGTGGTGGAGCTCGACATGTCAGTCTCGGGGTACGTAAGTTGTACGAGTATTGGCTGGCTAGATTCCTTGCTGGCGCACTACTCGCGTTTCGATCGATCTGCAGCTTCGGGGGTGGTGTGGGATGGATTGGATGGAGGTGTGACAATGAGTGTTTAGCTGTCGCCGAACGTAACATCCTGTTAGTTGCGTCTCCCCTTTCCACGAGTAACGGTCGTGTCAGACGCGGATTCCCGGCAAACACCTTGCTCGCTCTCCTTGAGTTCCTCAAGACCTGAAGGCACGATGCAGCTCTGTCGACAGAACGAGAGAGAGGGTGAGCAACCCCTCTCTTCATGACAATGAAAACGTATGACATGACCGTCAAGTCTCAGTCTCTCCGTGCGCACCTAGCGTGGGGAAAGTTTAGTCGACGCCATCTGACCAATTAGTTAACGTTTTACCCCTGCAGGAACTCATGTACCTTCCTTATCAGATGAGATCATCTGTTAAGATTGATAACAGTTCTTACTCATGCATGCAAATTTATTTCCGCCGGCCTGCAGGCCGTTCCGAGCTGGCCCGAGGTGAGCCTGCATCTTTTCCCTTAGTTTTCAATATTATCCAGCCTACGACAATAAATAGTACCACGAGTATGAGCCACCCTCTCCGTATTTTCACTGAGGATAACGCGCAGTAAGTACTTTTTATTTAGCTACGATGGACGTAAAAAGCATCCCGGTGGTCCGTTGAACGGTTTCTCCAAGCACCAGCGAGCGTCAAAACCTAGCCACGAGATCAAAATACTCCCTCCCTACCACTCACTCTTCGGGCCTTCGCATATAACTCCACCTCCATATTCTTCACTGCGACCTCCGACAGTTCTCACCGATCACAACGTAAATGAGAAACGATCTACAGCCAGTGGCTCCCCATCTCCACGCATATTTGCCAGCACCGCCTGGCGGAAGTGCCATCTTAGACAATGATCCGATACTCCCTTAGAACTACGAATACACTGTCCACGTAGAACAGTCCCATCGAGCTCGAGGTTGTCTTCACCGAAGTCAATGATTTTATAGCCGTCCTGCAGAGCATCAGCAGCTAGAAAGAGAAGAAGAGAGCCGCTGGGAGTAAGCCAGAGGAAGAATAGCATAGTGAGGAGTTAAGAGACATACATCGGGATTGATGGAAAACTGGTACTGCACGAATTGCTTGTGGATATGGGAACACATCAGAATCCCGTTTCGGACGGGGTCTATCGTATTGCCTATTATCCTGAAGTAGTGCTCGCGGGGGATAATATGCACCACATCGTATCCAGTCCACTCATCGAAGCGAGCGCCACGGTTGACTTTGCGTGTGAGTTGGCACCCGCGGTCGCGATTTCGCACATCGTAGTGGAAGTCATAGGAGTAGTCAGAGGGGGAGGAAGGGGGGGAGACGGTGCGGGGGTAGTAAGGTTCGTCGGTGACTTGGACGTTTCCTACAGCTATTAGCAAAGCCGCTACAAAGTCCTCCGAACTAGGCATGAGGATGTAGCTTACCGTGGATGATATACCGGCCAGACCTAGTCCTATCATCATCGCGACCTACATTTCCAAATCCCTCCCGCTCGACTGTGAACGGCTCACCGACTAGCAAGATGTTCTCCAGAATGCCGAGGAAAACTTTGTTAGTCAACCCGCCGTTGACGTGCAGTCCGCCGATGGAGTGTTCGGTATCAGAAGCTAGAAAGAGGTGGAGGTTGCGCATTGAACAGCGAGCAATGGCGGCGGCCGCTACGGGGTCGTACAACCACATTCTGTTTTTTTGGGATGGCAATTAATATCAAGTGTAGGCTCTGGGAGAAAGTCTGGATACGAACTAGGTATCTGGACACAAAAACTTCAGCATCGAAAAAGCTAAATTATTATTCATATAAGGACACGACATGTGTCTTTTTCGATTCTGATTGGTCGTAATTCTGTGGCTGAGTGGCTGATTGTGGCAAGTACCTACCACTTAAACTCAGATCCCAAATGACCTGTCCTTTTAATTCCAATGAGCATTTGGCTCTGATTACAAAGTGTCCTACACACAAAATGTGGACTATGTCCTCTTTCACCTCCCAGTCTTAGATTTATGATATCTCTTATATTGAGTCAGAAATTGTGAATCAACAGCATTTTGGAGCA
>Ga0307515_10013292_pt1 | contig 15397 bp, 3 predicted proteins | sample 17_EM_MG_FD_194513 | JGI IMG/M metagenome (GOLD analysis project Ga0307515, IMG submission 194513) | Populus trichocarpa ectomycorrhiza microbial communities from riparian zone in the Pacific Northwest, United States - 17_EM | ecosystem: Host-associated > Plants > Roots > Unclassified | place... | reverse complement strand
GCTCTTTTTAATTTCATATTACTAAACAATATTCGCGATCATAACGCGCTTCCCTTACTAAGGAAGGCTTATACGCCTCCTTAAGGGGTTATATACTTATAAAGAAATGCTTATACGCCTCTTTAAGGGGTTATATATAAAATGGTAGAGAGCGGGTGATAATTGGGGTAGGCAATTAGGTAAGTAATTGGGTAAGGGGGATAACTTTTTAGCAGGTATGGCGAGCTTATAGTGGTATAAAAGAATAGTATATTAAGCACGACAAAATCAACCTTTTTTATACTAAAATCAGTCTCTTTTAACCCTAATCTATATACTCTTCTTTAACTATAGCCTCCGCTAAGAACTTTAACGAAAATAGGCCCCTAAGCACGCCTCCCCCCGCGTATTCTTCTACCCTTCCTCTTATATATACTAAGCAGCTAACCTAAAGAGCTTTACCTAGCTTCTCTAATATTGTTTACCGTTTAATTACGCTTTTTTAAGCCGCCTCTGGTTGTATGTTTAATATAACTATAATACCTAATATGGAATCAATGGATGTACCTACGTTAACCCATCTATCCTCTACATCTTCTTTAGGCTCTCCTTCCTTAACGCCTAATCGCCGAGAGCGTTAAGCTCGCGATTAAATCCTCTGGAACACCTTATACGAAGCTTAGAGAAAGTTATAGCGCGAAGATAAGAGAACTGAGCGACGCTACCACTATATTAATAAGTATTGGAGAAGCGTACTCGCACGGGCGCGCGATTTTTACTAATATGGCTCTGTACTATACAAAATATAGTGCGTAATTAAGGCCTTCCAGAACGTTCTCTCTATGCCTTTTACTACTATTGCGACTACTCTATAAGAGCCTTTGTTAACTATATACGCCATTTATAATAAGCCATTAACTCCGCGATATAATGGCTTTAGAAATCGCCTTAAATTTAATACGCCTGCGCGCCGGCGCTTAGTTAACTTTATTAAATCTTATAATTGGGCGCGTACTGCTACCTATGCTAAACTCTCCGCTAAAATAGGACTCTACGCTTCTAACTCTACAATCGCCCAAATACTTAAGAAGGAAGGCTTTTAGCGGTGTGTTACTTACCTAAAGCCATAGCTCACTATAAGGCAGCGCTAGCAGCGACTCGCATTTACCCACTAAGTAAGCTCTTAGACGATTAATAATTGGTTTAAGGTTATATAGATAGATAAATCTACAATGCACCGTAGCGGCTACCAGCGGATTTTTGTAACTTAACGGCCTCATAAGCGATTTTACCCCCACTGCCTTCGGCTAAGACTTTATAATATACCTTATACAATAATTTGGGCTTGCTTTACGGGTATTAAGAAAGGGCCTTTAGTCTTTTGGAACAAGTAGAAATAGGGTAATATTACGGCTTAAGGCTTCCAAGATTATATCTACCCTAGCCTAAAGAACTTCTACGAATACTATAATAGGGAATATTATATATATTGTAACGCCCACCAGCCGCTCAATCCTACCCCATCTATCGTATAAATGGACAGCGCGCCCACCTATAGAGCTTAATCCACTAAAGCTAGATTCGCGGCTAACTAAATTTAACTACTTAACTGGCCCCTAAATAGCCCTAATCTTAACCCAATTAAAGCTCTTTAGAAGATAATAAAGGAGTAGATTACCTAGTATCGCAATAAGTTTTGTACAGAGGAGTAGATGCAACAGGTAATTTAGGAGAAGTAGGACAAGATTACACAAGAAGATCTATACCGACTCGTTATATCTATAAGGTAACGCGTACGCGACGTAATTACAGCCAAAGGGGGCATAACTAAGTAGTAGATTTAGGTGAGAACTCAAAGGAAGGAATTAAATACTCGTTTGGCAATTTAACGATCGCTTTATTGCTCCTCCATAGAAATCAGTATATAGGCAAAATCCCTCACAATCGCTTAATTTAAAAAGCTTAATTTAATTTTAATATGGGCGTCTTTCTAAGCGTGCTGATCCGTCGGAGACTAACCCCATTTTACCTAGTAAAACAGACGGCGTTCTCCGAATGATCAGCAGTGCTAATAAGGCACTTACAGCGAGATGCGCCAGGGTGGTGTACAGCATCCTGGCGCATCCCATGGTTAGCGTGTTTTGTCAATTTTCCCCTACAAAAAGGCTTGCGGGAGTGGCTGCGCTAACCACCGGAATTGAAGAGATGCTATATGTCCGTGGTAGTGGGGGTGTGGGTGTGTACACCCTCTCGTTAACTCCGGTGGTTAGCGCTTTTGATTAAGCCACCAACTAACCCGAATTTAGTGCTTCCGTCTTGGCAGCTGAATATCAAAAGGAGACTGCCGAACAACCTCACCTGACAGTCAATTTGAAGCTTTTCGACTCCTCTGCCAGCCGCATCGTGATCAGGTGTACACCCTCTCGTCAATTCTGGTTATTAGCGCTTTTGATTAAGCCACCAACTAATACAAATTCAGTCTCTCCGGCTTAGCAGCTGAATATCAGAAAGAGACTGCCGAACAACCTCACCTAACAGTTAATTTGAAGCTTTTTGACGCCTCTGCCAGCCGCATCGTGATTAGGTATATTAGTAAACTCCACGCGGTAAGGGACCTGACTTAGGAAGTCTACTAATTAATGATACGTCTTCTAGTTTCCTACCCCTCTTCTAAGCCGCCAACGCGTTGTTTAATAATCCTTAACTTCTTTAAGCCTCTATTATAATAATTGCCAGCTCTTACGTCCAAATGACCTTTCCGGCGGTAATTAGTTTAAAAATGGCTTACTTTCGTCCTAGGTAACTTCGCAGAAGTTAGAAATAGGCCCTTAGATATATTAATTACGCTATTAAGATAAATATTAATGGCGGTGGTTACAGATAAGGTTTCTAAGTTTAGGTAAATATTAAGTCTTAGCGCAATAGTAAGGGACTTTAGATAGCTCTACAGATTTAAGTATAAAGATATTTATCTGCGCCTATTATAAGTTAATACTATAACCGTTTTTAAGCCTAGTTAGTAGATCTTAAAAATTAGCTCTTAGGTAAATTTTTCCTTAAGGTCCTTAAATAGCTTCCTTTATTCCTTTCTCTATACCTATAGTTCCTCTTTCTTTATTAATCTTATAAATAGTTTAATGTCCTTTAACTATTATACTATAAATCTTTTATAGTAGTTGCAAAACCCTAAAAATAACCTTAACTGCGTTATATTCTTTAGTTTTTACTAACTTACTATAGCTTCTATTTTCTTTGGGTCCATATTAATATAACTTAGTTTAATAATAAATTTAATAAAATCGGCCTTCCTTATAAAGAACTTATATTTCTTAATAGCTACTAGTATTTATTTCTCTTATAGTTTCTTTAAAACCTACTTAACGTACTCTCTATATTCTTCCTTGGTTATTAAGTAGATAATAATAATATTAAGGTATACTATAATAAACTTATCTAAGTATTCTTTTAATATATTGTTAATTTATTTTTAGAACGTTACTAGTACGTTTATAAGTCTAAATTATATAACTAATAGTTTATATAGTCCTTCCTTTAACCTAAAGGCTGCCTTTTATTTATTGCCCTCCTTAATCCTAATCTAATTGTCACGAATAGTGACGATTTAGTAACAATTGGAGCAAAGGAGGACTTACCGCCTTATACGGAGCCTAAGTGGACCTAAGTCAGGATGACAAGGTATATCTAGTCCGAGCTATAAATAGAATTGGACCGATTAGAGGCTTTGCCTTAATCTAGTAAAGTCCTAACTAAACAGCACCAGATAAAACCACAAGCAGCTACTTTAGTAGGGAGACAGCTGTTTATAATGTGTTAGATACAAACAGTATCCTCCGTTAACTAATCGTGCTAAGTTAAGCCTTTTTCTACTATATTAACCTTAGGAACTCCCAGTTCCTTACACGCGAATAGCTCCCTATAGTACTATAAGGTCCTTAAACGAAGATAAACCTCTAACTATACGATATAGCATTAAGCACAAACCGACCGCAAATAAAGAAAAACAAATAAAATGCGGTAGCGGGACTATTAAACTCCTAATTAGCGTCCAATACGATCTAACCAGATTTAGAAAACTCTAACAATAAAAAATTAGAGGAAGAAGAATAAAATAAGTTAATTTTAATTAAATAGGGCGAGGACAACCTTAAATAAGGACCCTAAAGAGTCACATAAGGAGAAAAACTAGCTTAATTAGAGGTAGAAAACCAAAGTCTAGACAATAAGCTAGTAGCTATATAACTATAGCTAGAGCTCGCCAAGAAACGGCAGATATTATCGCAAATAAGGTAAGAACTAGAGGAATATTAATAACCGCTAAAAGAGGACAGAAAAACACTAATAAGATCCTTAACTATGCCAACCTCTACCCTACCGGACCTAAGAGAGATTAACATACCTATTAAGGGCGCTGCGTTATAATCCTAATTGCCTAAACTATAGCCACCAATAAAGTGTATAGGTAAAGGGAGACATAAATAGGATAAATAGAAGAAAGACTATAAGAAGTTCTTTATTCGGGTCCCATATATATTTAAAATAGAATTATAGCGGACCAAATTTATATATAAGCATTTAGGGGATACTTAGCAGGAAAGATAGGACAATATAAAGGCTATATAGCCCATTATAGAACAAACCTAGGAAAAAATAAAAGAGTATATATTATTATTACTTAGGATAGAATAGGAGCGCAAGGCCAATACCTTTACTAGAATTAAAAGAGTAATATAAGGAAACCGGACCCTATTAGACCTATTATAATACCTCCGTATATAATAGAGAGAGCTAGGTATATAAGATAAGGAAATATAGATCCTAGAGTTTAAAGCGGCCCTATTAGACAAAATATAAAAAAGGCTATTTTATGTCCTAGGGGTAAAATACTATAAGTTGTTTAAAATAGAACTAGATGCTAAAGAAATATATAGGGATATAAAGTGCAAATCGTCCAAATCGGCCTAGAAATAAGCACCTTTAGAAACGAAAAACTTAAGGAAAAGGTCTTAGAGCAACGCAAATAACTTAAGAATATACTAGAATTAATAACAACGATTAGGTCTATCGTTATCCTAAAAAGATTAGTTTAAAGAAGATCGGCCTAACCCTAATAAAGAAGGGAAGCTAAAGAGTAACTAATTTAGTCTAAGATGTTATAACTATAACTAACTAGGCTATATTACTAGGAAGTACCGTAAGCTAAAGAAGGAAACGAAAAAAGTAAACCCTATAACGTAACGGCTCCATATATTATAGGCAAGGTTATATATATAAAGGAGTAATAAGAAGAAGCCCATAACTCCAGTAGATAAAAAGGCCTAGGTAGCTTATTAATTTAAGTTATAGTAAGCGTAAGAGGCCTAAAGGGCGATATATTAGTCCGTGCCCTTATTAATTATAGAGCGAAAGCTAATATTATTACCTTGTCCCTACTAGCATATAACGGACTAAATTATAACAGGTAGAGGTTAGGAGGGTATAAGACCCTTAATTATTAACCTCTAGCTATATACGGAATAGCTAGTATACTATATAAGGTTACTAACTTATTCGGATTAAAGTAAGGCGGAGTGGACTCCTTTCTTATAAAAGAGGTAGCCAGATTTAATATAGTCCTAGGCATGCCTTAGTTATCTAAATAGGACCTAATTTTAAGCTTTATATAAAAGACTCTACGGCTCTAAAGGGCTAAAGGGAATAAGAAATACTAAAAGGTTGTAATAGAAGGACTAAGATCCTTTACAGCAAGTCTATAACACGAACTTAGATCTTTTTATTATATATAACCATTACGGCGCTTAAAGGGCCGGTAGATACTCTACTAAAAGCCTATAAGGACTATACAAACGTATTTAATAAAAAAGAAGCTAGGTTATTACCAGACCACAGTCTATATAAGCTAGTAATTAAGTTAATAAAAGGCAAACAACCCCTATTTAATCTACTATATAACCTTTTAGAAGCCGAACTAAAAGTTTTAAGGGAGTATCTAGATAAGAATCTATAACGTGGGTGGATCTATAAGTTATAATCTCCTACTAGTGCTTTAATCCTCTTTATTAAAAAGAAGGATAGAGGCTTATATCTCTATATAGACTATAGAGGATTAAAGGCAATTACCAAAAAGAATTAGTACCCATTCCCCCTAATCTAAAAATCCTTAGACTAGTTATATAGGGTATCCCACTACACTAAATTAGATCTAAAAGATGCGTATTATCGCATTAGGATTAAAGAGGGCGATAAATAAAAAATAGCGTTTAGGACTAGATACGGGCTTTTTAAATATACTATAGTCCCATTTAGACTAAGTAATACCCCTAGCACCTTTTAAGGGTATATTAATGGCGCCCTATCAGACCTATTAGATGTAACCTATATTATATACCTTAATAATATCCTAATCTTCTCTAAAAGGGTAGAAGATTATAAGGCCTATATAAAGGAGGTGTTACGGCACCGTAACGCGTAACCTGGACAGGGAGCCTGGTTAGGGGTTCGGCTAAGGACTTAGCGTCCTAATGCGTATATGTTACGTCTCTACCTCCTATATATACCTCTTCTCTTTTCCTTAGCTTAGTATCTTTATAATACAGCATTCTACAAGCTTCGGTTTAGAGGCATTTGTACGAGCCGTAATATTATACTAAGCTCACCCTATATTACCTAGGAAGGCCTTAATAATATCCTACCCCAAAAGAGACTTCGTCTACAATGACGCGTTAACGCGCTATACTCAGACACTAAAACAACTCTACACTGCCTGGGAAGGCCTTTATAATATCCCATTCTATTAGCCAGATAGGACTAGACCTATACCCCCGGAATTAAAACTAAAGCATATAATACTAACGAACCTTAGGAAGCTAACGATGGCACCTAAAGCGAGCTTATTTAAAAGAGCTGCCCTAACCTAAGAAGAACACGAGATTTAATTGGGATCTGAAATTAAAGATAATAATATTATTATGGACGTATATAAACAGATTTGTGCCCTAACGGCCAATTAGGAAGCTAACTATCTTTAAGCTTAAGAGACCCTATAAGAGATCCTAGATAGCCTTACGGCCCTATAAAGTAGCTTAGCTCCTCCTTCTAGAAGTCCTAGTTATCCTATCTACTTAACCAAATATAACATACTAGGGAGTATAGATACGATAATAAAGCAATTAAAGTCCGTTAAGCTCCTTAACCCCTAACCACTATCTAACGGGATAGACCCTACCTTTAAGAATTAGAGGATTTAAGTGCAAGAAAAGCTCCGCGTTAACTATAACCATTTCCTTTCTAAAGAAGCTAAAATACTCTACCTCTTTAGTTAAACTATAGGGGACGCCCAACGGCACCTCTAAGCTAAGTTTGAGGATAAGTCCTCTGTCCGATTTATATTTGTTAATAAAATAATATAGCACCTAGCCGCTATTTACGTTAACCTAAATAAAGTACGGGATGCCTAGTATAACTATAACCGCCTAATAATAAAACCGAACTAACCCTTTACTAAATTCTAGACTTAATTCCTATACCTTACAGGAGAAGGCCAGGTTCCCCTTAAGAACTACCGTTTAGACCTATACGATAAGCTAACGATCCGGCTATAAGAAAAGATTGCTATAACCTTAAATAACCTACTAACCTACAAAAAACTTATAGCTTATTACCTATTATTAGACTTAAAACTAAAGCAGATTAACGCCCGCCCTAATTAGCAGAAGCAACTACGTAATAATTAAAACTTATTAGCTACACTTATAGGAGCTAGAGTAGGAAGATAAGTTATAACTATTCTTGCACTAAAAGCGGTTATAACTACGCACTAGCGAGCCTCGCCTAACTAGTTACGTACTACGCCCTTAACTGGTACCCGTCGCAATACCCTAATTAACCCTACATCGGCCACGTGCTATAACTGCGAAAAGGAGGGTTACTTTACCTTATCTTGCCCAGAGCTAAAGGATATAGGCGATATTAAGGAGATAGAGGAAGGAGAAACTTCCGATAAGTTAGGAAAAGAAAAACCCTAGGGAAAGACTCCCCCTTAGGGTACCCTGTTGATTTTAAAGAGATTAATTTAAGTTAGTTAATGGGTGGAAAACACTTTATAGTTCTATATATAGTATTTTAAAATGGATATAGAGTAAATATAACCGCCCTTATTAACACTAGAGTAAATAGCTTCGCCTTTATAAATACTACCTATATAAATAACGTTGCTAAGTTTCTAAATGTAAAAGCTACTAGACTAGAGAAGCCTGTCTAAGTAAGAGGCTATAATAGTTAAACCAGTAAGCCGGTTACCCACGTTTTAAAGTTATATATCGCTCTTAACGGACGACGCTAGTATAGTATCCCCTTTTGTATCCTAGACCTAGGGTCCTATAACATAATCCTTAGCTAAAAATGGATGTCCTATTTTAATATTTAGCTAAACATGCAATAAAAATAATTTATCTAGCCAGAGGATAGACCGAAATTACCCTCCTTTATTAGGGAAATCTAAACTAACCATAAGACACTAGCCGCGAAGGCTAACCCTACCTATTAGTAGGATGTTAGGGATCGTAACCTAGCCTTTACCTAAGAAGATACCTACCGCAAGGCCGGAAGGAACTCTTTTATACCAACAAAGATACTCCCCTAGAGCGCTACGGTTAATAAAGACTCTACTTATAGTAATGGGACCAATAGCAACGTAAACGATATCTAAATACGCAGATCTAACTAATGTAGAAGAGAATATACTAATAGAATATAACGGACGACCTCTAAAAGATGTGGTAGGAGCTAAAAGGAGTAATAATAACGCCTTTACCCCAGAAGCCCCTAAAGTCCTATACACCCCTATTATCACGCGACCCCCCTATAGTAGATATTACTGTAATTAGCGCTATAGCATTCCACTTTAATATATATAGGAGGGATAACAAGGTCTTTATAACTAGCTTATACAAAATTAACCGGATTATTAATAAGAGGGAAAAAAAGCTAGCTAAGGAAACTAATAAGGAGCTAGTTAAACGCCTCCTCCCTATTATCTATACGGGATATAAGAATGCATTCTTAAAAGAGGCTTTAAACGAGTTACCTCCTTACTAGACGTACAATTATAAGATTTAATTAAAAGCCAATAACTTGCTAGAATATAGCCCCCTCTACTAATAATTAATAAATAAGCTAAAAGCAATAAAGCAGTACTTAATTAATAACCTTAATAAAGGGTTTATCAAGCCAAGCTAAGCCCCTTTTACTTCCCCTATCCTGTTTATAAAAAAGCCTAATAGAGGCCTTTATTTTTATATTAACTATTAAAAGCTAAACGCTATTACTTAAAAGAATTGGTATCCTATTCCTTTAATTAACGAGACCCTTATACGTCTAAGCCGGGCAAAGATTTTTACCAAACTTAATATCCGCTAAGCTTTTTACTAAATTAGGACAGACCCTATATCTAAAGATTTAATAATATTCCGTACCTATTATAGGTCCTTCCTTTTAAATTAATAAATGGGCCGGCTATATACTAAAGGTATATAAACAATGTCCTTTTTAACTACCTTAACAAATTCTGCACGGTATACCTAGATAACATCCTTATATACTTAAACAACGAACTTAAGTATAAAGTTTATATAAAAAAGGTCCTAAAGAGACTATGGAACGCGGGCTTATAAGTTAATATTAAGAAATACGAATTCGGAGTAAAACGTATAAAGTACCTTAGGTTTATTATTACTATAAAAGGAATTAAGGTTAATTCTAAGAAGGTAGAGGTAATCTGTAACTAGAAACCCCCTTATACTATAAAGAAGATCTAGTCCTTTCTTAGGTTTTGTAACTTCTACCGCTAGTTTATCCGCGACTATAGAGTTATAGCCAAGCCTCTTATACAACTTACCTAAAAAGACACACCTTTTATCTTTAATAGTAACTATATAGAAGCCGTTAAAGAGTTAAAAGAGCGGCTTATCTCTTCTCTAATTCTTTATTACTATAACCCGGATCTTAAATTAATGCTAAAAACGGACGCTTTTAATAAAGTTATAGCGGGAATTTTATCACAGCTATATCCGGACGGTAAATAGTACCCTATTACCTTTTTCTTAAAAATAATAAACCCGGCTAAATATAACTATAAAATATATAATAAAGAAATACTAGCTATTATTTAATTACTATCCTAATAGCGCGTAGAGCTTAAAGGTATAAACTTCTGGATTAAGATATATACAGACTATAAAACCCTAGAGTACTTTATAATTATAAAGCAGCTTACTAAATAATAGGCCTAGTAGGCCAAAATACTCTCCTAATTCTTCTTTATAATTATATATCGTTCTAGTAAGAAAAACTCTAAGGCTAATGCCCTAACCCGAAGAGAATAAGACGTAGGACCTTAGGATAAGCTAAAGACCTAATACTGGACGCGCGCGCTTCTCTATCCTAAATAGCTTAACCTATAGATCCTTAAAGAGCTAGACTCCTAGTAGAACGAGCTAGCACTAATAGAGGAGTCCTTAAACGAACTAATAGGGCTAATTAACCGCCTCTTAACTATAAACCGCACGGCTGACGCCCTAAAGGCCCTCCGCGATTAAGCTGTAAAAGGAAACCCTAATTTTAGAATGGAGGAAGGATTGCTTCTATATTAGGAGCGGCTTATAGTCCCTAACGCCAATAATTTACGGACTGAACTAATTCGCGAAGCCTATTACTAAGTCTTTATAGTATACCCCGGCAAGAATAAGACCCGTAAAATTATTAGCGGCTACTACTACTAGCCTAAGATGGCTATAGATATTAATTAATATATATAAAACTACGATGACTGCTAAAGAGCTATAATCCCACGAGATAAGACCCTAGGACTACTAAAACCGCTCCCGATACTAGAGCGCCTATAGTAATATATCTCTATAGACTTTTATAAACTACCTATAGACCGTAATGGATATAATATAGTTATAATCCTAGTTAACCGCTTTAGCAAGCGCCTATTCTTAATCCTCTGCTATAAAAATATTAATGCTAAAGAAGCGGCCCGGCTATATATCTACTACGTTTACTAAATTTATAGACCGCTAGACACCATTATATCTAATTATAGGCCGCAGTTTATATTAGCCTTCTGGAACAAGTTTACCCGGATCCTAGGTATTAAGCTAAAGCTCTCTATAGCGTACTACCCTTAAATAAACGGTTAGACGGAGATTATAAATTAGTATTTAGACCAGAGACTCTAGCCCTTTATTAACTACTTTTAAGATAACTAGTCTAAACTACTCCCCCTAATAGACTACGCCCAAGCAACCCTACCCCATAATTCCATAGGGTTTGCCCCTATTTAGCTAGAAATGGGCTACTTACCCCGCATAAGCTTTAACTAGAAAAGACTAGAAGAACCCTAGACTGTACGCAAGAAGCTATCCTATAGTAAGGCCTAGCAGTATATTAAACGCTTAAAAGAAGCCTAGACGGTAGCCTGTAAGAACTTAGAAAAAGCCTAAAGGTTAATAGAATAGCAGGCAAACAAACACCGTTAAGAACCTAACCTTACCCCTAGCGATATAGTCTAGGTTATAATAAAGAATTAGAAGACGGAACGGCCTAGCCGTAAGCTAGACTATTAGATAGCAGGACCGTATAAGGTCCTTAAGAAGATAGGCAACTTATATAAGGTAAAGCTCCCAGATTCAATCAGAGTTTATCCTATTTTCTCGCCAGATAAATTACGGAAAGCTATAAATAACCTATTACCTGGGCAGAAGAATAAGCCTCCCCTACCGATTTAAGTTAATGGCGACGATAAATAGGAAGTTAAAGAAATACTAGCATATAGGCTAGTGCGAGGAACGCTAAAATACCGTGTTTAATAGAAGGGCTATAACCTAGACCTAACCTAGTACCCTACTTAGAACTTTATAGACTGCCCCTAGAAGCTTAAAGAGTTTTATAATTAATACCCTAACTTACCCAGACCCCTAAAGTACCTAGACGAGTAAATAAATTGTTAGTATAATAAAGATAATAAGTTACTGGAAGAGTATAGAGATAAGAACGCCCTAAGGCCCTAATATAAGTAAGGAACGAAGCCGACTATAATATACGGCCACCTAGATTTGCGTGTTATATAAGGCCTTTAGATATCTGGAAACTTCGACCGCCGGTTAAAGTTCTCTAATTAGCTAGATCCTTGCTAAGAGTTTTAGTGGCTACCCTTTCTACTTTAGCGCTTCTACGTGACCTACAGTTGCCTTATATACTTAGTCCAAAAGCACTTACGTCTCCTTTTCTCTAGTTTTACTTCGTTTCCAATAAAGCCTAAGGGCAGGCTTCCTTTTAAAGGGGGGAGGTGATGTTACGGCACTGTAACGCGTAACCTGGACAGGGAGCCTGGTTAGGGGTTTGGCTAAGGACTTGGCGTCCTAACGCGTATATATTACGTCTCTACCTCCTATACATACCTCTTCTCTTTTCCTTAGCTTAGTATCTTTGTAATACAGCATTCTACAAGCTTCGGTTCAGAGGCATTTGTACGAGCCGTAACAGGAGGTCTTAGAGAGACTCTAAGTATATAAATTATACGCCAAACTGTCCAAATATAACTTCTATAAGGACAGTATAAACTTTTTAGGGTTTATAATAACCTAGAATGGCGTAATAATAGAGCCCAAATAGGTCTAAACTATTAAGGAATAGCCCGTGCCCAAAAGTATATAAAAGGTAAGAATCTTTATTAGATTTGCTAATTATTACCGCCGTTTTATTAAGGGCTTCTCCTATATTACAGTACCCTTAAATAAAGTAACTAAACGTAGTTGTGGCGCGGCTAAAGGAGGCTAGAGATAGAGATAAAAAGAGCTAAAGGAACTTAAACTGGACCTAAAAGCGTTAAAGGCCTTTAAACTATTAAAGAAGCAGTTTAAATCAGCCCCCCTATTAATCTATTTTAGGCTAGGGATACCTATAAGGATTAAGACGGACGCTTTTAAATTCGTAATCTTGGGTATATTAAGCCAGTAAGCTCTAGGGCCTAATAGGAAGCTATAATAGCACCTAGTAGCATTTTTTTTTAAGAAAGCTAATTGTGGTAGAACGCAACTATAACATATATAATGCGGAGTTGCTAGTAATAGTGGCCAGTTTTAAGCACTAGAGACACTATTTAAAAGGGGCGTAATATTAGGTTGAATTACTAACTAATTATACTAATCTATAGCCTTTTATAACGATAAAAGAGCTATTATAAAGATAGGTAAGATGGGCCGAATAGCTAGCCATCTTTAATTTCCGCATTATGTACTAAAAAGGCGTAAGTAACCCAGCGGACGCCCTATTACGGCAACTAAATTATAAAAAGATAGACTAAACTATCCCCCTTACTAATAGAGAACTAGATGCAATTCTTTAAAGTCTTTAATTACAGCTTAATACGAGCCGATCTAATAGAGTAGGCGGCTAGCTGTTAATAGAAGCAATTATAGGCCAATTAGGCCGTACTAGTATAGGTAGTGTATAACACCGAGCGCTATAGACTAAACTGGCTAAGATAGTAGCAGAAGAGTCCGAAATAGTATATACCCTAAAAGACTTACTCCTAAAAAAGATAAAGGAAGCCTTATCTACCAATTTAATAGCCTAAAAGATTTAGGCATAATTAGATAAAGTAAAGAAGAAAAAGCGCTAATAGGGCAGCTAGAGTTGGAGTAATTACACCATCCTAATCTGGCTAAAAGATTGGAAGGATAATAATAGTATACTCCGCTATTAAGGAAGGCTATATATCCCAAGTAGGAGACTACGGCTTAAGGTAATATAGCGTTGCCATAATAGTAAGCTAGTAGGACATTTCGGCATAACAAAAACGTTAGAACTAGTTTAACGTTAGTACTACTAGCCAGAAATAAGATAATACGTTAAAGATTAGATCTAAGGCTGCTATACCTATAGCCGGATTAAGCCGTTAAGACACCAACTATATAGGGTACTACACCCCTTACTAGTCCTAAGAGGTCCCTAGAAAGATATTACATTTAATTTTGTTATGGAACTACCTCTAAGCAAGTATATAGGTGTCCAGTATAACGTAGTTCTAATAGTAGTAAACCAATTTATAAAAATGGCCTACTATATCCCTATAAGAGGGGACTTAAAGGCCTAAGGTCTAGCGAACCTACTTATAAAAGAGGTTATTAGACTATATAGAGTCCTATAGTCTATTATATTAAACTAAGGACTAATTCTAACCTCTAAATTCTAGTCTTTACTATGCTTCTATCTAGGAATTAAGCGAAACTTATCTATTACGTTCTACCTTTAGATAAATAGGCAGATAAAAAGGTAAAATTAAACCATAGAGTAGTACCTTAGGGTATTCTATAACTTTAAATAGATAAACTAGGCTAGTCTCCTTACTATAACGGAGTTTGCTTATAACGACTTAATCTACACCTTTATAGGAATAACCCTATTTTAGGTAAACGAGGCTAGAATGCCATTTAGAGGTAAGGGTTTAAGAGAAGCCTATAGAGGTAGTATATTAAAGTATGCTAAAGAATTAGCTAATAAATTAAAGACAATTTACGATAATTTAAGGCAATCTTTAGTTAAGGCTTAAGAATTCTAAGTAAAATACTATAATATAGGTTATAAACCTATAGAATTTAAGGAAGGAGACTATATATAGCTAGCGGGTAAGTATATACAGATAAGTAGACCTAAGAAAAAGCTAGATTATAAGAACTTTAGACCCTTTAAGGTCACAAGGGTAATTAATATGTAGGCGTATTAGCTTAAATTGCTAGAAAATTAGAATATCTATAATATATTCCACGTGTCCCTTTTAGAAAAAGATATACCAGATATAGTTAGCGGGAGATAATAGCCTATGCCTTATTTTATGGACATACCTAAATTGGAATAATAGCATATTAAGGCCATTCTAGGCTAGATAGAAGACAAAAATAGAATTATAAAGTACCAAGTGCGTTAAAAAGGATATAGTTTAGAAGATAATATATAGGAACTAGCTAAAAACCTATTAGAAACCATAATAAGAGCTTATAAATATACTTTAGGATAAAATAGGCCATAGACTACCTATAACTTAGACCTTAAAAGCAAGAACTATAATAGACTAGGACGGCCCCTAAAAAAGAGAAAAGTTGCTAAACGGTAACTCTTTTCTAATTTTCCCCTAAACAGGGTTTTATAGGTTTTAGTAAAACTATAAAAGGACTTAGTTAGTCTAACTAGGATAACAATATAATTAGAAATAAATTAGAACTAATTTAGTAAAATTTAGTCTAGGAAGCACTAATAGTGCCCTATAGCAAAAAGAGCCAGTTTATACCTACCTAGGTAAGAAGTATAAAAGAAAAGGGCTAACCTATTACTATTTTTT
>Ga0307515_10013291_pt1 | contig 15397 bp, 13 predicted proteins | sample 17_EM_MG_FD_194513 | JGI IMG/M metagenome (GOLD analysis project Ga0307515, IMG submission 194513) | Populus trichocarpa ectomycorrhiza microbial communities from riparian zone in the Pacific Northwest, United States - 17_EM | ecosystem: Host-associated > Plants > Roots > Unclassified | place... | reverse complement strand
ACTTCATGCGCGCTCACCGCTATCTCGCTCGCCGCCGGTGCGCCGCAGGTGGCGCGCCTTGCCGACGGCCACCCCGATTTCAACGGCACCTGGGACAACGGCAACGGCTACGACTTCATCCAGCCGCAGAAAGGCGCGGATGGCTCCATCTGCATCAGTGGCTGCAAGCCCGCCGGTGGTGGCGCTGCGCCAGCGCGCGTGGTGACGCCACCTGACCGGCCGAAGTACAGGCCCGAGTGGCTGGCGAAGGTGAAGGAGCTGTCAGACAGGCAGGTGGAAGCGGACCCGGTGCTCCGCTGCAAGTCGCCTGGCCTGCCGCGCATCGGCCCGCCAGACAAGATCGTGCAGCGGCCCGGCGAGGTCGTGTTCCTCTACGACGATGTCTCAGGCAGCTTCTGGCGCATCATCCCCACCGATGGGCGCAAGCATCGTGAAGACGCCGACGAGGCCTATCTCGGCACTGCCGTCGGTCACTGGGAAGGCGACACGCTGGTCGTTGAAACCATCGGCTTCAACGCGGACACCTGGCTCACCGACGACGGTGCCTTCCACACCACTGACCTGCGGGTCGTGGAACGCCTCACGCGCGCTGGCGCGATGATGGAGTGGCAGGCGACGGCGTTTGATCCCGCGGTGCTGGCGGAACCGTGGAAACTGCGCCCTCGCAGGATGGCGCTGGTGACGACGGAGCTGCAGGAACCGGTGCCCTGCATCGAGCAGGACCTGAAGCATGTCGTGGATGGCACCCACCACGACAATCCGCGCTGACCCGGAGAATCAAGCCTCCGCTGCGCGGCCAGCAACCCCTACACCGGCGCCCTGGATATCTAGAATTCCTTCCAGACAGCGTCCGCGCCACCACCACCTGCGGCCACAACCTTCGGCTGGACCCTGGGCTTGGCGGGTGATCTTGGTGTAACGGCCGGCTTGTCCGTGCTGGCAGCGCGGCGCGCCAGCGTGGGATTCCGCTGGGCCCGCTCTGCCATGGCATCCGCGAGCAGTGAATCGCCGACTCGGAAGCGGGCCATCGAGTCGTTGAGGCTGCGTGCCTGTTCGGCCATGGACTGGCTGGCAGCCGAGGCTTCCTCCACCAGCGCTGCGTTCTGCTGTGTCAGCTCGTCCAGCTGCATCACGGCCTTGTTCACCTGCTCGATCCCGCTGGTCTGTTCGGCGCTGGCCGCGGCGATCTCGGCCACGATGTCCGTCACTTTCTTCACCGCCGCGACGATCTGCTCCAGCGTTGCGCCGGACTGGGTCACCAGGCTCGAGCCTTCTTCAACCTTCTGCACGCTGTCCTGGATCAGCGCCTTGATCTCCTTGGCCGCTGTCGCCGAGCGACCGGCCAGGCTGCGGACTTCGCTCGCGACCACCGCGAAGCCACGACCCTGCTCGCCGGCGCGGGCCGCTTCCACAGCGGCATTCAACGCCAGCAGGTTCGTCTGGAAGGCGATCTCGTCGATGACGCCAATGATGTCGGCGATCTTCTTGGACGCGGTGTTGATCCCGGCCATCGCGGCCACGGCCTTGGATACCACCGCGCCGCCTGTCTCCGCCTGATCACGTGCGGCCACCGCCAGCTTGTTGGCATGGCCGGCATTGTCTGCGTTCTGCTTGACCGTGCTGGTCATCTGTTCCATGGAAGAGGCGGTCTCTTCCAGCGAGGAGGCCTGCTCCTCGGTGCGCTGCGAGAGGTTCGAGTTGCCCTGGCTGATCTCGTCCGCGCCGCGGTTTACTTCACCGGCCGCGAGCTTCACCTGCGAGACCACATCCGCCATGCTGCCTGTCAGCTGGTTGATGCCCGTGGCGATCTTCACCAGCAGCCCGGCCTTGCCTTCGGAATCGATGCGACGGGTCAGGTCGCCGTCGTTCGCCGCTGCGACCACGCCCTGCACCTCGTCGACCACTGTACCGATGGTGTCGACCAGGTCGTTGATGCCGCGCGACAGCGTGAGGAAGAACTCGCGCTTGCCCTCGAGGGATATGCGGCGCTCTAGGTTGCCGCCGGTGACCGCGCCGATCACTTCCTGCAGCTCGGATTCTGTTGCCACTTCCTGCGTGCGATCGAACCACTGCACCACGGTGCCCAGGCGGCGTCCGGTGTCGTCCAGCATCGGGCTCATGATGGTTTTGACGGTGCGGCCGCCGATGACTTCCTGGCGGGTTGCCCGATCGGTAAGACGCTGGACTTCCTCGCGCAACGCGGTGGACTGGCGCGTCAGGGACTCCAGGCTCATTCCCAGCAGCGCCTGGGCGTCAAACCCCGGCAACTCGCGGCGGAAGGCTTCCTGCGCGCGCGTCATCATGTGCTTGGTAGCCGGGTTCACGAACATGATCTTCATGTCGTTGTCGGCAACCATCACGTTTGCATCGAGCTGATCCAGCGCACCGCGGAAGGCTGCGTTCAGCAGGGCTTCCTGGCGCTGCTTGGTGACGTCCACGAGGTACGCGACCACCTTGAATGGTTTGCCCTCGGCATCCACAACGGGATTGAACGTGCCCCGGGCCCAGATCTCGTGACCATCGCGCGGCACCTTGCGGTATTCACCCTGGCGGCTCTCGCCACGCTGCAGGGCAGGCCAGAAGGTCTGGTAGCTCGCGCCGTTACGGGCGTCCTGGTCGAGGAACATGCCGTAGTCCTTGCCCTTCACTTCATCCAGCGTGTAACCCATCAGGTTCAGGAAGATGTCATTGGCGCTGATGATCTCGCCCTGCGGAGTGCACTCCACCACGCCCTGCACCTTGGCTATGGCATTGATCTGCCCTTCGTAATCCAGCTTCGAATGCAGCAGGCTCGCCTTCATCTGGCGCAGCGCGCCCATCAGGCTGACGTCGTCATAGCGCGCGGCCTTGAGCTCGAACTGCAGGTCGCCGGACGCCACGCGGCGCGCGACTTTCGCGGCTTCGGCCGGATCGGCACCAAGGCTGCGCATGGCGCCGCGGATGATCACCCAGGCCAGCAGCGTGGCCACCAGGGCACCGATGGAAAGCATCAGAATGCTGTTGCTCAGGGCTTTGCGATAGGCGCTCTTCGCCGCTTCGAGGTCCAGGTTGGCGGCTTTCAGCTGCATGGCGATCAGCTGCTTGAGGTTGGTCGCGCCTCCGACCAGCGCCGGCCGCAGCGTGCCGTTGCGCCAGGACGCAAGGTCCGCCACCTCACCCTTTTCGAGCTTGGCGAGCAGATTGTCGATGGCGCTGTACGCTGCATCGAGCATCGGCGTGGTGGCGTCGGCCAGTTCCTGCTCCTCGGGGATCATGTTGCCGAGGAAATACATGTCCCAGTCTTCGTGAGCCTTCTCGGTCGCCGCCTGGATCTCGGCGCGCGCTTCTGCGGCGGTCTTCTTCATCTCGACCACTTCGAGCGAGCCTTCGGAAGCGAGCGTCAGTGCATCCGCGACACCTTGCAGGCTCTGGCCCGACACCATGCGGTTGTCGATCGTGTACTTCAGCGTGTCCTGCGTGTTGCGCAGCTCCATCAAGGCGTAGCCGATCAATCCGACGGCAATCAGGAAAGAGACCGCAACGAGCGAGAACAGCTGGGTCGAGAGTCGAAGGTTCCTGAGACTAATGAAACGCATGGGAGCCCCGTGATGTTGAATGCTTGCAGTGTGCCGGGTTGATTGATCAGGTTGCCGTGACGGCCAGGTAGCGCGACGCCGGTCTCCCGGCGACTGCTTCCCCGGCAATCTGTCCATATGACAACACGTCGATGATGGTCACTGCCGTGAACTCTGCCGCACTCAGTGCGAAGCAACACCTCATCGATAGCCTGGAAAACGGGAGTGCAGGCCCGGAACTGGTTCACATACCCGCGTCTGTGCATGACTGCATCCGGTTCACTCGTCAGGTTGTGACGCAGTTCATGCAGGTGTTTCAACCTCCTGCCGATAGCTGAGTAACACTGCGCGTGGCCGCGGCCATTTCGCGGTGTCTGACGAGTTAACCTATGTGGGAGGAGTGCATGAAGAAGTCCGTGTCGACCGCCGTCCTAATGGCAGTCCTTTCGGTTCCAGCGTTCGCCGGGTGCGACAAGCCGGCCGCGCCGGCCGGCATCCCGGACGGCAAGAGTGCCGAGATGAATGACATGATGAACGCCAAGAAGGCCGTCGATTCATTCAAGAAGGAAATGGAAACGTACATGTCCTGCGAAAAGAGCGACATGAAGTTGCAGATGGCTCAGGACGAGCTCGAAAAGGTGGCGAATCGCTTCAACGCCGAGGTTCGGGCGTTCAAAGCGAAGGGCTGATCGCCTGGTCCTTGCTCGCTGTTTCCGCACCACACCGCCGACGACCTCGGGTCCGTCGCGGTGTGGTGCGTGACCGTTCGCCGATCAGGTCGATGATTCATCCCTGAGGCAGGCCCTAGACCCGTTGCGGCTGATGCCGCAATATCCGATGGCCGCACTGCGGCCAATCGCAACTCCTTGAATGTAAATGGCAATCACCGTTGGCACGGCGATTCCCAGAACACACCTCCCGGACCAGCCTACGAGGCCCGGAAAGCGGCCCACCATGGACGGTGGAGTCTGCCGCTGCGGGTTGCGGATGTGCGGTGCTACACCGCTTCCGGCATCGAAGAGCGTAGGTTCAGCACCGGCAGCGGCGCATGGCGATGGCCGTGCACGCGACCTTCTTCCAGGATCTTCTCCGGCACCGGCTGCAGCTTCCACACGATGCCCATCCACGAAAGGGCCTTCAGGATGTAGTACGTGATGTCGTACTCGTACCAGTAGAAGCCCTGCCGCGTGGACACGCAGTAGTGGTGGTGGTTGTTGTGCCAGCCTTCACCCAGCGTGACGATGGCCAGCAGCCAGTTGTTGCGGCTGTTGTCGCTGGTGGCGTAGCGGCGCTTGCCGAACACATGCGACAGCGAGTTGATGGTGAAGGTGCCGTGCCACAGGAACACGGTGCTGGCGAAGAAGCCGAAAAACAGGCCCGAGGCGCCCAGCCAGAAGAAGATCGCCGTGCCCAGCATGATGGGTGGAATCAGGTGGAAGCGGTCCAGGAAGCGCAGCTCCGGGAAGCGCGCGAGATCGGGGATGTATTTCAGCTCGGTCTTCTGGTTGTTCTCTTCGAAGATCCACCAGACATGCGAATACCAGAAGCCATCCTGCGCCACCGAGTGCGTGTCATGGACCTGGTCCGAATTGCGGTGGTGGTGGCGGTGGTGGGCTGCCCACCACAGCGCGCCACGCTGCGCGCTGCTCTGCGCCAGGAAGGCGAGGATGAACTGGAACACGCGGCTGGTGCGATACGTGCGGTGCGAGAAGTACCGATGGTAGCCACCGGTCACCGCGAACATGCGGACGAAGTACAGCACGCCGCAGCAGATGGCCGCCGCAGGGGTGATGCCCGTCCAGATGGAACCGAAGGCCAGCACGTGGATGGCAATGAACGGGATGGCGCCGGCCCAGCTGATCCGACGCGGCGGATGCGTCGTGATGGTGTCCGTGCTGACCTGAGTTGCCATGTTGCCCGCTCCGCTTTCACTCGCCGTTATCGGCGCGGGATTCATCCTCTGCGAACTGGCGGCGCAGGGGAGTCAGCGTTCGGTCAACGCGTGTAATAGTTGTGTCAAAGCGCCAAGGGCGTCACGGCTTGTTTTTGCTGTCGCCGGCAATCAAAAACCGGTAGCCCGCCCCGCGATTTGACAGAAAGTGGACCGGCTTGTCGGGCAGGGGCTCGAAATACTTGCGCAGCCGGACGATGAAATTGTCCACGCTGCGCGTATTGGGCGCATTGCGAAGATTCCACACGCGTTCCAGCAGCTCCTCGCGCGACAGCACGCGCCCGGCGTGCTGGGCGAAGTAGTGCACCAGGTCCAGCTCCAGTTGCGTGAGGCGCACGGGTTTGCCGAAGGCCGTGACTTCGTGGGTGTCGAAGTTGATGACGGCTTCCCCGAAGCGCAGCGTGCCGCGCACGGTTTCGGCGGGCGCATCGGCTTGCCGCCAGCCGCTGCGTCGCAGGGCCGAGCGCACGCGCGCCAGCAGCTCCGGCAACTCGAAGGGCTTGGGCATGTAGTCGTCGGCCCCCGAATCCAGGCCCCGCACGCGTTCCTCGGCCGCGCTGCGCGCGGTCAGCATGATCACCGGCATGTACTGGCCGGCGTCGCGCAGCTGCTTGCAGAAGCTGTAGCCATCGCCATCTGGCAGCGTCACGTCGAGCAGGATCAGGTCGATGGGTGCGGACTGCAGCAGCTGCGCGCTGGCTTCGCGAACCGAACGGGCGGTGACCACGCGGTAGCCATCCAGCTCCAGGTTCAGGCGCAAACCTGCGGCGAGGTGCGCTTCGTCCTCGACCACGAGCACTGTCGCGCGCAGCGCATCGTTTGCAGCGGCACCTGTGCCCTCGGCCATCAGACTTCTGCCTCGTGGCGGATGACCGCGCTCAGTGGCAGGCGGATGCGGAGCGTTGTGCCAAGACCGGGGCCCGCCGATTCCGCGCGGATGCGGCCACCCAGGTTGCGCACCAGGCGATGCACCACATAAAGGCCCAAGCCAGAACCGCTGCGCTCGTTCACGCGCGGATCCGGCGCCCGATGGAAGCGGCGGAAGATGCGCTTGAGCTGCCGGCGCTCGATGCCGATGCCGTTGTCGCGCACGGCGATCACGAGGTTCGAGGTGTCCTGCACTTCCAGGTTGACCTCGATCTGCGGCGCGGGAGAGGAATATTTCACCGCATTGTCGAGCAGGTTCTTCAGGATGATCTCCAGCGCAGTGGGGTCGGTGAATGTCGCGAGCTGCGCCGGAGCCGTCAGCGTGAAGGCTTCGGCGCCGAGGCCGTAACGCTGGCGGATGCTCTCGATGGTGCCGGTGAGCACCTGCGTGACATCCACCATCAGCCAGGTCTGCGAGCGCAGGCGATGCGCGATGCGGCTGGCCTGCAGGATGTCGTCGACGAACAGCGACAGCCGCTCCACATCCGTGCGCATCATCTGCTTCAGCTCGTCCTGCTGGCGGCCCGACAGGCCATCGCGTTCCAGCGTGTCCAGGCACAGCTTGATTGATGCCAGCGGGCTCTTCAGCTCATGCGTCACCGAGTCGATGAACACCTGCTGGCGGCGGCCCTCGAGGATCTCGCGCACCAGCGACACGCTGAACAGCACCAGCACGGACATCACCAGCGCCAGCGAGACGGTGCCACCGATCAGCAGCCAGGTGTTGTCCCAGATCGCCTGCGTGACCGCCGCGTTCTCGCGGATCACCAGGATCCAGCCCACCAGCAGGGCCAGTGTCAGCAGCACCGCGATCGAGCTCAGGACGATGGGGATGGAAATGGAGCGGCTGGTCGACCCGGGCATGGCCGCAAGCATAATGCGTGGCGGTGCCTTCGTCGCGGCAGCTAAGATCGGCCCGTGCGCTCTCCTGCAGCCGCGGCCCTGTTGAAGGCCTGCGCGGCAATATCACTGATCTGGCTGGTCTGGCCCGCGACGCCGGCGCATGCCGCTGATGCGGAAGCCGCGCTTGCCGGCCTGCGAGCGGTGACCGTCGATGCCGCAAGGACGACGGGTCGCCTGCGTTCGCTGCAGGGCGTGAATGGCGCGCCCGCGCCGGGTTTCCACAAGCCCCTGGATTTTCCCTTCGGCGGCTGGAACATTCCGGCGGAGTGGGATGCCACCGCGGGATACAAGGCGGCGCGTATCGACCTGGTCCGCACGCATGATGCCTACGGGCCCGGTGACATCGATGCGGTGTTCGGGCCGGAACACGGGCCACCAGGCTCGGTGATCGCAGCCGAGCGCGGCAGGCTCGTCATCTTTCCCCGCGCGGATGCCGACCCCGACGATCCGGCCAGCTACAACTTCGGGCCCACCGATGCGCTGATCGCTTCCATCCGCAACACCGGTGCGCAGGTCATCTTCCGCATCGGCCGCAGCGAAAGCTCGGCCGTTGCGCCACCGGCAGATATCGCGCACTACGCCGAAGTGGTGCGCCACATCGTCCTGCACTACAACCGCGGCTGGGCCAACGGCTTCCATTACGGCATCCGTTACTGGGAAATCTGGAACGAGCCGGACCTGGGTCGACTGTTCTGGGGCGGTACGCCGGAGCAGTACCACGCCATGTATGCGAGCCTCGCGCGTGCGGTGAAATCCGCCGACCCGAAGGCGCTGGTCGGTGGTCCTGCAATCGCGCGCTCGAACGATGCTTCACCGTACCGTGAAGGCTTCATGGAGTACGTGCAGCGCCACAAGGTGCCGCTCGATTTCTTCTCCTGGCATTGGTACGCCACCGATTCCAACGATCCTCAGGACCTGCCGCGACTCGCGCGCGACATACGCGCCGCGCTCGACAGGCATGGCCTCAGGCGCACGCGGAGCATCGTCACCGAATGGAACTACGGGCTGGAGCCCGTACTGCCGGCGACTCCGCTGCGTGCCGCATTCATCGCCTCCACGCTCATGTACCTGCAGGATGCGCCGCTGGATCTCTCGACGATCTATCGCGGCGACAACCTGTTTGGTCCGGAGGGAACGACGCCGGATGCCGCGGGCCAGGCGCTGATCGCGCTGGGTCGCATGCAGGACACGCCGCGACGCCTGGCCGTGCAGGGCGCGGATGCACAAGGCTTTGCCGTGCAAGCGGGACGTTCGCCCGATGGTTCGCGTATCCAGGTGCTCATTTCGAACTACGAGATTCCCCCGGCATTTCGCGGTCCGCGCAGGTCGGGCGGTGTGCTGGGCGTTCCCGGTGTCTTCGAGCTGCAGCTGCTGCCTCGCCGCGAAGTGCATTACAAGGACAACGCCGGCTACGCGCTGACCATCCAGGGGCTGCGCGCAGGCGCCGGATATGCCATCGAGCGCTGCCGCGTGAATGCAGGCACGGCGCTGGAATGCCGCATGCTCGAGCCCGCTCGCGGGCCGCGGATCCAGTTGCAGAATGCCCTGCCGCCACCGGGCATCGAGCTGATCGTGCTGCGCCGGCGCGATCGATAGTTTGTGCCGTACACGCCGCTGCCGGACAATCCCTCGATGCCTCCCTGCCTGCTGATCAATCCGCGCAGCCATCGCGCCTCCTGGATGGGTTATGCGCGACGCGCCGCGCGCCGGGCCAGGGCCGCGGGCGTCGAAGTGCAGGAGGTGGTGGATCCGGCGAGCCTGCGGGCAAGGCTGGATGAGCTGCGCACACGCAAGGTCGAGCAGGTGTGGATACTTTCCGGCGACGGCACCATTGCGGCGCACGGGCGACTGGGATCCGGCGCTGCTGCTGCTGGCCGGTGGCAGGGCCAATGTCGTGCCGCGCGAATGCGGCGGCTATCCGGCGATGTCTGCGCTGCGTCGCGCACTCGCGGCACTGCGCGCCGGCCGGCCATTGAACGAAGAGCGCCTCATGACCTTGCGGGTTTCGCAGGCGGGCATGCCGGCGCGTCATGGGTTCCTGTGCGCCGGGGCACTGGTGTGCGAAGCCGTGCGCCTCGCCGCCGCGCACCGCGCCGCGGGCGATGGCTGGTGGCACAGGAGCTGGTTCGCGGATCCATACGTGCTGTTGCGCTGGGCGCTGCGCACGCTGGTGTTCCGCAGGCCGCTGGCGCCGGACCCGGTGGGCGTCGCAATGCTGGCGGGCGCCGGTGAAATCCAGGGAGGAATGCGGCTGCTGATCGTCTCGACGCTGCAGATGCGCAATGCCTTGTACAACCCCTTCGCGGCGCGCGGTGCAGGCCCTGTGCGGTTCACCGCCATCACTTCCGCAGTACCCTCGCTGTGGCGCGCATTGCCGGCGCTGCTTTCAGGGCACTTTGGCAGCCAGATGGATCCGGCGCATGGCGTGCTCAGCGGTCGTGGCGAGCGCGCGGAGGTGCATGGCCTTGCGAGCTACGCACTGGATGGCGAAGTCATCGCCGCCGATCCGGCGCTGCCCATGGTGTTCACCGCCGGCAGGGCATTGCGCGTGCTGCGTCCGTAGCGACGCGCTGGTCAGTGGCCCGGGGCCAGTTCCTTCAGGTACGCGCGCCGGCGCTTGTGATTGACGTGCTCATACGCCTCCCACTGTGACTGCACCTTGGTGTTGGTGGCGAGCTCGGGGTTGCTCTCCGCGTACTTCACGCCGGCGCGATTCACATTCGGAATCATGTCGTAGAAGAACAGCGCGTTGACGCCCTTGTTCTGGAAATCCTTGCGCACCGCCACCAGCAGCAGGTCGATGACCGGGTTCTTCAGCTTCAGCGCCTTGAGCAGGTGGAAGACGCCAAAGGGCAGCAGCCTGCCCTGCGCCTTGCGCAGCGCGGCCGCCAGCGAAGGCATCGCAGCGCCCATGCCCACCAGTTCCCCGGCTTCGTTCACTACGAGCACGAGGTAGTTCAGGTTCATCATGGGCAGGTACATCTTCGAGTAGTACTCGATCTGCGCATCGGTGAGCGGCGTGAACCCGTACAGATGGCTGTAGGAATCGTTGATCAGCTCGAACAGCTTCTTTGCGTAGCCATCCTTGATGAGTTTCGAGGCGCTCTTGTACTTCAGGATCCGCAGCTTGTGCTTCTTCAGCACGATCTCCGAGATGCGCTGCATGCGTTCCGATACCGTGTCCGGGACGGTGATCAGGTACTCCATCCACTCGGCGTCCTTGGCGTAGCCAAGTTTTTCCACATGCACGGGGTAGTAGGCATGGTTGTAGATCGTGGCCATCGTCCCCATGCGGTCGAAGCCCTCCACCAGCATGCCTTCCTGGTCCAGGTCGGTGAACCCCAGCGGCCCGTGGATGGAATGCATGCCCTTTGCCTTGACCCAGTCCTCCGCTGCTGCGAACAGCGCCTTCGAGACAGCCTCGTCGTCGATGAAATCGACGAATCCGAACCGGCCGCTTTTCGTGTTCCACACCTCGTTGGCGCGGTGGTTGATCATGGCGCAGATACGCCCGACCGGCTTCGCGCCGTCGTAGGCCATGAAGCACTGGGCTTCGCAGAACTGGAAGGCGGGGTTCTTCTTAGGATCGAGCGTGGTCATCTCGTCCATGTACAGCGGCGGAATCGCGTAGGGCGAATCGCGGTACAGCTCGATGCGGAAGCGGACGAATTCCTTGATCTGCCTGGGGCCTGAGAGGGGGCGGACGGTGATTGCCATTCGGCGGACCATGCACGGCTTGTTGTTGGGAAGCCATTCTGGGGGCAAGGTGCCGCGGATACAATCCGGAGCGAGGGTACTTTCAACATGAAGAAAAAGTCAGCTAGACCGCTCGGTCACCTCGAGAAAGCCTGGCGCGTGAACGGCACGCCGAACCTCGCGTTGCACCTGGCAATCCTCGGCAGGCTGGTGGATCGCTGCATGGTGCGGCGGCTGACGGAGTTCGGCCTCAACGTCGCGCAGTGGCGTGCGGTGGCTTTGCTGTCGCTGGCCCGCAAGTCCACGTTCCGCGAGCTGGCGGACTATGCCTGGCTGGATCGGGGTGACCTGAGCCGCGCGCTGCGCCAGCTGGAAGCGGATGGACTGGTGCGCCGTGCGCCACATCCTGGCGATGGGCGCAGTGCGTACCTCTCGCTCACGGCGAAGGGGCGCAAGGTCTACACCTCGTTCAGCGCGGAATGGCGCCGCTTCGAGCGCGAGTTCGACAACCTGTTCTCGAAGACTGAACTGCGCAGCCTGAACCACGGCCTCGAACTGCTCGCGGGCCAGTGCCTGGAACACATGGCCCGCGGTTGAGCCTGGTCACCGCGGCAGCTGTGCGCCCTCGCGCTGCACGAAGCAGCCATGGAAGCTCATCGGCAGGTTGAACGGCAGCCTCACGCGGGCCACCGGTTCACCCAGCCAGTCCTGTGCATCGAGCACATACAGCTCGGCGAGGTTCTCGCGCACCCGGTTCACCACCGAGACGATGTAGCCGTCGCCTTCCGCGGCACCGGGTGAGCGGGGCACGAACACCGGCTCCTGCGCCATGCCCGGGTTCTCCGTCTTCAGCAACTGATGCACGCGATGTTCGCCGGTTTTCCAGTCGACCATGGCAAGGCCGTCGTAGGTCTTGTGCCAGCCATAGCGGTAGGGAAGCATGCCGCGGCGATCATCCATCTTGGGCATCTCGCCGATGGCCGGCGCGAAGGGATCGAACCCCACCTTGCGGCTGGAGTCGGTGGTGTCGAAGCTCAGCCGTGTGAGGCAGCTCTGGGGCACGGCATTGGGAGTGGGGTTGCCCTGCACGTCGTTGAAGAAGGCGAAGCTGTTGCCCGGAGCGGCGAAGCCGTCGACGAACAGCTTGCCACTGTCGCTGTAAGCGTTCATGAAGTGCGCGATCATCGCGCCTGGCACTTCATGCCAGCGGATGTCCTTGGTGGTGCCACTGCGCGGCATCACCCCATACATGGGATGCAGCGAAGGATCCCAGGCGTAGAAGTCGCCGCCGGCTTTCATGCGTTGCAGGTCCATGGTGAGCGGCATGACCGTGAACACCACGTGCTCGCGGGTCATCGCGAAGTCATGGCAGACGCCGGAGTAGGGCATCACCAGTTCTTCCTGCCGCACCACGCTGCCCTGCCGGTCCAGCACGGTGAGCGCCATCTCGTTGCGGAATTCCTTGCGGCAGAACTGCCCGTAGCTCCACCACTCACCGGTCACCGGGTCGATCTTGGGATGCGCGGTCATCGTCCGCGTCTCCAGCTGCGGCTTGAACTCCGCGGGGCCCCGGGTTTCCAGGGTGTCGGGATCGAGTTCGGTGGGGATGGAATCCTCGCGCAGCGCATACAGCCGCCCGTGATGCCAGAACGCGCTGGTGTTGGCCGTGTTGTCGCGGTCCAAGCCGGCAAGCTCCGGCGCATCGGTGTAGCCATTGCGGTAGCGGCCGGCGAGGCGGCGGCGTGCGTGGCGCTCGGCGAGGTAACGCTCGGTCTTCACATACCGGCAACGGAAATCGGCCTTGCCATCGGTGATGTGGAACACCGAGGCCATGCCATCGCCATTGAGGATGATGTCACCGGGCAGCGTGGGGTAGGCGTCGTCGGCGCCGCAGCGGTACAGGGAGCCATTCAACGCCGCGGGCAAGTTGCCCAGCACTTCGCAATCGTAGACATCGGCTTCGAACCGGTGCGGCTTCTGCGTGCCGTAGAAGCTCAGCGCCTGTATGAATGGTTCGGGCATGACCCCCTCCCGTGGACTGTTTGTTGGCGTTCCAACATAATGCTCCGGTCGCGCGGATGAACACAACAGAGGGGAAGGAAATGGCCGAAGCCCATCGCCGGACGCTTGCCGTCCGCAATCCGCGAAACGGAGAGATAGACTTCGATCTCCCGGTGGCCTGCGCGGAAGAGGTGGCAGCCACGGCCTCACGGCTGCGCGAAAACCAGAAGATCTGGTCCGCCATGGGCCTGCAGGCCCGCAGCGGCGTGATGGCCCGCTGGCTGGCCGAGGTGCGTAAGCGCGCCGCGGAAATTGCCGAGGCCGATGCTGTGGATACCGGTGGCTGCCACACCTCGTATCTGCAGGGCTTCATCACCATGGGCAATATCGGCGGCTGGCTGGAGGATGCCGCCGGCGCCCTGGAGAAGGCCAGCTTCCGTGGCCCATCGCGTGCGCTGCCCAGCGTCGAGGTGCGCACCCAGTTCGTCCCGTATCCGCTGTGCGGAGTCATCAGTCCCTGGAATGCACCCATGATGCTGGCACTGCTGGACGCGGTGCCGGCGCTGTTCGCCGGCTGCGCGGTGCTGCTGAAGCCCAGCGAGATCACGCCGCGCTTCACGAAGCCGCTGTTCGACAGCGTGCGTGCGGTGCCCGAGCTCGCTGCGGTATTCGATTTCGTCATTGGGGATGCGGAGACCGGCAGGGCTGTGATCGATCAATCCGATGTGGTGTGTTTTACCGGCAGCGTGCCCACCGGCCGCAAGATCGCCGTGCATTGCGCGGAGCGGCTGATCCCCTGCTACCTGGAACTGGGCGGCAAGGATCCGGTGGTGGTCACCGCATCGGCCGACATCGAGCGCGCCACCACTGCCGTGCTGCGCGGGGCTGCGCATGCCAATGGCATGGTGTGCTTCTCCGTGGAGCGCATCTATGTGGCCGAATCCATCCACGATGCCTTCGTGGCGCGCCTGGTCGAGAAGGCACGGGCGGTGCGGTTGAACTGCGGTGATCCGCGTGCCGGGCATATCCATCCCTTCACGTTCGCGCCGCAGGCGGCCATCGTGCAGCGGCATCTGGCGGACGCGGTCGCGAAGGGCGCCACCATCCATACGGGCGGCGAAGTGGAAACCCATGATGGTGGCCTGTACATGCGGCCCACCGTGCTCACCGGCGTCACGCACGACATGCAGATCATGCAGGATGAAACCTTCGGTCCCTGCCTGCCAGTGATGAAGTTCCGCGACATCGATGAAGCCGTGCGGCTCGCCAACGACACCACTTTCGGCTTGACGGCCTCCGTCATCGCCGGCAGCGAAGCGGAGGCATTGCCCATCGCGGAACGCCTCAATGCCGGGGCCGTGTTCGTGCAGGACACCTTCCTCACCTTCGCGAAGAACCGCACCATCGGCACCAACAGCTTCGGCAACTCCGGCGTGGGTGGTGGATCGCGCACCGGACCGGAGGCCATACTGCGCTTCCTGCGTCGCAAGGCCCTGCTGACACAGCATGGCGAACCCGCGGATATCCAGAACGATCACCATCTTCCCAAAGGGGGCCTGACATGAGCTGGCAACTGAGCGCGCTGGACCGCGTGGAGATCGAGGAAGTCTATGCCCGCTATGCCTGGGGCATCGATCTGGCGGACCTCGACATGGCGCTGTCGGTGTTCACGCAGGACGCGTGGTTCGACCATCTCTGGCAGGGCAAGGTGCAAGGGCATGCGGCTATCACCGCGAACCTGAAATCCCTGTGGTACGACCGCCAAGCCTGGTGGATCGGCCGCCAGCACCTGATGAACACCTTCATCATGGATGCGCGGGAGCAGGCAGGCGAAGTGGACGTGCGCTGCTTCTTCCAGATCATGCAGCACAGCGTCGACTACAAGAAGAACTTCGTGTTCGGCATCGGCACGCGCAAGGACCACCTCACGCGCAAGGAAGGCCGCTGGAAATTCCAGAGCCTGTCGGTGAACGGCTGGACGCAGCTGGATGACATTCCCTGGCAGGGCGAGATCACCATCCCGCGTCCGCCCAAGGCGCCGGTCTCGAATCCCAACAACAAGGGCTAGCCATGCAGGTCACCGCTGCCGTCAGTCGCGGAACCGGCGAAGCACCGGCACTGGAATCACTGGAGCTGGAAGCGCCGCGCGCCGGCGAGATGCGGATCCGCCTGGTCGCCACGGGCATCTGCCACACCGACCTGCACGAGCATCCCGGCCGCCATTCGCCACAGCCCATCGTGCTGGGGCATGAAGGCGCGGGCGTGGTGGAGGAGCTGGGGCAGGGCGTGCGCGGCTTCGAGGTGGGCGATCACGTGATCCTCAGCGGCAGTTCCTGCGGGCGCTGCCCCAGCTGTCTTGCCAATC